>Ga0272449_1003007_pt1 | contig 14971 bp, 21 predicted proteins | sample YNPCB0241_FD_198679 | JGI IMG/M metagenome (GOLD analysis project Ga0272449, IMG submission 198679) | Hot spring sediment microbial communities from Yellowstone National Park, WY, United States - YNP-CB-024-1 | ecosystem: Environmental > Aquatic > Thermal springs > Hot (42-90C) > Sediment...
AGGTCAAGGGAGGTTTGGGGGAATAGACGATCTTGGGCTATAGCCAAGGTTATAGCCTCCTGTCTATTTACATTAAGCGAAGACGAGAAACTAGCTCTCAGGACTTGGGCTGGTAATCCAAGACTTGAAAACTGGAGGGAAGACCCTGTTGGAAGGATTAAAAGTGTTGGGCTTGTAACGTTTCAATATCTGAGGATGATGGGCGTAATTATTGGGTGGACTTATTAGTAGGTGTGGCATGCCCATTCTATGCAGCGGCCCAGTAAATGGGGAGAGGAGCAGAAATATGAGGTCATCCGATCCAGTATAGGAAATGCGTTGATAAACCTGAGGCTTCTCACAAGCTCTGGCCTGGCGTTGGAGTTGGGACTCCTCACCCAGGAGGAGAGGGAAACACTTCTCAAGGCCGCCTCCATAGTACAGGATGTCTATAGAAGGGCCAAGGAGAGGGGGGTTATACGGTGATTTATATATAATAAGGAGTAGCGGTTTCTAAGTATGACGTTTATGACGGCGACAATATCCAGGCAGGACCATAAAGCCAGATCTGAGAGAAGCCGTGGAATCTACAGGTATAGGGTGATGGTCCTGGAGGAGCCTCCTAAGACCCTGGGTGGCTTCCAGATTTTCGGTATGGAGGTTAAGCTGGGTAAGGGTAGGCATGTGGAATTCAGCCCTGAGCTCAGAACATTAGAGGTGGAGACGACGCAGGAGCCTCTGCCGATGGATGTGGAGGTCAACGCCAAGTATCAGAAGAGTGAGGGGAAGACAGTTATAGTCAGGCGTAGATCACTTCTCTTCAAGATCGAGCGGGCGGACACAGAGTCTAAGCGGCCTTAGCCTCCACAACGCCTCCAGCCGCAGCCATCATCTCCCCACATTTTTTATAGACTTCCTGCAGCAGCTCGGATGCTCTCTCGGCAGTTGATGCCCTCACCCACACTGTATAGATGGGTGGACCCTTCACCTTTATCTCAATACTCTCACTAGGCCCAGCCAACGCCTCAGATGCGATTACAGCGTTTCTTATCACCTCAACACCGTTGCGTCCATCACATCTCATGCTCAGCTCTCCCTTGACAACAGCCTCCCTGCGTCTAATCTCCTCACTTATGACGGATTCCAGAGCTTTTGAAATCCCCTCGTCAAGATTTGGGAAGAAACCCCTCGCTGGCCTGCCCTCAGAGATCTCTTCAAAGACATCATATAATCGCAAGAAGTCGCCGCCGACAGACTCCAGCAGCTTGGGCAATAAGTTCTCACCATGGGATCCTGTTTTCTCAACAGTACTCTTGATGATGACCTGTACCTTTTGCTTCTTCTTGATTTCCAGCAGCTTCTCCTCCCTCTCCCTCTTGGAGACACGTCTGAGGGAGATGTCAACCTGCATCGAATCGGGATTGACCCTGATTACCTTGAAGATGTTCCGCTGACCCTCCTTGAGGTGGTCCCTTATGTTTCTCACCCATTTGAGGGATATCTCCGACACATGTATTAGGGCCTCTACTCCAGGATATTCATCCAACTCGACATAAGCACCATAGTTCTTCACCTCTTTTATCCTACCCACCACCAGCTCTCCAAGCTGTGGGATCTGTCTCCCATTAGTCATAGACCCTGTCAACCTTCGCGGTGAGCTTGGCACGACCTCCTGTCGGATAGGCTAGGATGGAGCCGCATACATTGCATTTGACTTTAATCTTGGCCGAGTCAAATACTATCTGCCTGTTCCCACATTCACTACATATAACTTGAACAAAACGTGTTTGCGGTTTTGGTATGAGTTTCTCCCAATCAGCCTCAGACATTCTATCTCACCAGCTCCAGCTTCTTCAGCCTTATGCCATCCCGCATTACCATTCTGCCACACTTCCCACACTTGAGGACGAGGGTCTTCTTATCGGTCGTCTTGGATTTCTTCCGCTGTATTGGATATTTCTGCCCACCGTAGCCATGTAGCTCCCTCTCATGCCTCCTCGCACCCAAGGCCAGCTTCCTCTCCTTCCCTTTCTTATATAGGGAGACTGTATGCTCGGTGTGGCTGTTGCATTTCGGGCAGTAGGTCTCAACCTTAGCAGGGATCTTCAAGGATTACCGCTGTCCAACAGTGACATGCTATTTAAATAGCTTACCCAAGGGCTGGAGATACACCATATAGGCTACTGTGGATCTGGGATGGGCATGAGCCGAGGCGGTCCGAGACTTGTCAGGGACGCCATGAGCCGGAATGTAGTTGCCGTCTCCCCGGATACATCGGTTTACAGGGCGGCTGTTCTTATGGCTGAGAGGGGGGTGGGGAGCTGTGTCGTGATGAGGGATGAGAAACTGGCTGGCATATTTACGGAGCGTGACATGGTGAGGAGGGTGATTGCAAAGGGTTTATCCCCTAAGAGGACGAAGATAGGCGATGTAATGTCCGCTCCTGTGACGGTGGTAGGTGAGAACGCGACGATCGAGGAGGCTGTGGATATAATGGCCGACCAGGGGGTGAAGAGGCTGGTGGTTGTGGGTGAAGGCGGTGTGGTTGGTGTTGTGAGCGTCAGTGATATTGTGAGGGCGTTGGGCAGAACTGAGGGTGATATTACGAGGCTTCCCAGGATCTTCCTCAGGAGGGAGCATGAGATCTAATCAGTCATCAGAACCTTCAAATTCTCCAGAGCAGATCCATACTTCTGCTTCAGCCTATTGACGAAGTTATCGCTTGAGTAGGACATTCTACCTGTTATAACTATGTCGGCGTCGCCGTAAACCTCGTCAACAGATTCCACCTCATCCCAGCGCCTCAGATCCCTCACTATCTCATCTGCTGGGAAGCGGGGGTTAAGCTTGGCCAGCACGTAAACCCTCTCACCCGCCATAAACTTTTCAAGATAGGATGGCTCTATATCCAAGCCTGTCTCCCTCTTGATCAACTCCCTAGCCTTGGCCATACTTAGAACGCCTGAGTTGGCCTTAGCCACCTCGGCCAGCAGGTTTGTGATACGCCGCACCTCTTCATCGCTTCTCCCACCGCCCAGAATAGTTGACACGAGACGGTGGCTAACATATGGGCTTAGGTTGTAGGTTGGGGCTATAAAGTCGTGACGAAGCTTTCCCTCCGGCATGTAGCCTTCAGGCTTCTTCACAGCCATGGCCTGATGGACCCCGGCCCTTATCGTCCTCGCCTCCTCAGATAGGGGATGTCTCCAATGAAGCTTTACACCAGTAATCCTTGCGAAAAACTGATAGAGGGCTCGGAGGGAGCCTCTTTCAACACCAGTCTTCAAGCCATGGATGTCTTCCAGGGTTGAAACAACCTCATAGAGGTCGGCGATACCGTTTCTGTCACCGATGCCCATTATGGAGACATGAGCCTCCTCAACACCCTCCAACACCGCCTCAACAGTGTTAGCCGATGCCATGCCATAGTCGTTGTGGAAATGGGCTGCCAGTGGGACATCAGTCCTATTCTTAATCGCCCGTACCATCTCAGAGGCCATCCGTGGAGAGAGAAGACCCGCAGTGTCGGGGATGCTTACGATAGTGGCTCCAGCCTTTCTCAGCCTCTCGGCCGCGTCCACGATCTTGTCCACACCTTCAGACAGGTATATTCTGGAGACATCCTCCAAGGTCGCCCGCACATACCTAAAGCCCATCGCTCTCGCCTTCTCCACACTCTCCAAAAGCCTTCCGAGCGCTTTTTCATAGCTTAATCCATGGAGCTTATATTCAAGGTGGAGCTGGCTCAGCGACATGTACAACGCACAACCTTGAACCTCATATTTCGCCATAGACTTGAGATCCTCATCGTAGGCCCGTCCATGCAATATCACCTCTACCCCCCTGCGTCTAAGCTCATCCAGAACTGGTCTTAGATCAGATTCAGTGGTTCTGGGAGGATAGTCTACAGTCAGCTCGATCCGCCCAACACCTATCTCGGCTAGCCGGCCCGCTATCTGGGCCTTCACATCACTCCCGAACATACGGAATAGTTCGCCCTCCCTCAGGGTTGTGTCCAGTATCACCGTCCTCATTCCACTGGTATGTCCTACGGTCTACGTATAAATCTTTCTTAATATGCGCATACGTCCAGCTCAGTATTTCGGCCTACGGCGTATGAATACGCATACCGCAAACTATTTACCGCCCTTCATAAGAGTCCTAACTTTCTCAGCTATCTCCTCATTGGCTGTGAGAACCTCACCCAACCTCTCAAAAAGCCTAGTAGACTCTTCACTCAAGCTGTGCTCCATTCTCTCAGCCTCCACCTCAGCGGTAAGCGGGTCCATACCTAGACTTTGAAGGGCTGCAGATAGGGAGTCATGCCTCCTTTTCAGCCTGCTGACAGCCTCTTCACCCCTCTCCGTGAGACTTAGAACCTTGTAGGGGACATAGTTGATGTATCCCATCGACTTAAGACGCCTTAGAACCTTATTCACGGTACTCGGTTTGACGTTAAGGGCCCGGGAGACATCAATAGGCCTCACCATGCCACCCGATGCACTGGTCAGCTCATAGATCGCCTCTAGATATTCCTCGGAGATCCTACTGGATCCGGTCTTCTTATGACCCCTCTTTAGGGCCTCCAGCCTGGATTGCTGAACCAACGCTGACAACATATCTAAAGCACAGATTATCTATTTAAGCCTCTCCTAGGCCCTAGACGGAATCTTAACAAGGCTACCCTGTCCTAAGCCCGATGGGCCGCCCTCGGAAATAGCCTCAGTCTGGAACCTAACCAATAGATTATCACCCTCATAGACATCCACGACCCTACCTTTCCAGACAACACCTTTAAAGTCCTCGTAAAAGACATCACGTCCCACAAGCTCCCTCAGGTCTATGTTGCCGAGACTTCCAGTAACAGAGACAATACAGTCATCGTTCTCAAAACCTATCACGACGGCGTCCAAGAACTCCATCTCATCCTCGGTCATGCCATGCATGGCCTTGACAGCGTTCATTTAAGTATTGGTCTTACGACTTTAACGTACAAGGTATAGTCTTTATTAAAAAGGATGCAACGAGTATCCAGAGCAACATGGACGATGAGTTGGAGAGGATAAAACTAAAGAAAATGGCAGAGATGCTCGCTGGAAGTGAGGGCAAAACCCAGATCATATCAGAGCCTGTTGACATAACTGATAAAAACTTCGACAGCTTCATCACGGCGAATCGGCTGGCTGTGGTGGACTTCTGGGCTGACTGGTGCGCACCATGCAGGGCTATAGCACCCATCGTTAAGGAGCTGGCGAGGGAGTATGCTGGGAAAGTGGTCTTCGGTAAGCTTAACGTAGATGAAAACCCTGAGACGCCGACTAGGTTCGGCATCATGGGCATACCGACTCTTATGATATTCAAGAATGGAAGACCCGTTGATACTATTGTGGGCGCTGTTCCCAAGAGGGTGCTGGTCTCCAGGATATCGAGCCATCTCTAAGGCTTATTAAATGCCAACACATATCCAAGTCCAACGGTAAACTGATCCTTGACCGTTGTTGAGACGACACTCGACGCTATCGTGTCCGAGCTGAGGAGGGATATCGAGCGGAATCTGGAGAGAAAGATAAGCCAGAGGTCGGATCGGTTTCTATTGGAGCAGTCCCTCAGGGGAGGTAAGAGGCTCAGGCCCATCCTCCTGCTCATGGTATTCAAGGCTCTTGGAGGGAAGGACTACCAGAAAGCCTTGGATGTTGCCTCAGCCTTGGAGATAGCCCACAGTGCCAGCCTAGTCCACGACGATATACTGGACATGGATTACAGGCGGAGAGGTGTCCCAGCGCTCTGGCGTCAGATAGGTGTAGGAAAGGCTATACTTGAGGGGCATAGGATGATCAACTTCGCATTTGAAACCGTGCTGGAGAAGGGATTGGAGATAGCTAAGATCTTCGTCGACGCCTGGGATAAGGCCTCCAAGGGTGTACTCGACGAGTTTATCACCCAGTTCAACCCATCAGTCGGCTATTATCTCTTGCTTGTGAGGGAGAAGACGGCCTCACTCTTCGAGGCTGCAGCCCATGCGGGTGCGATCTTGGCCGAGGCCGACAGTCATCTCCTAGAGGTTATGAAGAAATTTGGGGTTGAAGTGGGAACCGCATATCAGCTGGCCGATGACCTTAATGAGATTCTGAGAAAGGGTCAGCATGGTCGTCTAGCATATCTTTTGGAGGATACGAGACAGCGTGTGATAAGGGCCCTCATGGCGTCAAAAACAGGAAAGCTTGACTGGATGATAAGATCCATATCGCCCAAGACGCCTTCAGAGGGGTTTTTGAGGAGTGAGATAGTTAAGAGGGTTGCGCTGGCCAGATCCCTCATTCGTCAATCCAGCATACCCGACACATATTACAAGCAGCTACTCACCGAGCTGCCGCTATACTTTGTAAAGCAGATCCTCGAAGAGGGCCTAGGTAAGAGATAAACCATCGTCTAATATGAACTTAGACCAAGATTGGAGCTGGGGGAAACTCTACTAGTATCGGCTGCAGCCATAGGAGCTTCATGGCTGAGGATGGGTATTGCACTCACTATCTCCATCATATTCTCGCTAGCCGTCGGAATACTAGCAGGAACCAACAAGAGAGCTGAAAGACTAATAATACCGCTTCTAGATATACTCCAGTCAATCCCCATCCTCGGGTTCTTTCCACTAGCATTATACGGCTTCTACAGTCTCATCCCATTCCTAGGAGCGGAGCTGGCATCGATCTTCCTCATCTTCACAAGCCAGGTATGGAATATGACATTTGCCGTGTACGAGTCCACTAGGGTGATAGGGTCAGAGCTCCTAGAGTCCGCAAGATCCATGCGCCTTACAGTCCTTGATAGGATGAGGTATATCTATGTACCAGCGTCCATGCCGAGGCTATTGCAAAATCTCCAGCCATCGTGGTCTAACGGCATATTCTTCCTAGTCGGTAGTGAGATACTCACCTTCGGAAGGGCTGACATAACCCTCTTCGGCCTCGGCTCGCTCATCTCGGATTTCGTAGAAGCAGGCGATACCCGGGCGGTTTTGACACTCCTCACCCTATTGGTTGTAGCAGCTGTATTGACGAACCTCCTAGTCTTCAACCCCCTCACAGGGCTAACCGAGAGACGCAGGTCAAAAGGCCGTGGGCAAGTAGGCTCCCATCCATCTCCACCAGCTAGGGGAATCGTAGGATGGATATCCCTGAGATCTGGCGTTCAGGTGATGTCGAAGATCCCGCATCCCAACATAGAACTCCACAAGGCGATCGCAGGCATAACTAGAAGGGTGAGCACCCACTGGTCGCTCCTAAGGGGCCTGGTTTTCTTCGCACTAACAGCTCTAGTATCGGTGGCCGCCATCAGCAGAACGGCTGACCTAGGCCAAGTGCTCAACGATCTTGCGGTAGCCTTGCTGGAGATAGGCCCGCTGAACCTGCTTATGGCTACACTATACTCCCTCCTAAGAGTGACTGCTGGTGTGCTGGCATCTATAGCATGGAGCCTTCCCGTAGCCCTTCTAATCTTTAGGAGCCGTAGAGGTTCGGCAGCGGTCACCACGGCCTTCCAGATAGCCGCCTCGATCCCTGTTACTATACTCTATCCCGTCATATCATCAGTACTACCTTCAGCAGATGAGCTGAGGGCCTTGGTACTTGTTCTAATGGCCACACAGTGGTATGTTTTTTTCCAAGTGCTTGGCGGCTTGAGGAACATTCCACCTGAGGAGCTGGAGATTGCGGAGATGTATAGGCTTAGTTATCTAGATCGCCTCAGATACCTATACCTGTGGAGGGCTATGCCCGCCCTCGTGACCGGCTGCGTAGTGGCTGCCGGTGGAGCCTGGAACGCTTTGGTGATCGCAGAGAGGATAGTGTTGGGAAACATCAGGGAGGAGGTTTCAGCACCGGGTTTGGGAAAGCTTCTCTCCATCATGGTTGAGAAAGGTGACCTATACTCCATTATCATAATCGTCTTGGTTATGGCCGCGGTTATAGTTGGGCTCAACCGGGGCCTGTGGAAAAGACTATATGACCTAGTTGTCTCTAGGCTTAGGACTGAAGATGTGAAAGAGCATGGCTATGCTTGAGGCGGAGTCTGGTGGTGGCATGGCTCCTGAGGCGATAATCTCAGCTAAGAACATAAGCCATAGTTATAGAACAAGGAGAGGAGGCGTCCTAGAAGTTATACGGGATATCAGCCTCGATGTGAGGTATGGAGAGTTTCTGGGCATAGTTGGGTCTAGTGGATCTGGAAAGACCACGCTTCTCAAGATCCTCGCAGGCCTGATAAAGCCTGATAAGGGTGTGGTCCTGTATAAGAACAAGCCTCTCGACGGACCGACACCATCCATATCCCTTGTCTTCCAGCTTCCAGCCCTATTTCCATGGTTGACCGTGCTGGAGAATGTAATGCTGGCTCTGAGGAGTGTTGATAAGCTGTCCAATGATGAGATGATTAATAGGAGCAGAGCCTTCCTCGACATGGTTGGTCTCTCAGGATTTGAATCCGCCTATCCGGGAGAGCTTAGCGGTGGGATGAAGCAGAGGGCTGTCCTGGCTAGGGCCCTAGTAACCAATCCGGATGTCCTCCTAATGGATGAGCCTTTCAGCAGTGTTGACCCGCTAACCGCAGTCTCTCTAAGACGTGAGGTGGATATGATGAGATTGAGCGAGACAATACCGCCAAGCTCGGTGGTCCTCGTATCCCATAATGTGGAGGAGATAGTAGAGCTCAGCGATAGAGTCATAGTGCTCACATCAAGGCCCGCCCGAATCGCTGGAGAGCTGGAGATACCCATGCAGCGTCCACGGGATAGGAGAAGCGGAGAGTTCTACGACTATGTTGACAAAATATTCACTCTAATGAGCTAGTGTGATGGGCTCTCCGCGTCCGCGTCTTGAATACGCGTGAATCACCATCATAGCTGAGTAGCTCGGTGTAGAGCATCCAGTCGACCAGCAGCTCATGTAGGACGTCGATACGCTCCACATAGTTGGCTAGCTTCTCATTGGCGGATAATGCCGCTGCCAGCTCCTCTGTCGTAAAACCTTCCGGCTTCTCCTTGGCAAGCTTCATGGCAGTGTTGAACGGCTCCAGCATTGGAAGCTGCTCCTTCAGTATCTTCTTCTTCCCCTTGGCAAGACTTCTGCTGACCCTTATACCCAGCGGCGTTGCAACCCCCTCCCCATCCTCTATCTTCAGCAGCCCGAGCTGCTCAGCCGCCTCCGATGCCGGCAGTATGTCGTCCAACTCGGCCTTCAGCTCCCTAGCTATGAGGGCCAGGTCAGCCCTACCCCCGTAAGCTACAACAAGCTCGAGAAGGCCTAGGACCGTTCCCAGCCTAGCCTCTAGTGGGAAAGGCTTGAATTCTTGTCCCATCGGCGGTCTAGAACACTATGGGTCATAAATTAAGGGTTGCGGAAAACTCTTAAATAACCTTGGCCAGACGCTCTAAAAAACCCACTACAGCTGACACACCGTCCATCTCTGATGCCAGACCGGCCAGTTCAAGTGCACGGCGTTGCCATGAATCATAGGCGGTTAACTCGTCAAGAGCCTGCTGGAGATCCATCTTATCCTCGTCCACAACCCTTCCAAATCCCAACTCCTCGACCCTTCTAGCATTCCCCAACTGCTCTCCATGCAAGGGTGTGGGTATGACAATGATCCGCTTGCCATAGACTATGGCCTTTGTTATGACAGTGAGCCCAGCCCTCGCTATGATTATATCGCATGCTGCCATGAGGGCGTCCACATCCTCAATCCAGTCGAAGACGGTGATGTTGCCCTGATCCAACCGTTGACGGCCATCGGGATTGCCTAGGGAAACGATGAACCTAAAATCCTTCAAGCCTCGGAGAAACGGTATTATCTTCCCAGCCAGTCTCAGCCTTTCAGGCCTATTACCGCTAATATGTATGAAGACTAGGATCTTGCCATCGGCGTTCAGACTCTTTCTCAGCATCGTCACCTCATCCTCCCTCACCACTTTTCTCTGTATGATAGGCCCCACATACTCCAATCTAGCCCTGCACTGGTCTCTCATGTTCAAGGTGTAGCTGGAAATTGTATAGGGTGGCGGAAGATCTGGCACGGCAATGATGTCCGACCTATCCCACAATAGTGATGGAAGCTGTATCATACTCTCAACATAGACCGCCAGCCGCTTATACCGCCTTACCTTGACCGGAATATTATACTGATTCAATACCGTGAGCACAGGTAGGCCCAGTGCTTTCGCTGCGGCCACCGTAGAAGCCCTAGTATCACTGTAGACTATAGCGGGATTTAGGGCATCTATTATGCTCGCCTCCTTGGCAACCTGCAATCCAAATTTTACGGGTAGCATAAGGTTGTTCATGATTGTCCGCTTCACTGAAACGGAGCCATCATCCGAGAGACCGTAGTTGAGTCGTATGTTGGGAGTCGGATTGAACCCCTCCCTCTCTAGATACTTGATGGCTTCACCATAGGCTGTTATGGATAGTCTGTATCCTCTCTTCAGCAGCTCCCTAGCTACGGCTGCTGATCGTGAGGCATGTCCCAGACCGATTCCACAAACACCCATGTGAACAAGCATAGCTAGGCACCGAGACTTACCTCCACAACATCGCCGCCAGGACTAGTCTCCCTGAATATCTGGGCCGTGTATCTGAGGAGTCTCATTCTTCCATGAAGCCAGTATGTGGGCTCCAGTCCTGCCTTTAGACAGAGATGGGTTAGATAGGTTTCACTGTCCCAGCCATACTCGACGGGAACCTGTGGGAGGAGGAGCCCAGAGCCATATGGTGTCTCAATTATAAGACCATCAACCCCAACCCTAATATTTCTTGGTAGATCGGTTCTCTTATCGCATTTAACCTCCTCAGGTCTTGTCAGAACGCTGACCTCTACCACAATCCTATCCATCTCCCCGACCTCCACCGGATTGAACCTCGGGTCTTGGGTAGCGGCTGCCACGGCCGCCTTAGCGACAGCCTCCTTGAGGGACATGATCGGATAGGGATAGCCGATGCACCCCCTCAGATCAGACTCTGGATAAGTGTATAGTGAGACGAATACGCCCATCTTCTCAGACGGCACATCCTCATCGCTGGGATAAGTCAGCCTGCCCATCTCTAGATAATCCATTATGGAGCGTCTGGCAAGCCTCACTATCTTTCTCCCAACATCTGCGGTATACCCCATCAAGATCACCTGTTGGACAGTAGTTCTAGTGTTTTGCTGATATTTCTCCAATGACGTCCCACCCAATATTCCTTTCCACATCCCCTACACGACCATCTGAATGGGCTCTCACTCACGAGTTCGAGGAGGCTGTTGCATTTAGGGCATCTAGTGCTGGACGGGCTAAATTCCATCCTCAAACCCGTCACTGCTTTGATATATTTCAGCGCCTCCAATGTCTCAGAGGTGGGGAGTAGTATGGAGTGGGCGCCTGACTTCTCGGCTTTCTTATGGAGACGGCTATCCCTCGTGACTATCGTCCTATCTTCGGACATGGCTTTCTCCACCATCTCGATATCATGTTTCCCAATCCAGTAGAGCGTGTCAAATCCCAATAGCCGTAGCCATGTGAGAAGGTTTCCAAGCATCGTGTCTAGGATAAATCTCAAGTCCCAGCTACTTGCCCTTCCGTGACTCCTCCAGCTCCAGCCTACACTCCTCACAGAGGAGCTGGTCGTCAACCCTGCTCAGCATGTCCGACCATTCACCACAGGAGTCACAGTATCCCTCTACAGGAGATGATTGGGGCTGGGCCGGAGAGCTGCCGATCAGCATCTTCTCCCTAACAATGTTCACTATCTCCGGCGTTACTTGGAGAATATCTTTTATGCTTACTATGCCTGCCACACGGTTCTTATAGACCACTACGAGGCGGCTTATCCTCAGCCTATTCATCTTGCTTATGGCCTGGTCTATAGAGGCGTCAGGATCAATGGTCTGGAGAGACGATGTCATGATATTCTTAGCCAGTATCTGGTTAGGATCCAATCCATTAGCAACAACCTCACATACAATATCTGTCTTGGTTATAATGCCTCTAGGCTCACCATTCTTAGTTACAACGACACTCCCCACACCATATTTCTTCATCTTTTCAGCCACCGTAACGGCCGTGTCGTTCTCGCTACAGTCGATGACAGGGCTGGTCATAACATCCCTGACCTTTACCTCGCCCGACAGTGTGACAGGCCGGACCATTTCTCCCAGCTACAGGTCAACTCAAGTCCTAATAAGCTTGTCCCCTATATGGATAGAGCAGCGTCCATATGGGATGAGGGAGCTCATAGCCCCAGTTATGTTAACATCAATCTCATGGTTAAGGAGCTTGAGGATCTCCACGGCAGCAGTCCTCGACTCCGTCATACCAGGCCTTAATTCAACGAATTGAAGACCCATTCTAGAGGCTGTCAGTTGGGGGATAATACTTGGTACACCGTCAATTATGGAGGCGGCCAAGCGGAGCTGGACCACGATATAATTACGCCGTCCATAAACCATGAAAGAACCTTTAGGCAGATATTGTCCAGAGGGGGCCGAGAGAGATATCTGGGAGGGCTCTACATAGTAGACTGAGGCTGTGGTAAAACCTTCCCGCCAAGCCCTGCTGTAGCATGCGGTGTACTGTGCAGCCTCCTCAATAGTAGTGGGTGGGGCCTCTACTCCGTTCTTGATGAGGGTGACCGGTGAGCCCGGGATCTCGGTGTGGAGTACAAGATCTCTGGACTCCATTACATTCTTCAGTAGCCGGATGTTTGACCTAGCGTCACGTCCTGTAAAGACCTGATACCCGTCAGAGGTTTTGAACTCTCTCCTTAACTTGATTGATTGCCCAGCCACCACCTTTTCAGGAACCCGTATAATCTTCTCCGACTCCCGTATCCTACCTCTCGTCTCATCAATCGCCCTGACGATTTCAGCAACTTCCCTCTCCAATTCTTGGATGGTCCTGCGTATGCTCTTCAGCTCATCATACTGTCTGGATATTTGCCGGCGAATTGACTGGTCCATCCTTAGGTGAAAGGAATGTCCTCCGAGGGAGACGTCTATTAAATCCCCATGGACTACGACGTCAATCCCATGACTCTTTAGTAGATCATACGTTTGAGCTGTAGTTATCTCATCTGCTACGATTTCCAAGAGCTTCAGCCCGCTCTCCATGGCCTGGGCCCTCGCCCTTAGCGAATCCAGAACATTCTCCTTCTCTTTAAGGGATTTCTCGAGAGCCTTCAGCTCCTCCACCAGCGGGCTTATGGCCTCCTTCATCCTCTCCTCCTCCAGCTGAGCCAGATAAGCTCTCGCCACAGCTTCTGAATAGGTGGATGTCTCTATGAAGTCAGCGGCGATATGCCTCATCTCGATCGGAGAAGGTGTTGGCACACCACCCACAAGGTAGACACGTGGACTTGGGTGTCGGAGTAGCTCGTCTATGCTCTTCAGACTCTCAATGAGTCTAGCTATTTCATCAGCCGTCAGGCTCTCAACACGAACATCCTTCCCGACAGAGGCACGGGCTAAGGTCTCCTCGGCGAACTTTCCACCAAGCCCCAGATCCCTGCTGAGAGCTGAGACAACCGGTGAGTCGGGCCGGAGTCTTGAAAATATCGTAGGGCCTACGTCACCCTTCATGTAGGAGTATCTTGGCGTTGGTGGCTTGTAGATCTCCCCAGGCTTGAGGATGCGGGGTCTGCTTCTAACCTGCTTCATGGCATGGACTATCTTACCATCTTCAAGTAGAATTATGTTTCCGGGGGGCATAAGCTCCACTACAACTGATTTGACCCCTCCAGCCAGCAGGATCTCAACAATCCTCTCAGATCCCACCTGCCGGATATCTGATATTCTCAGCCCATTCAAAGACCTACGCAGCATGACGGCCATTGGTGTGGGTTTAGAAGGCTTAACCACCTCCCGATCTGTGTAGAAGATACATTCACCAGCCACCATCCAGAGTTCAAGAACACCATCACCCACATAAGTCTTAAGAATTATGGACGAGTCCGAAGGCTGATAGATATTTCTAACCAAACCTCCAACCAGCCTTTCCCTACACTCCTCCACTATGATGGATATTTCCAAGGAGTTTAGACTGATCAAGCCGGTCACACACCCTTAAAGCACACATTTATCTTATGGAATCCCCGGCTAAAGACTATGAAGGTGGAAGACACTATCTACTGGCTCAAGATTGCCCTAGGTGTCGCGTATGGATACGCTGCAGCCATGCTCTCCCTGAGGCTGGGCCAGCAGCCTGCAGTCATAATATTGTTGGCCATCCTACTCTATGTTCTTATTTCAGAGGCCTCATACCGTGTATCATCGGTTAGTAGGAGGAAGTCATATTTGAATGGGGCTGGCGGGTTTGCCGGAACATTCCTCGTCTCATGGATTGTCTTCTTCAACCTTCTCATCTGACACCCTCTTTTCAGCCATCTTATGGGGTTTATGCACCTTCTCCAATAGACCTAGCACATCGGCCCAAGCTCTAAAGTAGCGATCCTCATGATCCATACGTTTGGCAAGCCTCTCCATATACTTCATTATTTCAGCCCTCTTCCTCCATAGCTCTTTCCGTCCATATAGCCTGAATAGAAGTGAATCAATATCATCGTTTACATAGGAGGTCAGAATCCCCTCCAAGGCATGGATATACCTTGGATCATCTTTGTGCTTATCCCTGAGGCTTGTGAGAAGACGCTCAGACTCTGCTATACGGCCTTGGAAGAGTGTGTTGAGAAATGCCCTAGTCTCCTCCCTGCTCACAGTCATCACTCATCATCCTCCAAATCTTCGACACCATTCTCGGTGATTTTGAAGACAGCCTCTCCCTCGGGGAGATAAGGGCTTGAGACAAGTCTTGCAATCCTATTTCTCTTCCCAGAAACCTTCCTGATAAGGACCCGTGTGTGACTGGTATGTCCCACAATATGACCTCCAACGGGATAAACTGAGGATTGACTGAAGAAATCATCCGGCTTGGCCATGACTTGGTTTGTAACAACTGCAGCAGCATTGT
>Ga0272449_1003008_pt1 | contig 14969 bp, 10 predicted proteins | sample YNPCB0241_FD_198679 | JGI IMG/M metagenome (GOLD analysis project Ga0272449, IMG submission 198679) | Hot spring sediment microbial communities from Yellowstone National Park, WY, United States - YNP-CB-024-1 | ecosystem: Environmental > Aquatic > Thermal springs > Hot (42-90C) > Sediment...
GCGCGCTCTTCCTCGCTCAAACAAACAACGTACTTGCGGTTCATCGCTTTCACCTCCTCCCATTGGAACACCGGGAGGAGGAAAAGGATACGGAATTAAACCTTCTTGATTGACAGAGTACTAGGACTAAGTCGCATGCGGTCAAAACAGTCATCTGGGAATGCAGCGGCCTTTGTTGAAATCATGCATCCACTATTTCTTCACACAAATAACAAGTTCCTCTGCCAGACCCACAAAATTTAGCATCCAAGAGATGGGAGTTAGCATTAGCCCCGCGATGACTTTTTCCGCCGCTGACATTCCCGAAGTAAGGCTTCGGTTTGCGAAGAAAAGCTTTAGACAGCCGTAAAGCCAGGTAATAGGCGTACATCCGGCAAAATTGACTATCCCCGCGAAACCGGCTTGTCTTAAAATTGTTAGCATGGCACGCCTGGTAAACAAGTTCAAGTGAAACGGCACCCATGAGCTGACAGAGTAACGGGGGAGCCATCCTAAAGTAAAGCCCTCGCCACTGGGCACATAGATAAATAATTCTCCGCCCGGTCTGAGTATCCTTCGTATTTCTGCAAGCATATCAACCGGATCAGGAATGTGTCCCAGGACATTGTCAAGTCGGATGCAGTCAAAATAATCGTCCGGGAATGCAGCGGCCTTTAGGGTGCCGCAGTAGAAGTAGCCGTCAGGCACTCTCCTTTGAGCAACTTCGATCGCCTTCTTGCTGATATCAACCCCGTAAATCTCCCATCCGTTATCCCTGAAACGCACTAACTTCCGTCCGTCACCACATCCGATATCCAGTAACTTTCTTCCTCCGCCCCTTGTGTGGGGCATCGTATGGTAGTACTCAACTTTGTCAAGCAGGGGAGATAGAAGATACTCAAGCCGGCTGAGAAGTTTCTCAATGTAAGTTTCCTCCTGTTGTACTGGCATTTCATTATAGAGCACATTCAGTTCACTAAAGTCCGGCAATGGATTAAGATAAATCAAGCCACATTGCTTGCATTTGACGTATTTGCTTTCAATCGGCGGGCTGCACTCGCCTGCCCTAGAGCGAGCCAAAAAGAGAACTTCGTGTTCAGGGCTGCTGCACACCGGGCAAGGCCTGTTTTCGAGAAGCATTGGTTTCTCTATATCAAGTCTCAATAGATTGGCAGCATTGAATTTGGCTTGGGGATCTAAAGACCCGTTTTACCCTTTCAGCCCTGGCTGGGGCGTAGCTTTTCTGACACCCATTTGGGCCAGGAACCTTACGCTCAGAAGCAGGTAGCCCGTAGCGCCACCTGCTGCCCCGAGAAGCAGTAGAACGCCACTATCCCTTATGAATGAAACTCCCAGGCTCAGCGTAAGGGAAAGACATGCACCCGCTAAGATACTCGTCAGCGCCAATCGGATCAACCTGCGTACGTCTTCGAACGCGTTCCGCCGCGCGAGCAAGATTATGAAGAGAACTGCGGTAAGAGACCAGGAAGTTGCGTTCGCTACCGCAATGCCAATCAGCGCAAAGGAGCGCATCAAGACCACCGCCGCAGTTATGTAGAACATTATATGAAAAAACGACATAAATGCAGATAAATTAGCGAACCGCCGTGCATAACTCACACGGTTGGCTATATTTATCAGTACAATCCCCACTACACTGATCAGGTGCCATTGCAGCAGTGCAGTGACATTCCCCACATCCTGAACGGTAAATCGGCCTCGCATCAGTAACACCTGGACGGCAGGATATATGAAGAACTCACCAACCACAACTGCCGAAATTGTCAGGAAGAGAAAAAATTCAGTCAACCTCTGCGCTAGTTTCTGGAAGCCATGGAGGCTCGTTAAAGCTTGTTCGGACAACTCTGGAAAAAATGTAACTAACGTGCCGCGCGAGAGCAAAGAGGCTACCGCTACCGCAAGTGTCCACGAATACCCAAGGTAGGAAATACTACCCTCGGGCATCCCAGAGGCTAAATACCGGTCCACGAACGGTATCGCCCACATCGGCACCATTGAGAAGGCTATGAGAATTGCATTCTTATAAGTCCTTAGAATATCTCGAGTGAACGTCGGCGTCACCCCCAGATATCTCAGCAGAACTGGCCCCAGTGCAGCGCACTGAAGCCCAGATCCCACCAGTGCTCCCAATGCTATGATCTTGATTCCAACCACATCAGCAAATAGCAAGATACACCCAATTATTGTCCAAGTCGGGACGAAGGTAGGGAAATAGGCCCAAACTACTGAGTTTTCAAAGTAATAAAGATACTGCAGGAAGGTTGCCAAGATGCTGAAGCCGGCGGCTAGCATAAATACACGAAACATCCAGACAGATAGAGCGGTCTGCTCGGCGGAGAACCCTGGAGCGCTTGCTCTCACCAGCCAACGGGAGCCAACGAGCAACAAGGTCATCACCGCCATTAGCACAAGCACGAGCGATACAAAAATCCCCATAACAAAGCGCCGCACAAATTCGTTATCACGGGCCGCCTTGACCCTGTTCATCATTGGGAGCATTGCTAAGCCGAGCGGTTCGCCAAAAAGCGTCGTGACGAGGATGGGAATTGTGTAAGCAACCAAGTAAGCATCTGTCTGCCACCCTGCCCCGAAGAAGTGGGCTATAGTCATTTGGAGGAGTAGGCTACTAATGAGGCCCAACGCGGTAAGAAATGCCATTATGACATTAGTTCTTAATGCGGCTTTTATCATTATGCAGTCACCCGTTCGTAGAGTTGGACAAATTTTTGCGCAATTGCACTGCGTGAATTTGCTTGCACCAAGGCTAATCCATTTGCGCTCCAGACAGTTCGCTGCTGCGAAGCGCATTGGATAAACACCCGCATTGCTTGCGCCAGTGTTTGCGGATGGTCTGGCGGCACAACTAAACCCAGATCTCTCTCACGTGCCAAGCGCCCCATTTCCGAGACATCGGAAACGATCACCGGCAAACCCCGTGCCCCGGCTTCGTAAAGTGGCCCGCTGCTTCCAGCATAGAACCCGGCGTACGGAAGCACCAGCGCATCACTGGCATAGAAATAAGCGTCTATCTCTTGTTCGGGTATGTATTCAAAGCGCGTTACCACCCGCGGGTCAGACAGAATACGCCTGGCCTTCTCAGAAGGGCTCCAATCTAACGGCATCCCAGCGATAACCAGGCGGCACTCTAATTCCGCCGGCAGCATCCCAAAAGCCTTAAGCAGGTTATCCAGGCCCTTATCCCTCCGGATCGTCCCGAAGAAAAGGAAAATGCACCCCGTGTAGTCAGCCAAGCCAATTATTTTCCGCGCCTCAAACTTATCGAGAGGCGTTTGAGGAATCTCGCGCGTGTCCCCAACGCATTCAACGATAAAGTCCTCCGGCAAGCCCAGTTGTCTTCTCAGTTCTGGAACGTGCGATGCGCTATTCATGCAGATTGCCTCAATATACGTGCCCAGCATTCGCTTCAGAGCCAGTTTTTGCAATCGTCGCCAAAGACTTTCCGCACGGCCCCCATAGTATTTCTCCCGAGAAAAATTTGCTGCGGCAATTTCAATTACCACAGGCGGCAGCGCGGCAGGACGGCGCAATGCTAAAAACAGCCACGTCGAAACCAGTTCATAACTGAACAGTTGTACGACATCAAACCGTTCCCGTTCTGCCAGGCGAACGGCGCGATGCAAGACCGCCACGTTGTTTCGCATCCGCCCGAAGAGCCAAACCAAAGGCGAAGTGCTCTTCTTTATCTCAAATGGAAAAAAGGAATACCCTGGCCCCAATTGCTCCAAACGAAAGGCTGGCGTCTCCTCAAGATACTCGGCCGGATTGATGAGGTTAGTGCACAGGACAACCTCGTGTCCCAGTTTACCCATCTCATGGCATAGGCGAACCGTATACTTGCCAAAGTGACCCGCGCCGTCACCATATGGTTGCAGAGCAAGTATCTTCATCCGACAATGACCTTCTTGGAGAACAACACGTTGCACCATCAGGCATTTCAACCGCCATACCTATTTGTAATCGGCAGCCGCCAGTCCTTGCCGAACGCCCGCGGTGTTATCTTCACCCCTGGCGGGCTCTGGCGGCGCTTGTACTCGTTGCGGTCCACCATGCGGATCACCCGCCGCACCGTTTCCTCATCAAAGCCACGCCGCACAATGTCAGTCACGCTACAACTCTCCTCGACATAGGCGTGCAGGATCGGGTCCAGAACCTCGTAGGGCGGCAAAGAGTCCGTGTCGAACTGGTTTGGTCTCAATTCAGCCGATGGCGCCTTTTCCAGAACCCGTTTCGGGATGATGTCCCACCCCGCTTGCGCATTCCGGTAGCGAGCCAGTTCATACACCAACGTCTTGGGCACATCCTTGATCACCGCAAAACCACCGGCAGTATCGCCGTAAAGGGTCGCATATCCCACACCTACCTCGCTCTTGTTGCCAGTTGTCAGCACCAGCCAGCCAAACTTGTTGGAGAGAGCCATCAGCAGCGTGCCACGGATGCGGGGCTGGATGTTTTCTTCTGTCACGTCGGGTTCGCGCCCTTCAAACACAGGCGCCAGCATATCCAGAAACGCCTGGAATGTGCCATCAATGGGAATTGTCAAGAAATGAATGCCCAGATTTCGGGCCACTTGTTCGGTGTCCTCCAGGCTGTGAGACGACGTATAGCGGGTGGGCATAGCCACGCCGGTGACGTTCTCAGGCCCCAGGGCATCGGCAGCAATGGCCGCGGTCAGCGATGAGTCTATACCACCGGAGAGGCCCAATACCACCTGCTGAAAGCCGTTCTTGCGGACGTAATCGCGTGTTCCCAACACCAACGCGTGGTACACCTCGGCTACCCGTTCCAGCGGCGTTGCCAGGGTGGGCGTAACCATCTCCCGCCCAGGAATAGGGTCCAGGTCGGCCAACTCTATCCGCTGGAAAGCATCACCGTCGGGATTATTGATCTTCCGCCGGCGTGGATCGTACAGCCGCCAGCGAAAAACCTGGCGCGTATCCAGATCCGCCAGCACCAACTCCTCGTCAAACTGCTTACCTCGGGCAATGATCTCTCCCTGAGGCCCGCAAACCAGGCTATGACCATCGAAAACGAGTTCATCCTGCCCGCCCACCAAGTTGCAGTAAGCGACAAACGCCGTGTTGTCTGCCGCGCGCGTAGCCAGCATCCGCTCACGCGACTGTCCTTTGCCCATGTGGTACGGTGAGGCAGAGATGTTGATCAACACTTCAGCCCCGGCATGGGACGCCTGCGCCTCCGGCGGCCCATCGGGGTACCAGATGTCCTCGCAGATGCTCACACCGAAAAGTACCCCATTGCGGGAGAAGACCAACTGCTGTTGCCCTGCCCGAAAGTAGCGATTCTCATCAAACACCCCGTAATTGGGCAGGTATTGCTTGCGGTAAATCCCCGTCAGTTGGCCATTGTGCAGCACGGCTGCCGCGTTGTACAGGTCGTCATCTGCGTGCACACACCCAACGATAGCCGTTAGCCCCTCGCTGGCGGGCACGATCTCGTGCAGCGTGCGAACAGCCGCTTCCACAAAGTCCGGTTTCAACAACAGGTCTTCCGGCGGATAGCCCGTGATCGCCATCTCTGGGAAGGCAACAATGTCAGCTTTCATTTCCCTGGCTCTATCCATCCATGCCAGGATTTTGTCTCGATTGCCGGCCAGGTCACCAACGGTGGTGTTAATCTGTGCCAATGCCACTCGCAGGATCATTCAATCACCCTCGCCGTGTTGTTCCATAGCTCGGCCAAATGTCTCTCGTTTGCCGCGTCGTCCATGCTACGCCCAATCGGGATGTAACGGATGTGCGGCTGATCCGTGAGTTCTTTATCAAGAATACGCCAGCAATCCACGACGGTTACCTTCGGCTTCCCGTTATTAAAGTGAGCAGCAGTCAGCGTTTGAAAAGCGGGATCGGGTGTGGTGATCAACACCACATCAGCCTGTGCCAGGCAATCTTCAAGTGAATCCAAGATGACCGCCTGATCTTTCAACTCAGCGCGCGCCATCTCGCCCGCCAGCGGATCGTATGCCACCACCCTCGCACCGATTTTGGATAGCGCCTTCGCCAGATAGATGCTCTGGGACTCTTCGACCACGTGCGAGAACGGCTTATAAGCCAGCCCCAATATGGCAACTGTCATTCCTCTGCGAATCAACGGTCGTAAACGCTCTACAATTTTCTCCGGCAACGCACGATTGATGCGATCGGTCGTTTCCGCCAATTCAGCCCGGCTGCCCAAAGCCCGAGCGATAAAACTCAAGGCGACATTATCCCGTGGGAAACACGGGCCACCATACCCTAACGCTCCCTTGAGGTACTTGTGGCCGATGCGCTTATCAAAGCCTAATGCATTTGTCACTACATCAATATCGCCCCCCGGAATGCGCTCGCACAAGTCGGCCAGCATGTTCGCGAAAGTGATCTTGGTGGTTACAAAGGTGTTGACTGCGATCTTTGTCAACTCTGCATTCTCAATGCTCATGCGCTGGCACGGCGGATTGTTCAACATAATTTGTTTGTAGCACGCTTCCAGTTGACTTCCGCAGCGCTCGTCAAACTCCCCAATCAACACGAAGTCTGGGTTGAGGAAATCGTGAATGACGCTGCCTAGGGCGATGAACTCCGGGCTATAACACAGCCCAAAGTCACGACCACAGACCTTCCCCGATTCCTGTTCCAAGATCGGCAACAACCCATAGCGCGTTGAGCCAGGCAGAACCGTGCTTGTCAGCACCACATTGTGATAGCCATCTTTTTCTTTCAATGCGCGACCAATTTCACGGAACGCCCAGGCAGCATACTGGAGTGAGAAAGCTCCTCGATCATCGCTGGGCGTGGGCACCACAACAAACGTCACGTCCGACTTCAGGATGGCCTCACGATGGCTGAGCGTAGCCCGCAGGCGCTCCCGATTGGCCGCGATGGTCTCTTCCAGGTTGGTTTCCTGCACAGGGGCATGGCCAGCATTGAGGAGCTCTACGGCACGATGGTTAACGTCAACGCCGATCACGTAGAAACCCCGGCTGGCAATTGCTGCTGCCATGCTGGCACCTAATTTCCCAAGGCCTACGACAGAGAACCTCACATCCATCTTTAGCCCTCCCTGTTACATAGTAAAAATTTCCTAACTTGTTCTTCTATCCAAGGATAGGTCTTCCTCAAGCCTTCAATAAGTGGCACAGTGGGCTTCCACCCTAATTTCTCGAATATGAGCCTATTATCGGAATTTCTACCGCGGACACCCTGAGGCCCTGGAACATGCTTTATCTCAAGCTTTACGCCTGCTATGCTCATAATCATTTCTGCAAGTTGATCTATCGTGACCATCTCTTCTGAACCGATATTGACCGGGCCTGTCCAATTTGACCGCATCAGGCGTAAAGTTCCTTCAATACATTCGTCTATATATAGGAATGAGCGGGTCTGCTTACCGTCGCCCCAAACCTCGATGTAAGGTTCTCCCTTTAATTTTGCTATTGCTACCTTCCTACATAATGCAGCCGGCGCCTTTTCCCGTCCGTCGTTCCAGGAGCCTTCAGGTCCGAAAACATTATGATAGCGAGCAATTCTTACTTCCATACCATAATTCCGATGAAAAGCCAGATATAATCTTTCGCTAAATAACTTTTCCCATCCATATTCGCTATCGGGGTAAGCAGGGTAAGCGCTGTCCTCAGAACATTTTGGATTATCAGGGTCTTCCTGGTTATATTTTGGATAAATGCAAGCTGAAGAAGAATAAAAAATTCTTTTAACGTTGCGCCGGTAACAAGCTTCAAGCATATTTAGGTTAATAAGGGCAGAATTGTGCATAATATTGGCATCATTTTCGCCTGTAAAGACATATCCCGCCCCTCCCATGTCGGCGGCAAATTGATAAACTTCATCAAATTTTCTATCAACGACCTGTTTGCAAATATAAGGGTCAAGTAGATCGCCGATAACAAAATCATCAGCTTCTGTGTTGCAAAACTCGGGATACTTCAGGTCCACGCCTCTCACCCAGAAACCCTCTTGTTTCAGTCTGCGAACCATGTGGTGGCCGATGAAACCACCTGCCCCACAAACAAGAGCCGTTTTCATTTTTGTTTCTCCTCTTTTTATTTTTTACATTTCGCTTTTAGATGAACCATCCTTTAGAAATAGCCATTTTCTAACGCATTTTTCTAATATGTCTTTAACTTATGGCTTTATTTAAGATATAGCCATCGGGTTGCTTGTCGATTGAATGGGTCTGTATGTTGCAAAAAGATACTTATATTTTTGCGGTCAATAATAATTTCCGCGTCTTTATTCTGTGTATAAAACAATATATTAACGAGTGATTGAGACTAATCAATTTATGAATGCAGCATTGGCTACGCATTGGATTTGGTGCGGCGGCGGAGGGAGGCGGGCCACTGGCCAGCCTCAATCACCAGGCTGTTCCAGCCAAAGCCGAAGCCGAAGGCCAGGCAGAAGAGCTTAAAATAAGCCTCAAAGCCCGGGGAGGAGGAAGGGACGGGCGAGGCGGTGCCGGCTGAAGCCTCAAACTTGGGGAAAATAAGCATGGTGATAATTACGCCAAGGATGAAGGAAGCCAGGCTCTGATAAAGGTAGCGACGGCTGAAGCCGGTGGCTTCCCCGGCGATGAGCTTGCGCAGCCAAGGAAGAAGCATCCGCGCCAGAACCCCAAGGAGCATCCCCCCGATTTTCAAAATAAATTCCAGGCTCACCGGACTAAAACCTCCACCTTACTCGAGACCGGGGCTTTTACCGGGGCTTTTTTACTCTCGCAAGGCACCCGCTAAAGCTTATATAATTGGCCACAAAGGAGCATCATCCAGGAGGTTTTCAAAGGCCGCTCATATTTTGGCTTCAGGAAATATCATTAAATTTAAAAGGCCATTTTTTTGTAACTTATTGATTTTATTAGACTTACAGGAAATTTAAAGAATATGCTACCGCCATTGGATTTACCAGACCCTTCTCTTTTTGCCTTTTGCCCTTCCACCAATCAGCTCGAAAAATCAGCTTCGCTTCTCAATTCGAGTAACGTCTTTTCTCTTTCTTTTGCCTGCCAAATAAGTTCAGCTTTTGCTGACATTTCAAAAATTAAGCTTTTTATATTTATTCAAATTGCCTGAGTTTGTCAAGTACTAATCCAATTGTGACACAAAGATATTCTCTTTAAGCGATAAGAAGAATTTTGGTAAGCCAATCTTCAGCCTGCATCTCCTCTTCCTGGCTCAAGGGCCCCCAAAAGAATTCCCTGTCCCCAGAGGAAATAATCCCAGCCTATAAATAGGGAAAATGAATAGTACGGGGTTTGCTTCTAAGAACAAAAGCATTTCCTCAATAAATAGGGAAATAGATAAGGCGGCACCCATTTTTAGACGGCACCTATTTTTTGAGGAAGGGACGGAGAAGGCGACGGAAATCATTTTTTATATCATTTATATATTGAGCAAATTCTCGGCTTTTTTCCTCGTCAGCATTCAATTTCTTGAGCCATTCTAAAACAAAAGCCAGCCCTATAAAGATAAAGGAGCCAATGAAAAAAGCCAGAATAACATTCATTTTTGTCCGTGGTTTGCTTTTAGCAATAGGAATTTTCGCTTTCTCGATTATCTCTATGGTTGGCTTTCTTTCCTGCTCTTCTATTTTGGCCAGCTCCAGCTGCCTCTTTAAAGTAATATAGACTTCTTCCTGAACCTTGACATTTCTTTTCAGGCGATCAAGCTCCATTTCTAAGTCCGGTGTGGCAATTTTCTTGTTGCGGGCGATAAAATCGGCTAACTCCGCCTCGGCTTTTTTAAGCAAAGCCTGATTTTCTTCAAGCTGTTTCTCAATGAAAATCCGATTAAGCTTGGCCTTGGTATCTCTTATATCCTGGTTAAAAACAATCAATTCCTCGACGAAAGCATTGGCCACTGCGGCCGAAAGCTCTGGCTCACGACTGGAATAACTGAGCGAAATTACTTTGGTTGTACGGTCAATGGACACCTTAAGGTTTGAAGAAATGGCTTTAACCGCTTTAATTAATCTTAGATTTTCATTCGGCTCATTGATTTTGTAGTAGGTAATAAGGTCTACTTCCTGGCCAAAAAGCTTGCTATAGAATTTCTTTTGAGCAATTCTTTCCTGAAAGGAGGAGCTTTTCAGTAATTCCACAAAGTATTCTGAGGTGACATTGTCCTCATAGGTTTCAATTTTGCCTCCAGCTCCCACCAGCGTTCCCATGCGGGAAATCATGTCAGGGCTTTTTGAAGGAAAAAATTTAGTTGTGGCCGTAAAAGTTGGCGGTGTGCGCAGAGAAAAAATTCCAGTAAAAAGAACTGTCAGGAAAACCCCCCAGATTATTAGCCATCGTCTCTTAAGAAGAATATTAATATAGTCAATTAGATGGACTTCATCGTAAGCCGAGGCCAGATCTCGGTAATAAAATTCACGCCTCTCCACCAGCCATTCATGGGGCATTCTTTCAAGACCCCGTGGCTCTTCTTCTTTGATTTCAGGGACAGCCTTTTTTTCCTCCATTTCGCCTGCCCTTATTTTTTATTGTCTCCCCTCTTTTTCTGCCGCCTGAAATTTAAATTTATCAGTTTCATCTATTTTACTTTCTTTTTACTGGCACCTCAATTATCGCTCCCGGCTCAAGCTGAGGCTTGAATTCTTTCGCTCCTTTCCTCTCCAGAGTTCTTCCGTCGGCAAAATGAACGATTATATTATCCATATCAGCATCTTCTCTCGGGCCACCGCAAAAGGCCAGGTAATAATCAAGGCTCTCTCCCTCCCTAAACCTGACAAGCATCGGATTTCTGACCGCCCCCCTTACTTCGACATCGCCCCCAGTCAATTTTTCCACCTGGCCCTTAAAAGGAACTTCAATAATGGCACCAGGCTCAATATAGGGATTAAAATAGGCTGTGCCTCTTGCTTCCATTTTTCGACCATCGGGTAAATGAACCGTGATTCCCTCAGGGTCAGCATCCTCCCTCAGACCACCACATAAATCGAGATAATATCTCAGCCTCTCATTTTTTCTTAATTGAATTATCATCGGCACTTTAACTGCTCCCCGCACCTCAACCACCTGTATTTCTTTGCTTTCCTTATAGGGAACCTCAATCACGCAGCCGGGTTTAATTTCGAGCGACCCAAAAATGGAATTTCCCTTTCTCTTGGCTGTGCCATCAGGGAAATAAACGACAATGTTTTTCTTATCTGCCTCACTGGTCAAACCGCCACTTAAATTGATGTAATAGTTGATTCCCTTTCCTTTTTGATAATGAAATCGGGAGGGATTGCGGACAGCTCCTTTAACCTCGACATTGCCCGGATTGGTGGGAACATAAATCCTATCACCATCTTTCAAGATGAGGTCATAGTCGCTCCCTGGGTTCTGAATGGCCTTAGCTAAATTGAAGGCAATCCTTTCGGTTTCTGATGTCGCCTCGCTCCTCATATCGAGGATGTCTTTCCGCCGATAAAGCCAGGCTCCCTCGGGAAAGGCTTCTTTTTTCAGACCACCGCAACGGCGGATTAAGCTTGAAACTCGCTCCTCGCGGCTTTCAAGGGAATAACTTCCCGGGAAGTTAACTTCGCCCGTTATGGTCACTACGGGCAAAGGTTCCCATTCTGGTAAATTACGAATGACGACCTCATCAAACATGGTCAGGGCATTTTTCTTTTCAGGTGGGAGAGAAGCAAAATCTTGAGCAATGGGGATAACATAGGTGATTACCTTTCTGGCTTCTGCAGTGGCTATCCGCCGCGCCACAACTGCTTCCACCTTCAAAGCTTCAGGCCTCAGCCCGCCAGCTATCAGAATTAAGTCCTCGAGGGTTAAGCCCTCAGCAAAATCATATCTTCCCGGCCTTTTCACCAGTCCCTCAATGGTCACATAAGGCTTCTGCTTCATGGCTTCATAAGTATAGATAACGATGCGGTCACCATTCTCCAGCTTGATATTTTGAGAAGGATCGCCCTCGAGCAGCTTGCCCAAATTAAAAGAAATTATTCTTTCCCCGGTTTCTCCTGAAACCTCCCGAAAGACATGGGCTAAATCAAGATAAGCTCTTTTCTTGAAGGATTCATCCTGAAAACCGCCCCGAGAAAAAATAAGGTCATAAAGAGTCATATTCTCAGGCATGATATAGCGACCAGGCTGTTTCACATGGCCTTCCAGCGTGACATATTTATCCTTGCCCCTGAAATTATAGGCCGAATAAATAATGATTTGGTCCATTTCTTTGAGAGCGAAATTTTTTTCCTGGTTACCGGAAAAAACGAATTTTCCTGGGGTCTCTTCTTTATATAGGTCACGCAGGGAAAAAGAGGTCAATTTCTTTGAAAAATCTTCTTCAGTACGAACAAGGTCAGCCCGGTCAAGATAGACATCTTCTTTCAGGCCTTCAGCTTTTTCGATGAGGTCTTTAAGTGTCATGCCTGGGAAATATTCATAGATACCTGGTCTCTTTATTCCCTCTCCCTGGACTTCAACTATGGGTCTGCGGACCACGATGGTTGAAAAAATCGTTATCTCGTCACCATCATTAAGGGGAAAATTTTTTCCCGGGTCATTTAAAATGCTCTCCAGGTCAAGGTCAATGAATTTTTCGCCCACATTAATCTCGAAGCGCCGGACCTGAACTCTTTTGAGATAGGCGTTAGAAGTGAGGCCACCAGCAAAACGAATGAGTTCCTTTATTCCTTCATTGCCAATAATTTCATAAACACCGGGCCGCTTGATTTCTCCCTGAATGGTCACCGATTTCCCTTTTAGCGGAACAATGACGTAATCGCCGTAAAGGATACGGGTTTTTTTGACGTCCATTTTGCCTGTGAGGAGAAAATCATAGAGGTCAACGGAATCAATGCTGCCATTGGCGCGGCGTATCCGGATGTCGCGCAGACTGCCTGTTTCTTTAATGCCGCCTGCATTGTTCAGGACATTAAGAAGCGTAGCTACGCCAGAGCTTATCGTATAAGCCCCCTGATTCTGAACCTCGCCCACAACGTAAACCAGAAGTTTGCGGAGCTTGGCCAATTTGACATCAACAAAGGCCGTGCTCTCAGCCGGATTATCGGCCTTGATGTAGGAGGAATAAATACGGGAAAGACTTTCGGTAACTAAAGCCTTTAATTCTTTGAGGCTGACGCCATTGGTAAAAATGCGGCCGCCCTCATCAGGGATATCAATGAAGCCATCTTCAGAAACAGTGAGGGGATATTTGAGGTTAAGCTGCCCCCAGACGGTTATAATTATTTCGTCGCCCGGGCTAAGAAGATAATTTTCGTCAACCGGGCCCTCAAGGATGGGCTCGGCCAGGGGGCGGAAAATATCATAGCCAAAGGGCTTAAGGACCTGCTTATCAGGGGTGCGGCCCTCCTGGGCAGCAGACAAAGAAATGAATCCCGGAGCAAACAAAAATAGGCTTATGGAAATAAATAAGCTAATAAAGAGGCTTACAGAAATAAGCAAGGCGGACCGGCCCGAAATTGATTTAGCCAGATGTGTCTTTCGGCTTCGGCCTCCTTGGCCGTTTTCTACCTGAGGCCCGAGTAATTTTCCCTGATTCTTAAAAAATAAGCGGCTGAAGAAAGAGCCCGTTTTTAGCTTCGCTGCCTTCCTCATTTTCGCCTTCTTCCTTTTGCCATCAATTTTTACTATCTTATTATCCCTTTCCCTCCATTTTGTCAAACCCAAAAATTGGTGCCCTAAAATTGGTGCCAAAATTGGTGCCAGCTTACATATTTACCTAATTTTTTAAAAAATTGGTGCCAGCTAATTGCATCTTTTATATTGCTTAGCGCCTCGTCGATGGTCTTCCCCTTAAAAAATTGGTGCCTAAAAAATTGGTGCCTGCTTACATATTTACCTAATTTTTCATGATGCTTGATTTTCTGGGCTATCTTATCTGTTTCTTTTATTCTTAATTCTTGTGATCAAGCTGAAACTATCATAAAGCTGAAATTCAGTAAATATTTATGGGGGCGGCTGTTTGCTCTTTAGGATCTCATTGTTCAGGAATGAAGTAAAATTCGGTAAATAGGTAAGTCGGTACCTATTTTGATTTAGATGGAATTTTTTTAGGAGCAAAATTTGGTAAATATGTAAGACGGTACCTATTTTGAGTAGAACCTATTTTCAGACGGGACATATTTTTGTAGACGGGACCTATTTTTGAGGTAAAGAGGTAAATAAGTAAAGCGGAACCTATTTAGGTGGAACCTATTTAGGTGAGAGACGGGCAGGTTATCTCGCCTTTAAAAACTCGTCTACAGTTAAACCGCTTTTTCTAATTAGCGCCCGGAGCAATCCTGGTGCTAATTCCTTATGGTTAGGGATTGATAAAGTGGGCCTTGATTCATGGTAAAGAATTATATGACTTCCTGTTTGATGGTCAATTACATATCCGAACTTTTCAAATATCTTTACTGCTTCTTTACCAGATATATTTGAGAGCAAGCTCATTTAAATTGCGTTTAAACAATGACTTCGCCGAGAAAAACTTCTCTTTCTTCAAAAACATCTAAGCGGCCGTGTTTTCTCTCTACTTCTAACCATCCCTTAATTGCATCTTTTATATTGCTTAGCGCCTCGTCGATGGTTTTCCCCTGGCTCATGCAGCCGACCAGTTCAGGGACGTCGACTATATATCCTTTATATTCCGGATCGTAGGTTATAACTACTTTGAATCTCATTTATACCTCCATATAGAATTTTACTACTCCCAAATCAAATAAACAAGCTTCCGAATTGCCCCACTCAAATTCTATACGAAAGTGATTCGTTGCCTCACGAGAAAATCTATACGAAATTATATTGCCATCTGGCAAAACATCCCATCCTTACCCCTGACACCGAAGCCTTATCCGCCGGTATCCCAAAAAAATTGGTGCCAGCTTACATATTTACCTAATTTTTCATGATGCTTGATTTTCTGGGCTATCTTATCTGTTTCTTTTATTCTTAATTCTTGTGATCAAGCTGAAACTATCATAAAGCTGAAA
>Ga0272449_1003009_pt1 | contig 14959 bp, 18 predicted proteins | sample YNPCB0241_FD_198679 | JGI IMG/M metagenome (GOLD analysis project Ga0272449, IMG submission 198679) | Hot spring sediment microbial communities from Yellowstone National Park, WY, United States - YNP-CB-024-1 | ecosystem: Environmental > Aquatic > Thermal springs > Hot (42-90C) > Sediment...
GAAATTTTGGTTTAGAATTTTAAATGAGGCAACGAATATAAATTCGTTTAGATTTTTATATGAGGCAACAGGGAGAACTTTAACAATCTAAATTCATAACATAAAACACTTTTCAAATTTTTCTCTTTTGACTAATTTTTCAACTTATATATAGGATAAATTATGAATTACGGCTATTTGCATAGAAAGATAAATTGATTTAAAATTTTATAAATGGAAAAAATATTATTTAATTTTTTGTCAATTCCAGATGTTAGTTTTAAAAAAGCAAAATTTATAATTTTACCTATTCCTTATGAGGCAACAGTTACAGGCAATACAGGAACAAAGTTTGCTCCATTAAGTATAATTTACTCTTCAAGAAATTTTGAACTTTATGATGAAGAAATTAAATGTGAGTCATATGAGATTGGAGTAAAAACAGAAAATGAAATAGAATGTGATTTTTCTTCTCCCAAAAAAATGTTGAAAAAGATTGAAAAAGTTGCCCTCTTTTATCTTAAAAATAATAAATTTTTGATTAGTATTGGTGGAGAGCATTCAATTACATTCGGGTTATTTAAAGGGCATAAAAAATATTTCAATGATTTAAATTATATATGTCTTGATGCTCATTCTGATTTAAGAGAGAAATATAACGGAACAAAATTTTCTCATGCTTGTGTCAATAAAAGAATACTTGAAACAGATACAAATTTAAATATTGTTGGAGTTAGAAGTATAAGCAAGGAAGAGGTGGAATTTTTAAAAAGGGGAAAAAGGGTGAAAATTTATTATGCCTATCAGATGAAAAAAGAGAAGTGGTATGAGAGAATTTCAAATGATATTCCTTCTGGAAGATATTACCTTTCAATTGATGTTGATTTTTTTGACCCTTCATTGATTCCAGAAACCGGTACTCCTGAACCGGGTGGCTTTTTATGGGATGAAACAATTGAATTTTTAAAAAATTTTATTTTGAGAAATGATATTGAAATAGTAGGTGCTGATTTAGTTGAACTTTCTCCTTCAAAGATATTTACCCCATCCTCTTTAATCTGTGGAAAATTGATTTATAAGATAATTGGATATCTCGCTTTGAAATGGAGAAAATAGAATTATTGGAAAAAAGAGATTTAGAAATCATTTTATCAAATAGTATTAAGAAGATACTTTTTATAGGAGAAACAGACACAGGAAAGACCACTTTGATAAAAGATATTGCTAATTTTTTATATGAAAAAGAGAAGGTTTACATTTTTGATTGTGATATTGGCCAGTCACATGTAGGACCTCCTACAACAATTGGGTACGCAAAAGTAGAGAACAAAATTGAAAATTTTTATTTGAATCCGGAAAGATTTTGTTTTGTTGGCTCTGTTACACCTTCATCTGTAATTGTTGAATTTATTACAGGAGTTATTAAGATTGATAGATATTTAAGTGAGAAAAAAGGGAAAATTTTAATTGACACTACTGGATATATTAAGAATGAAATTGGAATATCATTAAAAATAAGCAAAATTGAAATTCTGAAGCCAGATTTTGTTATATTACTTGAGAGAGAAAATGAATTAAAAAAAATTAAAAGTTTTTTGAACTACTCAGGAATTAAATATAAAAATATAAAAGTGGAGAATTTGCCATCTAAAAACATAGAAGAAAGGGCAAATTACAGAAAGAAAATTTTTAGAGAGTATTTTAGTAATTTAAAACTGATTGATTTAAATTTGAATAAAATTTCCCTCAAAATTATAAATTTTAAAAATGTAGATATTTTAAATAGTGATTTAAAAGGAAGAATTTGCAGTTTAAAAAATGAATTTTTTGAAGAATTTTCTTTGGGGATTATAAACAAAAGAGAAAACGAAAAGGTTGAAATTTTTATACCTGAAAAAAACTTGCATTCTAAGGAAATCAAAGGTATAATAATAAGTGGATTTATATTGGGATTAGAAAATGATAAAGAATGATAAAACTGAAATAAAAGAAATAAAAGATTTATCAGAAAAAATCCAAAAAATAATTTCAAAAGAAAAACTCTTCAATAATCTTCTCTCTCTTTCTAATGATGGAGTTGCTTTAGATTACAAGGGTTATATTATTTATTGTAATGAAAAATATGCTGAAATTTTAGGATATAAAAAAGAAGAGTTAATTGGAAAGAATATTTTAATTTTGTTTACACCTCATACAGAAAATTTATTAGTGAAAAGAATAGAAGAGAGAGATGGTGAATCTGAAATAGTTTGTAAGAAAAAAGATGGTAGAGAAATTTATGTAAAAATAAAAGTTAAAAATGTTAATTTTGAAGGGAAAAAATTGAAGTTTATAACATTGAGAGATATCACAGATGAAAAATTGGTAGTTGACGAAATTAAAGATTCTAGAGAAAAATATAAAGTTTTAACAGAAACTCTTCTTGATGGTATTATAGTTATTGATTTAAAAGGAAATATACTATTCTCAAATCTTGTTGGAGCAAATTTATTAGGTTTTGAGAAGGTAAAAGACATTATAGGTAAAAATATATTTAAATTTGTAAAAGAAAGGGATTTGTTAAAAAATGAATTAAAACTTATTTATGAGAATAAAGGTGGATATTTAATAGAGTATGAAATAAAGGATGCAAAAGGTTCTAAATTTGTAATAGAAAGTATAGGACAGAGATTTAAATTTGACGGCCAAGATGCATTTTTATTATGTTTTAGAGATATTACTGAAAGAAAATTAATTATTGATAATTTAAAGAACTCTATTGAAAAACAAAAAACTATTTTATTGCAATCAGTAAATACCATTTCTGAAATTATGGCTTTTAGAGATCCATATACTGCTAAACATCAAAAAAGTGTAGCGAAACTTGCTGTAAAGATTGCTTATGAAATGGGATTTTCTAAAAGTTTAATTGAAGGGATAAGGATTGCTTCTCTTTTACATGACATAGGAAAGGTTTATATACCAACTGATATTCTTTTGAAACCGGGGAAATTAAATGGGATAGAGTGGGAATTTATTAAAATGCATCCCATATATGGAGCAAATATTGTTAAAAATATTCAGTTTCCATGGGATGTTAGAAAAATCATTTTACAACATCATGAAAGAATTGATGGAAGTGGTTATCCTAATGGTTTAAAAAAAGAGGAAATAATAATTGAAACAAAAATTTTGTCAGTTGCAGATGTTGTTGAAGCAATGACTTCTTATAGACCTTATAGAACAAAATTTTCTTTGAATGAAGCACTGGAAGAGATTAAGAAATTTAAAGGTCTACTTTATGATAAGGAAGTAGTTGAAACATGTTTAACTGTTTTTAAAAAAGGATTTACTTTTGAGAATGCCGAAGAGGGGATTTGAACCCCTACGAGGAAATCTCAGGAGGGGGTGCTTCCCCCTTCCTGAAATAGTTCTCCCCCCACGACGAAAAACATAGGGGACAGTTCTTTCCCCTATAACCCCTTTAACCTCGTAGGTGGGAGAATGCCGAAGAGGGGATTTGAACCCCTACGAGGTTACCCTCACCAGGTCCTGAACCTGGCGCGTCTGCCATTCCGCCACTTCGGCTTTACTAATTTCCTCTGTTATACTAATTAATTATATTAATTCCCTATATTTGTAACAGTTGTGCTCGTTGCTTATGTTTTTCGTTTTTCTTCAAGTATTTTATTTTCATTTAGTTTTTTCTTTTGCCTATGTCTTACTCGCACCAACTCGCTCCTTGCGAGACATAGTTTGCTAATCAGGGCTTACTGCAGGGGCTCGTTTCCGCCACTTCGGCTTTACCATTTCTCTCTGGTATACTCGTACATACAAAACAAAAGATTTTCAAGTGCAAGTTTTAAATTAATATTATATTTTACCCTTTGTTTTATTTCCCATATTTTTTCCATATTTTGAATATCAATTTCTCCCATAATTTCATTTATTCCAAAATTTTTATATATTAAAAGTTCTAATGGAAAGCGATGATTATAGAAAAAAGAATCCCTGAGAAAAAATATAATACTTTCAATCCATCCTTCTATTTCTTCCCTTTCTTTATTTTTGCAAAATGCATCCACTTTTTTAAAAAACTCCCAAAATTTTTTATTTTTCAACAATTCAATAAATTCAATAAGTTCTTCTTTGTTTTTATTAAATTCTTCTTTATATTTTGGGATAGTGTAATTTATATAAATTTTTGAGCACCTTGATGTAACAGTTGGCAGTAAAAAATTGATATTAGGAGTTAAAATGATGATTATTCCATATTCAGGGGGTTCTTCTATTATTTTTAAAAATGCACTTCCTGCCTCTTCCTTTATATATTCTATTTCAAATATATAAATTTTATACTTATTGTAATAGGGCTTTGTGAATATATCATTTTTAACTTCTCTCACTTCATCTATTGAAAGTATATTCTTTTCAGGGACTATAAATCTCAAATCAGGATGAGTATGGGTTATTATTTTTTTACAAATTTCACATTTTTTACAAAAATTTTTATCGCAGTTCAAAATCCCACTAAAAAATATAGCAACCTCTCTTCTTTCTTCTTCTCTCCCTCCATAGATAATATATGAATTTTGAATTTTATCTTTGTCTTTTGCTTTTAAAAGTATTTTCTTTGTGTCTTCTAGTTTCATTTAGAAAATCCTCCCATATTTCTAAAATATTTTTGAATGTATTTTCTAATGTCCCTCTTTTTATAACTTTTATTCTTTTATTTTTTCCCGCAAGTTTTAAATATCCTTCTCTTATTTTTCTTTGAAATTCAATTGATTCTTTTTCTATTCTGTCTATTTTTTTATTGTTCAATATTTTAACAAGATTTTCAGGTTTTTCATCAATTAAAAATGTTATATCCGGAAAAAATTCCTTATCCATAAAAATTCTGTGTAAATCCTTAATATATTTTAAAGGTATTTTTCTTCCATATCCCTGATAGGCAAATGTTGAATCAATATACCTATCAAGTACAACAATTTTCCCTTCTTTTAAGTACTTTTTAATTTTTTTTTCAATCAATTCTATTCTGCTTGCAATATAAAGGAAAAGTTCAGTATATCTATTTAATTTTTCATCTCTTTTTAAAAGTAATTTTCTTATTTCCTCTCCTATTTTTGTTCCGCCTGGTTCATGTAAAAGTACTGCATTATATTTTTTTTTAATAAGGTAATTGTAAAATTTCTGCGAAAGAGTTGTTTTCCCACATCCGTCAATTCCTTCAAAACTTACTATGATTCCCTTTTTCATATTAAATATCCCTGAGATATTACATTTTTTAGACCAAGTTTATAGGTCAACTCAACAACTTCATTATATTCGCTAAAGGTGATTCTTCTATTAATTTCTGGATAGAGATATGCTTTATATTCCGGATGATATTGACTTAATAAACTGATCCATGTATTTTCTCCAAGTTCATCTCTAATAAATTTCAGAACATTTTCTGAAGAAGAAATATTATTCGGTAAAATTAAATGTCTTATTAAAAGTCCCTTTATTGCAACTTTTTTTTCATTTAATATTATATCTCCTACTTGTTTTTTCATTTCAATTAGTGCTTTTTTACATTTATCCCAGTAGTCAACAATTCCTGAATATTTTTTTGCAAGTTCATTATTTCCATATTTTGCATCCGGCATATATATATCAATTATTCCTTCAAGCAATTTTATCGTTTCTATATTTTCATATCCACCACAATTATAAACAAAAGGGATCTTTAAGCCATTTTTTATTGCATAGTAGATCCCTTTCAATATTTGAGGAATAAAGTGGGTAGGTGTAACAAGATTTATATTATGACATCCAAATTCTTGCAATTTCAACATTATGTTTGAAAGAGATTCAATTGAAATGTTGTATCCATTTCCAATTTGACTTATATCATAGTTCTGACAATAGATACATTTCATAGAGCAATTGGTAAAGAATATAGTTCCTGATCCATTTTCTCCAGATATAATACTTTCTTCTCCGTAGTGGGGACCATAACTTGAAATTTTTAATTCAATTCCACTCTTGCAATGAGAAATCTGTGAATATCTATTTATATTACATTTCCATCCACAAATATCACATCTTTTCAATTTTTCACAAAATAAATTTACCTTTCTTTCAATTTCTTTTAATTCTATTTCAAGATAAGAAACCATTTAGTCAATAAATTTTATAAAAACACACCCAATCTCTTTGTTACTCTTTTTAATTTCTATTTTATATTTATCTTTGTCAATTTCTTTATTCTTCCACATCTCTTTATAATTTATCTTATATCCAATATCGTTCCCTTCATTATGTTTAGGATCCCCAACAAATCCAACAAGATTAACTTTAAGATCTTCTTTATCAATTCCTTCTATATCACTTATTATAAATGTGGAACTTTTTTTTATTTCAATTTCTTCATTTATTCCCACTTTAATATTTTTCCCATTTATTTGAAACACAAGAGCAATACTTTCGGGTTTTTTTGTTTGTTCAATTTTAGATTCTACAATTGTTTGTTCAATTTTAGGTTCTAAAATTATTTTTTCAACTTTTTCATTTTTCTCCGCAGTTTCTAAAAATTTGTTAGTATAAGAAGCAATAGAAATGTAATAAACTGAAAAAGATGTAAATAATAATGATAAAATAAAAGAGAAAGCGCCTTTCTTTTTATTTATGCTGAATAGAATATAAGCAAGAAACCAAATTAAAAAGATAATTGAAATGAGTATTAAAGATATACCTAGTCCATTTATCATATCAACCTCCTTTTTCTCCATATATTACAACTTCATTTTTACCAATATTTTTAGCCACAAAAAGGGCGTTATCTGCTTTAGATAAAATTTCAATTTCTGAAATTCCATGTTCAGGGAAACTTGCAATTCCGATACTTAAAGTAATATAAATTTCCTCATCAATATTGTTTTTTAAAAATTTATAATTTTGAACATTTTTCTTAATTCTTTCAGCCACTATTTTGGCTTCTAAACTTGTAGAAAATGGTAAAATATAAGCAAACTCATCTCCTCCAAATCTACAAATAATATCTGTTTCTCTTAAAGATAGTTTTACCAAACTGGCAAGTTCTTTTAGTATTATATCACCAAATGGATGCCCAAACTTATCAACATATTTTTTAAAATTATCAAGGTCAGATATCATTATCGCAAATGGATAACCCTCCCTTTTTGCCTTTAAAAATTCTTCTTTCAATCTGATATTAAAATACCTTCTGTTATATAATTCAGTAAGAGGGTCTGTTATTGAAGTAATATTTAGTTCTTCATATAACAAAGAATTTTCAATTTCAAGGTTTAAATGACTTAAGAATATTTCCATAATTTCTTTAGTTCTCCTAAATTCATTCAGAATCTCTTTTTTACCTTTTTTTAATAATCCAATTATTCCAATTGCTTTTGTTTTTTTTCTATCAAATATGGGCAAGGTAATAATTCCCTTACATCTATTAAGTCCATATTCAAATATTAAATTTTTAACTTGTTCTTCTTCATTTGAGGAAATTTTGTTAGGAGAAAAAACAATATAAGAGTAATTTTCTTCAATTTCTCCTTCTTTTGGGATATTTTTTAAATTTTTTGTTAGTATATTTGCAGGAATGAATTTTTTAAGTTTATCGTCTAAAACAACTAAAATTCCTGACTCTCCTTTATAAAATTCAATTAAAACTTCAAGACAATTTTGCAATAATTTTTCAATTTTCAACTCAGAACTCAATTTGTAAAGATAACTATTTATATTTTCAATTGTTTGTTTTTGGTTTAAAATTTGGAAATAGAAATATATTGCTAGTTTAAAACATAAAAAAAAGAAAAAAAATGTTATTACCAGAAAAAGAGATAATTTTTTTATTAAAAATTTTAAGGGTGTTAGCGGCTCAAAGAAGGCAAAAATAAAAAATAAAATTGTTGTAGAAATAAGAGGCAATACGATTTCACTTAATAAAAGTAATTTTTTTTCTCTCATATAATTTATAATATACTTTTTTTCTAAAAATATTTCAAATTTCTGAAATTTAGTGTATAATTTTCTAATAAGACGGAGCAACATAATTTTTAACCAAGTTTAACTAGGAGGGTATAATGGGCAAAATAAAGGGTAATATGTTAATTGCTCAAAGTGGAGGTCCAACAGTTGTTATAAATCAGAGTTTAATAGGAGCAATAATTGAAGCCAAAAAACATGATGAGATAAAAGAGATTTATGGTTCTTTATATGGAATTAAAGGAATACTTGAAGGAAATATTATTGATTTAAAAAAGGAAAAACTGTCTGATTTGAAAAAGGTTGCTTATACTCCATGTGCTGCACTTGGAAGTGTAAGAAAAAAACCGACAGATGAAGAATGCATAGAAATTTTTAAAAATATGCAGAAGTATAATATAAGGTATTTTTTCTATATCGGTGGCAATGATTCAGCAGAAACAGCATATATTCTTAATGAAAATGCAAAAAAAGAAGGATATGAGTTTAAATGTTTTCATATACCAAAGACAATTGATAATGATTTAAAAGAAAATGATCACACCCCCGGATATCCCTCTGCTGCAAAATTTGTTGCAATGGCAATGATAGGTGATAATCTTGATAATAAATCACTTCCAGGAGTAAAAATAGATGTTATAATGGGTCGCCATGCTGGATTTCTGGTGGCTTCTAGTTCTCTTGCAAAAATATATGAAGATGATGGACCGCATCTCATCTATTTTCCTGAAAGGCCATTTATTATAGAAAAATTTTTAAAAGATGTGGAAGAAGTTGTTAAAAAATATGGTAGGTGTCTAGTTGCTGTATCTGAGGGCATTGCAGATGAGAAAGGTGAACCAATAGCAGCAAAATTTACAAAAGAGGTTGATTCGCATGGAAATATTCAGTTAAGTGGAACGGGAGCACTTGGAGATTTGCTTGCAGATATAGTAAGAAAAGAACTAAAAATAAGCAGGATTAGAGCAGATACATTTGGTTATTTACAGAGGTCTTTCCCTGGAATTTATTCAGAAATTGATGTAAAGGAAGCATATAAGGTTGGAGAACTTGCTGTAAAATATGCAGTGGGTAAATATGAAAGTGGTTCTGTATCAATAAAAAGAGAAAAAGGTCAAAGATATAAAGTTTATTATGAACCTGTTGGACTTGAATCTGTTGCAAGAGAAACAAGAAGTATGCCTGATAAATTTATAAATAGTGAAAATAACTGGGTAACTGAGAAATTTATTGAATATGCTAAACCCCTTATAGGGAAATTACCTGAAATTGGGATTTTGAGAAAATATAAAGTAAAACTGGATTAAAAAAATTTAATTTTGTTGAATAAAAGTAAAAGACCCAAAATTATAAGTAAAGAGCCGAGTATTATTTCAATTGCTCTGTAAAAATTTTTAACTTTATTTAAAATAATAAAAATTTTTTTGATTAAAAGAGAGATTATTATAAAAGGAACACCCATCCCAAGCGAATAAAAAAACAAAAGTATAATTCCTTTTTTAATAGTTTGTTGCATTGAAGATAAAATTAGTATTGATGATAAAACAGGTCCAGCACAGGGAGTCCAGCCAGCAGAAAAACCTATTCCAAGAATATAGGCACCTAAATAATTTATTTTTACATTTTTTATTTTTAATTTTTTTTCATAATAAAGTTTCTTTATTTTCAAAATTCCTGTTAAATGTAAGCCAAAAAGAATTAAAAATATTCCTCCAATAATCCTTAAAATTTCTCTTCTTTCAGATATTATTTTACCGATAAATGTTGAAGAAGCACCAAGTGAAATAAAGACAGTTGTAAATCCAAGAACGAAAAATAAAGATGTGAGAAAAATTTTAACATAGGATATTTCATTTTTTTCAAGTTCACTAATTGTATAGCCGGTAATATAAGAAAGATACACAGGAATTAGAGGTAAAATACAGGGACTGAAGAAGGATAGAATACCTGAAAAAAAACTGAAAACTATGGAATAATTTTTATACATTTGTTAATTTTTCCTGAGTTTTAAATAATCTGCAGAAAGCACATATCTTTGTATTTGTTGGTTCTCCACATATTTCACATTCTTCTGGAATATCTGAAGTTTTATATAACTTTTCTGCAAGTAAACTTATTCCTTCAAGAAAATATTCCTTAAAATTTGGTTGCCAATTTTCAATTTCATTTATTGTTTCATACCATTTTTCCCTTCTCTTATCTATTTTCTGTTTTAAAAATTTATGAGGGCATATGTCCTCTTTTATGTATGGAAAACCAATAGAATCACAGAAATTTTTGTTATCCTCTCCACCAACAAAAAATAATGGTCTTATTCTTGAAAGTTGCTTTCCTTTACCCTCAAGTAAAGGAGTAAACTTTGAAATCCACTCAATATTTTTTCCAATCATATTTTTAATAAAAAAAACAATGAAATCATCTCCATGATGTCCTGTGCATAATTTTGTCGCTCCTTTTTCCCTCGGAATTTTATTCATCAAATACCTTTTAATTGTCCCACATGAACTGCATATTGGTCTATTTAATTTTGCAATTTTTTCGTAATCAATTCCATAATCATAAATGTTATATATTTTAATTTGAGTTTTGCATATCTCTGCCTGCTTCTTCACAGTATTTAAAACTTTTTCTGGAATAAAATCACCAAGTTTTATGAAAAATGGATAAATTTCACATTCAATTTTATATTTTTTTACATATTCATTTAAAAGAAAAAAAGCAGAACCACTATCTTTACCACCAGAAAGTCCAACAAAAATTTTATCTCCTTTCTCTATAAGTTTATATTTTGAAATTGTTTTAAAGACCTTTTTTCTGTATGTTTCTAAATTGAAATGTTTCATTTTGACTTTATCCCAAGAATTCTAACAAGGTCTCCTGCTTTTTTTATTGAGTCAGTGAGGTTTTCAAGTGTATCTATCATTTCATAAAGAAGAAGTGTTTTGGGAGCGGATAAGTTTTCCTTTATTAAAATTCTTATAAGTTCCCTTCTTCTATCATCTCCTTCTTCTTCAAGTGTCTCTATATGTGCACATTCTTCAAGAAGTTTTTGCATATCATTTTTGATTAATGATTCAATTGCATCTTTAAGTTTTTCAGCAGCCCTTAAGGAAATTATGGAAAATGATAAAAGAGAATTTCCCATTTCTTCGGATAGATTCTCTTCAAAAAATTCAAGTAATCTTGCAACTCCTTTTGCTCCATCTGCAATATCATTAAGTCCTTCATTTAAAATTATTAGATCCTCTCTATCAGGTGGGAAAAGAAGTCCTTTTGAGAGTTCAAGTGTTATTTTTTTTCTAATTTCATCTCCTTCATGCTCATAATTTTTAACATTTGAAATATGCATATACTTTTCTTCCTTTTTTCTTTTTACAAATGATTCAATGGCATTTTTCATCTCCTCAACACATTTAAGTGAAATCTCAACATGTTTCATCTCATCATTCAATATTTCCTTTTCTTCTTTCTGTCCAAGCCAGAACAATATATTTCTTGTTTTTTCCATTTTATCCTCCTATAAAGAATAATAAAATTTTAATCACTGCATAAGATATTATACCCGAAATTAAAGGAGTTAGTGCCCAGGTAATAATTTATTTCTTTTGCAAGTTTAAAATTTATTGCTCTTACTCCTTTGTGAAAACCAATTCCCCATATTGCTCCAACAATAGAATGAGAAGTTGAGACAGGTATTCCAAGATGTGTATAAATATGAACATTTAATGAAGAACCAATTTCAAGTGCAATTGTCATTAAGGGAGTAAGATGAACTATATTAAAACCAACTGTTTCTATTACTTTATATCCCCATGTAGAGACGCCAATTGCCATTGCTATCCCTCCAATTAATGAAGCAATTTTTGGAGATATTTTTCTTGTTCCTATTAATACACCTGTTGCATTTGCCACATCATTTGCTCACCAAGTAAAAGCAAGATAAGCACTTGTAGAATATATAAAGAAAATTATAAGTTGTTTCTCATATTTTTTTACAAATTTAAAAGAAAAAATTTTTTTAACAGGAGGATAGAGGAGAAAAGAAAATAAGGCAGAACCAATTGGAGTTAAAATCCAGCAAATAAATATCTGAAATATTTTGTTCCAGTAAATAGGAGTTAAAAAAGCAAGTCCTGCGCCTGCAACCGCTCCAACTATGGAATGAGAAGTTGAAACAGGATATTTTTTGTAAGTTGCAATTGTAAGCCATGTCCCTGCTCCAAAAAGTGAAGATAGAGATATTAAATTTGAAATATCTTCTGGTAAAATATTTAATGGGACAACCCCTTTTCCAATTGTCTTTATAACATTTGAACCAAGTAAAATTGCTCCAAGAAAAGAAAATAAAATTGTTATTATTATTCCATCTCTTACTTTCATAACACCTGAACCAATATCTGCACCAACACAGTTTGCAGCATCATTTGCTCCCATTGACCAGCCCATATAAAGAGAAAGGAGAAGAGTTAATATAAAAATCATTTTAATTTCCTTTAAATTTAAGATAGAATATTTTATCATAAATGGAAATCTTAACAAATTTTTTAATCGGTATTTCTCTTTCTATGGATGCATTTTCAGTTTCTGTTATTGCTGGTAGTTTGATTGATAGAAGAAAATTATTTAATAGTTTTAAAATCTCTTTTTCTTTTGGTTTTTTTCAATTTATTATGCCTATTTTTGGATGGTTAACAGGTATTAGATTTATTAAATACATTTATAAATTTGACCATATATTTGCCTTTTTAATCCTTTTTATAGTTGGAATAAAAATAATTTATGAATCAAGGAAGATAGAGAAAACAATTGATTTTGATAGAAAATTTATTCTTTTAATTCTTTCATTTGCAACAAGTTTTGATGCATACGCAGTTGGTTTAACTTTTTCACTTTTAAAAATAAGGGTTTTAACTCCATCCTTAATTATTGGCTTAACCACTTTTTTAATCTGTTTGGCTGGTTTTTATACAGGTAATAGAATTAAAAAAATATTTGGAGAGAAACTTGAACTTATCGCTGGAATTATATTACTCTTAATTGGTTTTAAAATTCTTCTAACGGGTTAAAAATTATCTATTGACAGAAAGAAAAAAATAGGGTATAATTATTCCAAGATTGAAATTATTACAAAATTGAAATAAATTAAATGAAAAAAGAAGAAATTTTAAAAATATTTAAGGAAAAAGGAATTAAGCCATCATATCAGAGAATTAAAATTTTTTCTTATATTATTGAAAAAATGAACCATCCATCAGTTGATGAAATTTATGAAAATTTAAATAAAGAAATACCTACATTATCAAAAACGACTATTTATAACACTTTAAAATTATTTGTGAGTAAAAAATTGCTTTCAGGAGTTCTTATTGAAGAGGATGAAGTAAGATATGACTATTTAGAAAAACCACATCTGCATTTTAAATGTAAAATCTGTAAAAAAATTTATGATATTTATAAAGAGTGTCCAATTGTTGAGTGCAAAGAGGTTGATGGGCATAAAATAGAAGAACATCATATATATTTAATAGGAATCTGTAAAAATTGTTTAAAAAATGGTTAAAAAATTTTTAATTGAAAGTTGGTATTTGTTAAATGAAATGAGTCCATATCTAATTTTTGGTTTTTTTATAGCAGGTATTTTAAAAATATTGATACCTAAAGAAAAAATTTATTATCATCTTTCTTCTCCAAGTTTTTTATCAATATTAAAAGCAAGTATTATCGGTATTCCTTTGCCTTTATGTTCCTGTGGTGTTATTCCAGTTGCAACACATCTTGATAAGGAAGGTTCAAGTAAGGGAGCAACTGTTTCATTTTTAATATCAACCCCAACAACTGGAATTGATTCAATTTTTGCAACATATTCACTTTTAGGATCTGTTTTTGCAATTATAAGACCTTTTTCCTCTTTCATTTCTGGAATTTTTGCTGGAACAATTGTTAATATATTTGAAAAAGATAAAAAATTTAAAGTAAATTCAGGAAAGAATTTTATCTGCAATTTATGTGAGGAAGAAAAGCCGCATATTCATTCAAATAAAGAAAAAATAAAGATTATATTTAAATATGGATTAGGAGAACTTATTGAAGATACAGGGAAATGGATAATTATGGGAATTTTAATTGGAGGATTGATTTCAGTATTTGTTCCTAAGGATATTATTACAAAATATCTTGGAAATCCTTTTTATTCTTATTCTTTGATGCTAATAATTGGAATTCCAATGTATGTATGTGCAACCGGTTCAATTCCAATTGCAGCATCATTAATTTCAAAAGGAATGACACCTGGAGCAGGGCTTGTTTTTTTATTTACAGGACCTGCAACAAATTCTGCAACATTAACTTTTGTTCTGGGAAAACTTGGCAGAAGAAATTTTTTTATTTATTTGTTTTCAATAATTTTATGGAGTATAATTTTTGGGATTTTTATAGATTTTTTATGGAAATTTCAGGGTATTTCTATGGTTCATATTCATAAAAATCGTCTTTTACCTGAGTGGTCTAAAATTTTAACCTCATTACTACTTATTTTTTTAATTTTAAAAACATTCAAGTTCAGAAAGAAAGTTAAAAATACAAAAGAATTTGAAATTCCTGATATAAAATGTGAGCATTGTGTAAAAACAATTGAAAATGAGTTTAAGAAAGAAGGAATTGTTGTTTATGTTAATTTAAAAAATAAAAAGTTATATGTTCCCTTTGATTTGGAAGAAGAAAAAGTTGAAAATATAGTAAAAAAAGCAGGTTATAATTTAAAAAAGGGAGGTAAGAATGGATAAATATGTTTGTAAAGTTTGTGGATATATTTATGACCCTGAGAAAGGAGATCCTAAAAATGGAATTCAACCAAACACTCCATTTGAAAAATTGCCAGAGGACTGGGTATGTCCTGTTTGTGGAGCAGGAAAAGATATGTTTGAAAAATATGGAGGTTAAAAATGGTTATTAAAGAAATTAAGAAAAATATCTGGGCTATAATTACAAATGACTGGGA
>Ga0272449_1003010_pt1 | contig 14958 bp, 10 predicted proteins | sample YNPCB0241_FD_198679 | JGI IMG/M metagenome (GOLD analysis project Ga0272449, IMG submission 198679) | Hot spring sediment microbial communities from Yellowstone National Park, WY, United States - YNP-CB-024-1 | ecosystem: Environmental > Aquatic > Thermal springs > Hot (42-90C) > Sediment...
AGTACTGAGCAGTGTGCGTGCTCAACTACTTTGTCAGCTATTGGTCCTATTGTGCGTTTATTTAATAGTGTAGGATGTTTTTTAGTTCCGAGAACTATCAGGTCTGCTTGTAATTCTTCAGCTGTTTTGATAATTACATCCCCAGGTCTTCCGTATTTTATTAATGTTTGTGGAGTGACACCTTTTTCTTGTAATATTTGGGCTGCTTCGGATAATATTTTACTGTAATACCTATTGGCTTGGTCTTCGGCTTCTTCTATTTCCGAAACGGTCTCAGCATAATCTGGTATTCTACCTACTGCTAAAAGAATTATTTCGCCTTTAATGATTGGTAGAAATTCTATTAACCTTTCAAGTGCGATTTTTGAGCTCTCCGAGCCATCATAAGGCAAAAGAATTTTCTTATACATAAAGCACCTCCTTATTTATTTGTTATAATTTCCCTTTTCAGGTCTTTATCTTCTTCCGTTGGTTGGAAGAAGATATCTGCTATTAATGTTGGTATTATCGCAGTTGAAATAACAGCTAATACAATCACTGAATATTGGTCTTTATTGATTATACCGTTATTTAATCCGTACAACGCCGATATTGTACCGAATGTCAAACCTGTACTCATCATTAAAGTATTAAACATGTTTGTTCTGAATGAAAACTTAAAAGCTATTCCTGCTGGGAATAGACCAATAAATTTTGATATTGTTTTTACTAAGAAAAACAATGTTATTAACCCTATGCCTGAGTATAGGACTGCTGCATTGACGAGACTGCCAGCTTTTAAGAAGTAGAATGGAGTTAATAGAGCCATTGCTGATGCTCTTAATCGCTTTACTAGTTCCTTGTTTGAAGCGAAAATGTTAGCAAGTACTGCACCTACTAGGTAAGCAGGTAAGACTGCTTCACTTCCCCCTTTAAGTGCTAAGAATCCTAGAAATGCTAATATGAACAAAATGTATTTTACTTCTGGTTCACTTGGGTGGTTCTGTACAAAATCAAAGTATTTGTGTGTAACTTTAGGTAAAATAATTAGTACAATTATGGTTACTATAACAAATACAGCCATCATTATTCCGAACTTTGTGAATATTAAGCCTAGAGCTATAACTGTCCCTAAGTCATTTATGAAACAAGCGGCAAGTAATAGTTTACCTAAATTTGTTTTTTCTAATCCTTTTTCTACCATTACAGAATAAACCACTGCTACTGAAGTAGTTGATAGTGCAATACCTGTTAGTTGAGCTTGTTTAAGTGGCCATCCTAATACAAACTGTGTAAAAAACCAAGCACCGAGAAAAGGAGCAAAGAATCCAATTAGCCCTAGTATGAGTGATTCTTTCCAGTAGTTTCTTAATACGGCTGTTTCAATTTCAGCACCAGCGAGAAATGTAAGTATGACAGCACCAAATGAAGCCAAAAATGTTACCCATTCAGTTATATTCGGATGTATCGTATTACCTGCTATGATACCTACGATAAGCTCTACTAGGGCAGCTGATATAGCTAATGTTCGTGAAAATATACTGGCAATCAAAACTAACCCAAACCATATAGTTATATCTAACCATAGCTTTTCCATTCTCTTCTCCTCAGGAACTAAAAAATAAGATAAGTATTCTAAACTTTTGGTTAAATTTAGGTCAAGTTATACGAATACTGCTAAAAGTTTGTGAAGCTTAGTTTTCTTAAAAATAGAGAGAGGCTTTGCCTCTCTAAATCAAATAGGATTTGCGAGGTGCTTAATAGCACTTCGTACTTCATAGCACTCCGTGCTTAAAGCACTTGTGCCTAAGGCACTTTCTAAATTAAGTACTTTTTGCATATCTTTTGAGGTATAGAGTCTCTATATCCTTGATAATGATTTTAACTAATTTTAAAATACTCAGTAGGAAAGGGGGGACTATATGGGTAAAAAGTATGTGTATTTCTTTGGTGCTGGTAAAGCTGAAGGTACAGGTAAGATGAAGGACATTTTAGGTGGTAAAGGAGCAGGTCTTGCTGAGATGACAAACATAGGGTTGCCTGTGCCAGCTGGTTTCACTATATCTGCTGAGGTTTGTGATTATTATTACAAAAATAATAGGACTTATCCTGAAGGACTAATGGAGGAAGTTGAAGCCAATTTAAAAAGGTTAGAGGAGGTTACAGGTAAAAAATTTGGTGATCCTTCAAATCCTTTGCTTGTTTCAGTTAGGTCTGGTGCTGCTGTTTCAATGCCTGGAATGATGGATACTATTTTGAACCTAGGTATCAATGATGAAGTTGTTGAGGGACTTGCTAAGCTGACCAACAACCCTAGGTTTGCTTATGATGCCTACAGAAGGTTTATTCAAATGTTCGGTGATGTTGTTCTAGGTATCAACAAGAATGAGTTTGAAGCAGTTCTTGATGAGAAAAAGAAAGAAAGGGGAGTGCAGTGGGATAGCGAACTTACTGTTGAGGATTTAAAGGAAATAGTTAAGAAGTTTAAAGAGGTTTACAAGAAGTATGGTTATGAATTCCCTCAAGACCCGAGAAAGCAGCTTGATATGGCTATAGAGGCAGTATTCAAATCTTGGATGAATGAGAGAGCAATTAAGTATAGAGAGATAAATGATATAAAAGGGCTTCTCGGTACTGCTGTCAATGTCGTTGAGATGGTATTCGGTAACATGGGCGAGGATTCTGGTACTGGTGTAGGTTTCACAAGGAATCCAAACACTGGTGAAAAAGAATTCTATGCTGAGTTTTTGCCAAATGCACAAGGTGAGGATGTTGTAGCTGGTATTAGAACACCGATGAAAATTGATGAGCTTAAGAAAAGATTGCCCGAGGTTTATGACCAACTTATAAAAGTTGCTGAATTACTGGAGAAACATTATAAAGATGTTCAGGACATAGAGTTCACTGTTGAGAGAGGTAAATTGTTCTTACTGCAGACAAGGTCTGCAAAGAGAACAGGTTATGCTGCCGTTAGAATAGCTGTAGATATGGTTAAGGAAGGAATAATTACTGAGAAAGAAGCAATTTTAAGGGTACAGCCTTCTCATTTGGATCAGCTACTTCACCCAATGATTGATCCTTCTGAGAAGTATGATGATAAGGTTATTGCTAAAGGTTTGCCTGCTTCACCTGGTGCTGCAACTGGTCAAGTTGTATTTTCCGCCAAGGATGCTGAAAAATGGGCTAAAGAAGGTAAGGAAGTTATACTCCTAAGGCCTGAAACTTCACCTGAGGATATTGGTGGTATGCACGCAGCTAAGGGAATACTTACAGCAAGAGGTGGATTGACATCACACGCTGCAGTGGTAGCTAGAGGAATGGGTAAACCTTGTGTCGTTGGTTGTGAAGATTTAATTGTTGATGAAGAAAAAAAGATTGCTAAGACGAAAGACGGTAAGTTCACTATAAAGGAAGGGGATTGGTTAACAATTGATGGTAAAACAGGTTATGTTATAAGTGGTAAGCTTAAACTTGTGAAGGGTGAGATATCGGGATACTTTGCTGAGTTTATGAAGTGGGTTGATAAGTATAGAAAGCTTGGTGTTAGGGCTAACGCAGAAACACCTGAAGATGCCAAGAAAGCAAGAGAATTTGGCGCTGAGGGTATAGGTCTCGCTAGAACAGAACACATGTTCTTTGGTCCCGAAAAAGAAAGGATACTTTACTTTAGAAGTATGATAATTTCAGATACTTATGAAGAGAGAGTAAAAGCACTTAATAAGTTGCTTGAGTATCAGAGGAAGGATTTTGAAGAGTTATTTGAGATAATGGAAGGGTTGCCTGTCACGATTAGATTGTTGGACCCACCTTTACATGAGTTTTTGCCTCATGAAGAAGAACAAATGAAAGAAGTAGCTAAAGAGTTAGGTGTGCCGTTCGAGAAGATAAAAGAAAGGAATGAGCAGCTTAAAGAGTTTAACCCAATGTTGGGTTTCAGAGGTTGTAGGTTGGCTATAGTGTATCCAGAAATATACGAGATGCAAGTTAGGGCAATATTCCAAGCAGCTTGTAATATGAAGAAGAAGGGTAAAGATGTTAAATTGGAAGTTATGATTCCTATAGTTGCTGAGGTTAAAGAGTTTGCATATCTCAAAAAGAGGTTGGGGCAGGTTGCTAAGGAAGTTATGGATAAGGAAGGGATACAGGTTGATTATAAGTTTGGTACCATGATAGAGGTGCCTAGAGCAGCTTTAACAGCCAATGAGATAGCTAAAGAAGCTGAGTTCTTCTCATTTGGTACCAATGACCTCACACAGATGACTTTTGCATTCTCCAGGGATGACATTGGTAAGTTTATAGAGTCTTACAAATCTTTGAATATACTTGAAGATGACCCATTCAAGACACTTGATGTGAAGGGTGTTGGACAACTTATAAAGATTGGTATTGAAAAGGGTAGGAGTGTTAGACCTGACCTCAAGGTGGGTATATGTGGTGAGCATGGTGGTGATCCTGCTTCAATTATGTTCTGCCATAAGGTTGGAATGGATTATGTCAGTGCTTCACCGTTTAGAGTTCCTATAGCGAGACTTGCTGCCGCTCAGGCTGCCGTTCTTGATGAAAAAGGAGAGTTACCAGTTGATTAGTTTTTATACAAGGGCGGGTTACCGCCCTTGTAGGAATTTATTAATTCCTTGAGTTAACAACTCAAAAAGTTAGCTAACTTTCCTTAAGCAATCCTTTTTGTTCTTTAGTTCTCTTATTGTTCTAGTGCCTAGTAGTTTCATTGTATCTTTTATCTCTGACTTTATTTTATCTAAGTACATTTTAACGCCGTCTACTCCCCCACCAAATGCATATATTGCTACGGGTCTTCCGATACCTACAAAGTCTGCACCCATACATAGAGCTTTTATCACATCGTTACCACTCCTAAATCCTCCATCAATTCCTATTATTACATTTTTGCCTCTTAGTGCTTCTACTATTTCCGGTAGAACATCAATTGTTGCTGGCATTGAGTCGTTTACTCTACCGCCGTGGTTTGATACCATTATCACTTTTGCTCCTGCCTTGTATGCTAATATTGCGTCTTCTTTTGTCATTACACCTTTGACAACAAACGGTAGTTTGGTGCTAGAAATAATATTTCTTAGTTTTTCAAGACTTTTCGGTTCAACATCTTGGTTTTTCATTTTCATTGTTATGAACGCTGCGCCGTCTATATCCATACCTACGGCAATAGCTCCTGCTTCTTCTGCTTCTCTTATTCTCTTTAGTATTTCCTCTTCGTTTTTTCTAGGTTTGTATATTCCTATTCCTAGCCCGAAATTTTCAAAAATTCCTCTTATTCCTAGTCTGTATTTCTGAGGGGTTGCACTATCTCCTACCATTGCTATTGTACCTGAGTACATAGCACCTTTCATTACACTTCTAATGTATTCAAGTTCATCTACAAGCCCACCTAGATTTGTCTGTGTGCCTGTTATAGGTGATACTATTACTGGCATCTCTAATGTTAGTCCTAAAAAGTTTATTCTTGTGTCTACCTCTACAACATCGTGTATATACCTAAGGTTTAGTTTGTATTTTTTTAATGCTCTCACATTCTCAACAAATGTTTCACCTGTTCCAATTCCGCCTATTCCGGGAACTCTGCCTCTACATGCTTCACCATTACATTCTTTACATACATAGCAAGCCTTATTGAATTTTATCTTTGCTGTCTGAAGTATTTCTTCTTCTTTTGGAAGAATTATTTTTGTACTGTTTTGTGGTATCTCTGTTCTGATTTTCACTGTGGTTATTGCTCTGTTTACATTTCTTATTGCTTCTTCTCTTGTTTTGCCTATGGCGATTATGTTTCCTGCTTTGTCAAGATTGTTTTTTGGTTCAAGTATTTCGTCACCTACTTTGGCTTTTATTATCACATCTTTTATACCTTCTAGATTTTTAGCTTCTTCTACTCCTTCGATACTTTTTACTATTCCTTTGTATGGTATTATGGCTCTTTCTATTGCTGTGTATTTGTATTCATAGTTACCGATTTCAGGTTCTTTGCCTAGGTGGATGAGTAAAATGTTTCTCATTAGGTTTATTCCCGTAGAATAGGGGAATGTATGAGTTGACATGAAGCCACCTGATAGCCTTGAGGCTATTTCGCCGATGTATGCTTTATCGTTTGAGACTTTAACATCGCCTTTTGCTGCTCCGTTTTGTATTCCTAGTTTCTTTATTGCCATTTTGAATTCGTTTAGTGCTAATTCTACCTTATCGTTTGATAGGTTTGTTGGCATTATGTGACCTGTTTCTACGAAGTATGGTGGGTACTCTATTATTCTGTCTGCTACTCCAGTTATTATTATATCTCCTTTGTAAACTATCGCATCTATGCTTAATTCTTCACCTTCTAAGAATTCTTCTATTAATGTTTTTTTTGATAGTGAATAGTTTATTGCTTCTACGAAGGCATCTTTGAGTTCTTCCTCTTTTGTTATTTCTCTTACGCCTCTTGCTCCCATGTTGTCTACAGGTTTTATTACTACTCTTTTACCTTTTGACTTTAGGTTTCTGAATGCTTCTTCTGCTTCGTTTAGTGATGTACAAAGAAAGAATTCGGGTACATTTATGCCGTTTTCTTTTAGTGTCTTTCTCATTAAAAATTTGTTTGTTGTCTTTTCGGCGACTTCTGGTGACACAAGAAAAGGTGCTACAATTTCGTTTATTTTTGCTACTGTGTATGACATGTCTGTACCTACGGTTATGGCTGTCAATACTTTGTCTATTAGCTCTTTTTCTTTAAGTGTTCTAATTATGTTTTCGTAATCCCTTGTGCTTATGGGGAAAAATAAGTCGGCTATCTTTGAGCCAGGACAACTTGAATCTATGTCAAAAACTATTGATCTGTATCCCATTTTTGATACTTCTTCTATGAGTTTTAATTGTAATAATCCCCCACCTATACAAACGATGTACTCTTTCATATTCAATGAATTTTAGGTATACAACGATGACACAATCAAACTACAAAGGTTGTGTTGAAAAATTCAACAGGCTAGGCCTGCGTTAGGTTACTGCCTGTCAGGTTACACCTGTTTTTATTTCCTTCATAAGGAACTAATTTTAGTAATTCCCCACCCTCCCACCCTATTTGTTGTAGAGAGGCAAAGCCTCTCTACGCTTTCCAGAATATTCAAATAAAAATGCGTTTTAAGCACCACTCACCCTAAAGTTATAAGGGAGGCTAAGCCTCCTTTAACCTTATATAGAAAGTGCTATTAAGCATAAGATGCTATGAAGCACCCAAACCGCCCAATTAGGTAACAAAGTAACCCTATAAACATTTTTTCTTTCAGAAAGGGAGTAGGTATTGTGCAAGAGTGAAGAGAGGCAGAGCCTCTTGGAGGCGGAGCCTCTCTTCGACCAACTAGGGTGGGTGGGCGGGACTACTAAAAGGTGCTTATAGCACAAGGTCTTTTCAACAGAATCAACTACAAAGTAGTTTAACTACAGAGTAGTTTAACTACAAAGTAGTTTGTTGAGGAATTCAAGTTTTCTTGAATTCACCTAGTTAAACAAGAGTTAGGAATAAGTTATAAAGGAGGCTATTGCCTCTTTTTTCAATGTCTACTGTGATCTTTTCACTCTTCCAAATTATTTTCTTATTTATGTTTCCATGGAAAAGACCATAAGAGCGTACTTCCTCAAGTACAAGTGGCTCGAATTGCCCAGGAGTAAGCTTCATACCAGAAAAGCAGAATAAGAAGAGGGATATAGATCAAAAAGGTAGTTATTTGTTGATTTTATCAAGATTATTCAAGTTTTGTTTACATTCTTTTTACAGTTTCTTAATAAAGGATGGTTAGAATTTTTTAAACAAAAGGAGGGTTGTATGACCAGATTTTTAAGAGTTTTTACGGTAGCTTTTGCTACTTTGAGTATGCTTCTTAGCTTCACTTTGGTTAGTGTTGCTAAGGACATAACAGTGAAGGGTTCAGACACGATGGTGATATTGGCTCAGAGGTGGGCTGAGGTTTACATGAAGAAGAATAAGAATGTAGTTATTCAGGTCACAGGTGGTGGCTCTGGTACCGGTATAGCAGCGCTGTTGAACCAAACAACTGACTTAGCCAACTCTTCAAGGCCTATAAAACCAGAAGAGAAAGCCAAAATTGAAGCTGCTGGTAAGAAGCTAATTGAGATACCTGTTGCTTTGGACGGACTAGCTGTTTATGTAAACAGTGCTAACCCTATTAAAGAGATGACAGTGGGGCAAGTAAAAGATATCTTCACTGGTAAAATAAATAACTGGAAAGAACTCGGATGGGATGACAAAACTATAAAGAGATACTCAAGAGAGAACAACTCTGGTACCTATGTGTATTTCAAAGAGCATGTTTTAGGGAATGAAGATTTTGGACCATTGACACAGTATATGCCTGGAACTGCTTCAGTTCTCAATGCTGTCAAAAAAGATAAGTATGGTATTGGTTATGGTGGTATAGGTTACTTAAAAGGAGTTAGAGCTTTGGCTCTGAAGAAAGATGAGAATTCACCTGCTTACTTGCCTACAGAGGAAAATGTAGATAAAGGTTTGTATCCATTATCTAGGTTTCTTTACATCTATACTACTGAAGATAAACTTAGTGACCCAGATATAAAGGCTTACATTTCATGGATTCTTTCGGACGAAGGACAGAAGGTTACTACTGATGTTGGTTACTATCCATTGAAGAAAAAGCAAATTAAAGATATTAGAAAGTCTATAGGATTATAAAAAATTTTTAATGGGGGCGTGAGCCCCCATGTATCTAAAAACTAAAACTCCTAGATACCGATATCCCTAGTGACGGATTTATAAAAGTTACTTCCAGTGGTTGGCTACTTCCAGGTAAGGTTAATGTGTATGTAAGCACATCAACTCCTATCTTTGCTTCTATGTTCAGTGTTTTTGAAATCTTGTAGAGTGGTCTAATTTCAATTGATGTCATTGAGAAATTGCTAAAATTTCTTCTTAAATCCTCTATCCCCTTTGTGACAAGGGTAATGAATGATTGGGAATCATTGTTCATTATTAAAATGAATAATGGTATATCTAAATTACCAAAAGAAAACTTGATCATCGGTGTAAAAGCTATATCAGTAGATCTCTTTTCTAATTTCCACTGAGTGTAGTTTATTATTCCAATCTCTTTATGAAAGATCATATCTATGCCTATTCCTAGCCAATCAGTTATGTTTATACCGGAGTAAAGGTTTATTTTTACTCCCATTGGTGAGGATCCAAAATTAGCTACATTAGTAGTAGCAAAATTCACTGCACTAAAGGATAAAATGGAATTTAAGCCTATAAACCAACCATTACCAAAGAAACTACCTTTAGTTGTTTGGTATTTGAGAGATATTTCAGGGTACACTGATGTGATATTGTTACCCTCCCTATCCCCTAGAGTCATTAAGTACATGCTCAAATAAACTGATGGTGTGAATGTTCCAGGTATTTCTAGCTTTTCTTGCTGTTGTTTGATTTTCTCTCTGTATTCAACTATGGCTGTTTCTTCATACTTTGGGATGACCTTTTTTATACCTTCGGTGAAGTCTACTACTATGGTGTCTATGGTGTTGAATATTTCATCAACATCGTAGAAGAAATCATACGATTTTGATAACTTAACTAGTTTATTCGCCACATCTATCAGTTCCAAAACTAATTCCATTCTTTGCTCTTGTTGGCTCACATAACCAAATATGGCAAACTCAACACCATTTGATAGTGCTATTAAGTAGGCATCGTCTTTTGATAAGATACTGGGTGTATTTGTTATGTTAATTAGTATGAAGTCTCTTTTAAGAAACCCTGAAACGGATGATTTTACCGCTAATGAAACTATGTCTGACGTGTTTTTACCATCGTGAGAGATACTAAAAAAGCATACCTTCCAAGCATCTTGCCCATATGCAAGAGAAGATATTAGTAAAATAATCAAAACAAAGAACTTTCTCATAAAACCACCTCAAAATTTATATTTTACACCTAACGAGAACATAGCATAGACTTCAGAAGTTTTTACATAATAATTTGAATAACCTTCTTTCAATTGGTACAAAATATCAGTTGACACGAGGCTTATGACTGAATTGAATACCAAACTGGTGTTTCCAAATATACCTTGCTCATACATGACTTTGAGACAAAGAAATTTCATTGGTCCTGGTAGTCCTTCTCCTAGATTCTCAGTGAGGTTAGATTTGGTATTATTATCAGTAATTTCACCGAAACCATCTTTGGAAACCATTGTGAAGCCTACTAGTGGTGCTACTGCCAGTGATGAAGTTTTGTCAAATTTGAACTTCAAGATTGGCGATAGGTTTATATAGTTTAAAGCAGCCATGTAGTCATTAGAAAAGATGTTAGTAACATAATCTCTAAGATTAAATTCATACCTTGAATATTCAATGTCTAGTCCTATCATTAGGAATCCTTTCAGTAGCCATACACCAGTATTTACTGAGGCCCCATAATAAGTGTTATTCATTCCTACTCGTAACGAGGTATCAAAGCTAAAGTACCTTGTATCAATACCAAATCCTAGTGATACTGCTACACCGTTTTGGTCAAAGTTGTTTTTTAGTATATTGTCCCAGTATATATTTGTGTTACCACCAGATGTATTTGTTACGTTTATGTAAATCCCCTCAATAGGGAAAGGATCATACAATGCTATTCCGATTGATATACTAGGTCTTATGTTTGTTTCTTCTAGTGGGCTTATGTAGTCAATTTTTTCTATGTCCTTGTATATCTTTTCCGGTGGTGCTGGCTTGTATACCGATAGTAGGTAAGATGATACATTGCTTATTTCATTCAGTGTTACATTGCTCATGTTTGTTATTAATCCCTTTGTTGTGTATACCATTATGTTTGAGTTGCTTATTACTACTAAGCCTGATATTTTATTTTGATACATGAAAAATAGAAAGTCTGTGGGTAGTTCACCGAATGTATCTTTGATTATTACTTCGTTTGTCTCCATCAATTTGCTGTAGAGTAGTGATTCAATCATGAGCGAGTTAAAGTCTTTAGTTAGTGTTATTATTGATATCTTTTGTTTTGCTAGTTCTTCAGAATATACATTCCTCGCTAATCCAAATTGGATTAGTAAAATAAATAAACAAACTAGGAAAAATAACTTTTTCATGTTTACCTCTGTAAATATTATAGACAACTTTTCTGAAGAAAAGTAAATTGAAGGAACTACCTTATAACTAGAAAAAGGTGGAGATATTTGTTTAAAATATACCTATGAAGGTACTAGTTTTGAATTCAGGTAGTTCAACTGTTAAGTATCAGCTTATAGATACAGCGAATGGTGAGCCAGTAATTAAGGGTTTGGTTGATAAGGTTGGTAGTATTGGAGCGACTCATACTTACTCTTACAATGGTGAGAAAAAAACTGAAGATGTTTTAGCTAGAGACCATAGGGAAGCTATAGGTTTGGTAATAAAGCTAATTAAGGATTTGGGATTTGAGATAGATGCTGTAGGTCACAGGGTAGTTCACGGCGGTTATAAGTTTTTTGAGAGTGTGCTTATTAATAATGAGGTGATAGAGTACATAAGAGAATTTGGAAAGTTAGCACCCTTACACAATCCACCTAACTTAACAGGTATACTAGCTTGTAGGGAAGTTTTAGGTGATATACCTCAGGTAGCAGTTTTTGATACAGCATTTCACCAGACCATACCTATGGAAAATTATCTTTATGCTATACCAATGAAGTTTTATGAAACATATAGAGTAAGAAGATATGGATTTCATGGAACATCACATAAATATGTGATGGAAAAAACAGCAAAGGAATTAGGTTTGGATTTATCTAAGACCAACATGATAACGTGTCATTTGGGGAATGGTGCTAGTATAGCGGCAATAAAAGAAGGGAAATCGTTTGATACATCTATGGGTTTCACTCCGTTAGAAGGCCTAATAATGGGTACTAGAAGTGGTGATATAGATGTAGGGGCAGTTTTGTACATAATGGACAAGGAAGGAATGACAACTTCGGATATGGATAGGCTTCTTAATAAGGAGAGTGGTATCCTTGGTATTACCGGTATATCTAACGATATGAGAGTAGTAGAAGAAGGGTACTTCAAAGGTGATGAAAGAATGACTTTAGCTCTAAAAATGTACTGTAATAGGATAAGAAAATACATAGGCGCGTATTTCTTTGAACTTAGGAAAGTTGATGCGATAGTGTTCACTGGTGGTGTTGGTGAAAACTCACCGATAGTTAGGAAATTAGTACTTGATGGACTTGAAGAGAGTGTAGGGATAATAATTGATGATAAGAAAAATGAAGAAACGATAAGAGGTAAATTTGGTGTTGTGTCTACTCCAGAATCTAAGGTTAAAGTTGTAGTTACTCCGACTAACGAAGAGCTAGCAATAGCAATTGAAACAGAGAGAATTGTGAAAGATTATTTGAAGAGTTAGGTTTTGGGAAATTCCCTGGAACTAGGAATTCTTAGAATTATTGTGAATTCTTATATGTACGATAAGATAGATAGAATAATCAATGAGATATTATTAATACAAAAAGGTGAACCTTTTTTTTCTGCTCTTGAGAAGAGGATTAGCAAACTCGCAGGTGTTGAAGGTGAGAGAAAGGAAAAAGGACCTAAAGTTGAGAAGGTAGAAATTTCTTCGAAAGAGAGTTTGATGAGAATGTTAGAAAGTGAGATATTGGAATGTAAAAAGTGTCCTCTTCACCTCAGAAGAACTAATGCTGTACCGGGTACAGGAAACTATAATGCTAAACTAATGATAATAGGTGAGGGACCTGGTAGGGATGAAGACATTCAAGGTAAGCCGTTTGTTGGTAAAGCTGGGAAGTTGCTGACTCAATTATTGTCGGAGATAGGTATATCGAGGGAGGAAGTTTATATAACGAATGTTGTTAAGTGTAGACCCCCAGATAACAGAGTGCCAGAGGAGAGTGAAATAGAGGCTTGTAGAGATTATTTGAGAAGACAGATAGAGATAATAAACCCTAAAATAATACTTCTTCTAGGTTCAACAGCTCTTAAAGCTGTTATTGGTGAGAAGAGTATAACTAAGGTGAGGGGAGAGGAGATTGAAATAGATGGTATTATTTATTTACCTACTTTTCACCCTGCTGCTGTATTGAGGGATGAGAGTAACAAGCTACCCCAGATAAGAGAAGATTTTAGGAAGTTGAAAGAGCTGTACGAAAAATTAGCCTAATGCTTTGGTTTTCTCTGTCAATAGGTTGAGTTTTTCTAGGGCTTTTCCTGATGAAATAGATTTTTTAGCCATTTCAACGGCACTTTGTAAGTCTTTAGCCACTCCAGTTATCAGTATTGCCATGGCAGAGTTCATTACCACAGCGTTTTTTATAGGTGTATCTTCATCGTTGAGAACATTGAGAAAAACTTTTTTGTTGTATTCTGAATCTCCACCTTTTATTTCATCAATTGGTATGGGGTCAAATCCAAAGTCTTGAGGTTTTACTTTTACATACTTGACATTCCCGTTGTTTAGGTAAGCTACTTTGGTTGGTGAAGAAGGTGAAATTTCGTCTAAGCCATCTTCGCTATGTACAACGAAAGCTCTCTCAACGCCTAGCTTTGCTAGGACTTCTGGTATGATTTTTAGTAGTTTTTCATCAAATACGCCTATGAGTTGATATTTAGGTCTTGCAGGGTTGACTAGAGGTCCAAGTATGTTATATATTGTTCTTGTGCCTAGTTCTTTCCTTATGGGGGCCACATTTTTCATAGAAGGGTGGTAGATTGGTGCGAAGAGAAACCCTATTCCTATGGTGTTTATTATTTCTTCCATTTTCTTTGGAGGAATGTCTATTTTTACCCCTAGTGCTTCAAGTATATCAGCACTACCTACTTTACTAGAGACGCTTCTATTACCGTGTTTTGCTACTTTGATTTTTTCTGTTCCTGCGATAACGAATGATGAGATTGTAGATATGTTTACTGTATGTTTACCGTCACCACCTGTACCACAGTTGTCAACGACAATGCCATCGACTTCTATTTTCACAGCATGCTTTAACATTGACCTAGCAAATCCTAGTATTTCGTCAGGTGTTTCGCCTTTCACTCTGAAGGCTGTGAGTATTGAAGATGTTAGTACTGGTGAAATATCGTTTTCCATTATTTTGTCGTTGATTATTTCTGCTTCGTCTGCAGTTAGGGAATCTCTGTTTAATAGTTTAGAAATGAATACTGATACACTGACCTTTGGTTTTACAATGTCTACAAAATTCTTGATTATTTTCATTCCTAATTCTGTGGCTATTGATTCAGGGTGAAACTGTACGCCAAACACATTGAATTCTTTATGTTTTATTGCCATTATTTCGTTGTCTTCACTTGTTGCAGTGATGACTAAATCTTTAGGTAATGTTGTTGGGTCTATCACTAGTGAATGGTACCTTGTTGCTTTTATGGGGTTAGGTATGTCTTTGAATATTCCTTCACCATTGTGTACGATTGTGGAAGTTTTTCCGTGCATTATTCTTTTTGCATGGATTATTTTGCCGCCGAATACCTCGCCTATTGCTTGATGTCCTAAACAAACGCCGAGTATCGGTACCTTGTCATACAATTCTCTTATCAAGTCTTCTGAAATTCCAGCATCCTTTGGCCAGCCAGGTCCAGGAGAGATTATTATACCCGAAGGTGAAAGATTCTTTATATACTCTACAGACACCTCGTCATTTCTGAAAACTTTGACATTGTCGTATAGGGTGCCTACATATTGAACCAAGTTGTATACAAACGAATCGTAGTTGTCTATAAAGACAATCATATAACATATATTAAAAAATCTAGATTAGATTTTCAATTACAGTAATTTACTAACCTTTTGACAATCATTTGAGCAGATTTGCTTTAGGTACAACTACCCAGTGAGAGGCTTCGCCTTTCTTCACTCTCTAGAATAATAAGAGAGTGCTATGAAGCACAGAGTGCTATGAAGCACAAAGTGCTATGAAG
>Ga0272449_1003011_pt1 | contig 14955 bp, 9 predicted proteins | sample YNPCB0241_FD_198679 | JGI IMG/M metagenome (GOLD analysis project Ga0272449, IMG submission 198679) | Hot spring sediment microbial communities from Yellowstone National Park, WY, United States - YNP-CB-024-1 | ecosystem: Environmental > Aquatic > Thermal springs > Hot (42-90C) > Sediment...
GGAGGCGCGAGCCCCATAGAATTGCGGGGGAGTACCCGAGTGGCCAAAGGGGACGGACTGTAAATCCGTTGGCGCAGCCTTCGGTGGTTCGAATCCACCCTCCCCCACCAGGATAAAAAGAACAGTTCAGAGGCTATATAAATACATGCACCTCCCCTCCTTCATCCTTTCCCGGATACCCTCCCCGGGTCTTGTTCCCGAAATACTCCCGAAACTCGGGACGCCCCCGGGTTATTACCTCTTCATCCCGTGCACCTTACCTCAAAACCCAAGGCGTGGCGGGATTTTTGAGGCCCTTCGCCATGGCCACCGAGGAGGGGCTCATCACCCACTACCTCCCATCCTCCCATCCCCAAGGCTCCAAGGAGTATTCCTTGGGGAGTGGGTGATCCAGAACGAGACATGCGAGCCTTCGGCATTCCAGGAGGGTTACAGGGTAGAGGAGCGCAATAGGATCACAGGTGAGTGGAACTGCCTGTAGCCTCACTTGTGAGGACCCACCGGAGCCTGGGTTTCCTTGCCCCAGGGGGCTTTGGAAGGCGGAGATGGAGGAGCTAGGAAGTATTCACCATGTAGTTTTCCAGCACAGCCGCCCGCCCCTGCGCCACCTTTAGAACCATGGTATGAGCTTCACATCCCCTGTCATGGTTTTTCGATACTTGCGTGGACCGTACGGACGCACCAAGCATAGGAAAATATTGTAATGAGCATATAAATAATAACCCATGGCTTTACCAGGCGCAGGCGGTTTCCAGGTGCAGTTAGCCATGAAGATGAAGGAGCGGGGACGTTGACGCGGTTTTCTCGGCACAAGAAGGCATGGATGAACAGAGCCCGTTGATGCCCAGCCTAGCCCGTTGGGGTGACCATAGGTGAGGGAGCGGAGAACAGGTGAGGGTGGTTTGCGGAGCTCCGCTGGCTGAACCGCTGCGGTTGGTCCGGGAATTCGTGGAGGGTCCACTGGAGCTGGGAGAGAATGACTGCGACCACTGAGTCGATGGGGAGAGGAAAGAGAGGCGTGTTGATGTACGCTGTAGACGGCGGATCGTGCACGGGATGCGGCCTCTGTGCTGAATTTTGTCCCGTTGGGGCCATCTCAGTTGAGGGTCGGGTGGCCGTGATAAACCAAGATGTGTGCACTTCCTACGGCACATGCGCCGCTGAATGTTCGAAGGAAGCCATCTACGAGTACGAGGTCGTTCCTGCGCCGCGTGGGGACGGAAATGTGCCGGCCGCGGTTGCGTCAGGGATGCCGAGGTTGGCGAGGAGGTCAAGGGAACTCATCCTCACGCCGGGAGAAAAAGCCGTTGTCGCTGTGACTCTCCTGGCCGCCGTCGCCAGGTCCCTGATCCAGGTAGCGAGGCGTTTTTGCCGCGTGGTGAGGTAGTTCCATCTTCCCCGGGCGGAGCACCAGGATGCTAGGATCATCGGGGCATTCCTGTGCCGAAAGGCACCGCTGGCGTGGAGGTAGGGGTTGAGTTGAGGGGCACGTCGACCTTAAGAGGTGGGAAGGGAGAGCTCCGGGGAGAATTTGGGGTGACGGATCTATCGAGGGTCTGGAGATGTATTGAGAAACGGTCGTGGATCACGCCTCGCTACCCCGGAATTTCGTTGTCTTTCTGGTGGTCGACGGACAGGCTAAGTTCAACGGACACCGCTCCTGGACACCTCGCTTATACCATGGAGATCTTGCTCGAGGTGGGTAGGACATGGTGGAGAAGACGAGCTTTTTGACCGACGGGTGCGAGACGGCCTAGCCCGCCACCCTTTCGCATCGCCAAAGATGCAGGAAGCGGATAGCCTACTCCCCCTTGGGATAGCCTATACTCCCACTTGTTTCCTACGGGTCGCGTCTTCGGAGGGATAGGTAAAACGGTTTGGTCCGGCCCAGCCTCACCGCCATGCCACGGTCTGCCCTCCATTCCCCCTCCCAGGATGGGGCAGCTCACCATTTGTGTGGGGCCCGGCTGATCCCGGTCGGGCGGGGATGGGCCGCTTGTGCTATATTAAGCTTGTCCCATCCAGGATGGTTCTCGGCGGCGAAATCCGGGAGGCGGATCCTGAATGGGGGGCCGTTTTGTCTTTTGCGAGTCGAAAGGAGAGAGGGATGAAGGTCGGACCGGGAAAGCTGGTGGTTTTCGCCTACGAGCTATACGACGAGGATGGCGAGCTGTTGGACGCCAGCGACGAGGAAGCCCCCTTCAGCTTCATCTTCGGGGAGGGGAGCATCATCCCCGGCCTGGAGAAGGGACTGGAGGGTATGGAGCCCGGTGAGGGCAGGGAGATCACCGTCTTGCCCGAGGAGGGCTATGGCCCTTGGAACCCCAAGCTGGTGCAGAGGGTGCCCCGGGAGCGCTTCGCCGGGGGGCCGGACCTGGAGATGGGGATGTCCTACACGGGAAGGACCGAGTCCGGTAACGTGGTCTTCTTCAAAGTGACCGACATGGACGAGGAAACGGTGGAGATAGACATGAACCACCCCCTGGCCGGGAAGACTCTCCGCTTCCAGGTCACGGTGGTAGACGTGATGGAGCCCTCGGGGCTTGATTTCTGAGCAAGGCGGAGGGTGGTCGTTTCGGCCCCCGGGACGGGGGCGAAAGGTTATCGCGGTTTTCCCGTCCGCCCAGGCGCTGGAGCGGACCCGGGATTTAACGGCAGGATCCCTGGGCGGTGATTTAACGGTGGGGATCCCTGGGAAGAGGAGAGAAAGGGGCCTTGCCTTGATCAAGGAAGATGCCACATGAGGCCGGCGGATGCCTCCCCACCCCGGCGCGGACCGGGGGTAGGGAAGAGGGAGCGAGACCCCCGCCTGGACGCCCTGATAGCCGAGTGGAAGAGAGGGGAAAGGGAGCGCTGGAGGGGCCACGGGAAGGGCAAGGGAAGGAAGAAAAAGTAGCGAGGGTGCCGGCGTGGCGCCCTGGTAGACGGAGGCTTCCCCAGGTCCTGGATCTTGGTGGCTGAACAAAGGGGTTGCCCGCCTGCCCTTGCAGGTGGGGCTATTGATCCAGCAATAGCGTCGTTTACTCATTTATGGGAAGAGTCTTCTCGTTTCCCCTTTTCCCAATTTGTACACCGGTCTTGACCCGTTTTTATGGAACGTATGAACCATGGTGTCCCGGAGCCCGCCCCTGGCCAGCTTTCACGCCCGACGGGGTTCCGGTCTTTCACGCCCGGACGGGGTTCCGGTGTTATCCCGTGGCTGGCGGGTGAGGCAGCCCGCTCCAAAAGGATGGCCCAGGTTCACGTTTTCGCTGGGATGGAGATGGGGAAAACGGTTTGACCGGAAAGGACTCTGGTCTTTTCGAGCCGGTATCGCAACTTCCCTTTCTCACCCTCTGCCGGCGGGGTGGCGATCCCGCGAAAAGGCTTTAGAATTCTTTAGAATCGATCAGCTGGTTTAGGGGTGGAATTGTATAGCGGATCGTATAGGCCGCCTTGCCCGGCGGCGGGGGAGCGGGAAACGGGTAAGAGCAACGGGAGGTGCGACGGTGAAGGTCATGGCGGAGTGCTACCCCTGCATGCTGGACCAGGCTATAAGGGCCGCCGTCCTGAGCGGGGTGAAGGGCGATGCGCTCATCTCCCTTATGAAGGAAGCTACCAGCATCCTCTCCGAGACGGACCCGGCCCTCACGCCGCCCGAGGCAGCGGCCCCCCTTTACCTCCTGGTGGCCGACGTCTCAGGGGTGATGGACCCTTACCGCGGGTTGAGGGAAGAGGGTAACCGGAAGGCCTTGGAGCTTGTGAAAAGGCTCCGGGAGGAGCTGCGGGAGGACCCGCATCGGCTGGAAAAGGCTCTGGCCACCGCCGTGGCGGGGAACGCGCTGGATTTCGGGGCCAGGAGCTTGCCCTTGGACCTGGAACAGAGCCTCGGGAGGATGCTGGCAGGGGGGCTGGCGGTGGACCACCGACAGGAGTTCCTGAGGGACCTCGAGGACTCGAGGAGACTCCTCTACATCTGCGATAACGCGGGGGAGATCGCCTTCGACGGGCTTCTCTGCGAGTTCCTTGCCATAGAATACCCGGCGATCGAGATGACCTTCGCGGTGAGGGGAGGTCCCATGATCAACGATGCACTGCTCTCCGACGCCCGTCAGGTGGGATTGGACCGGTGGGGCCGGGTCATCACCACTGGGCAGGCCCTGGCCGGCGTGGTGGTGGAAAGGGCCTCCCACGAGTTCCGCGAGGCCTTCCGGGAAGCGGAAGTCATCGTGGCCAAGGGCCAGGGCAACTTCGAGACCCTGGAGGGCAGGGAGGAGAACATCTATTTTCTCTTCCAGGTGAAATGTGACTGCGTTTCCCGCTACCTGGGGGTGGAGAGGGGGGCGGGCCTGGTGCTGCGGGCAAGGAGCGTTCAGGAAGGAGGCAGGGAAGCCCTTTCCCGCGAAGTAGGCCTGCGGCGGGGATCCGATTCCTGAAAAGGGTTGGTAAGTATTACCAATATTGGGATCTGCCGTGTCCCCTTCCAAAAGCGAAGCCTTGCTCCCCCGCCTCCCTTTACGGGCAGCCTCCCCTTGCGATCAGATCCCTCCAAGCTGACCCATGCGGCTCTTTGCCGCGTCGGGGGGCCAGAGGAAGCCCACCGTTTCCCCGGGAAACGGGGTGAAGGGATGGCTCATGCCGTGACCGGTCCCCCGGGGCGGACTCGTCGGGGGGAAGACGGATACCCCAGGAGCTAGACCGGGCATTTCTCCGCCCCGCCCTACCGCCCCGGGTTCCCCTCGAACTCCTTACGGATCTCCTCCTGCAGGGCGTACTTGTGAACCTTCCCCAAGGGGGTGAGGGGGAGGGCATCCCGGAAGATCACTTGGTCGGGGACCTTGAAGTCCGCCAGGTATCTCCGGCAGAATTCCTTGATCTCATTCTCGGTGAGCTCCTCTCCCGGCTTGGGCACTATGTAGGCCCTGCCCTTCTCCCCCAGGACCGGGTCGGGATAACCCACCACCGCGGCGAACATGACCTTGGGATGCCTGTAAAGGACGTCCTCCACCTCCGGCGGATAGACGTTTTCTCCTCCCCGGATGTACATCTCCTTTTTACGGGCCATGATGTGGAGGAAACCATCCTCATCGATGTAGCCCACGTCCCCCGTAAGGAAGTATCCCTCCTTATCGAAGGACTGGGCAGTGACCTCGGGCTGGCCGAAGTACCCCGACATGACCATCTCCCCTTTCACCGCGATCTCCCCCACCGTGCCCGGGGCCACCGTCTTTCCCTCCTCCCCCACTATCTTGACCTCCACGCCCGGGATGGGAATGCCGACCGAGCCCTTGACCTTTTCCCAGGAGTGGGTAGGAAGGGTGGAGGTAATGGCGCCGCTGGTCTCGGTCATCCCGTAAGCCACCAGAGGGACTATGCCCATCTTCTCCCTGACCTGCTCCACCAGCTCGGGCGGGGTGGGAGCCCCGGATATGATGGCCGTTCTCACGGTGGAGAGGTCGTAATCGGTGAAATCGGGCTGCATGAAGAGGAGGATGTACTGGGCGGGGACCTGCCCCATCACGGTGATCCTCTCTTCCTGAATGGTTCTGAGCACCTGGGATGGTATGAAGGAGTCCAGCATGACCAGGGTGGAGCCACAGGCCAGGGAGGAGAGGATGGCCATCACCGCCCCGCCCACGTGGTTATTGGGGATGTCCATGAGCAGGCGGTCTTCCGGGTCCATGCCCACGAAGGAGATCATGGAGCGTATATAGCTCACCAGGTTGTGGTGGGTGAGCAGGGGGGCCTTGGGCTTCCCAGTGGTGCCGGAGGTGAAGAGCATGAGGGCCCCGTCCTCTTCCGATACCTCCTCTTTCCTCCGGGCGATTTCTCCTGCGAAGGCCTCACCCTCGCGGAGGAATATCTCGTAGGGCATGGAGCCGGAGGGGCCGTCGCCGCCGATGACCACCAACCGCTCCAGCTGGGGGAGATTCGGGCGGGCCTCCTCCAGCCGCTGAACGAAATCGTTGCCCATGAACCCGGTCTCCATCACCACCGCCCTGGCCCCGGAGTGTCCCAGCACGTAGGCCACTTCCTGGGCGGAGAAGCGCCAGGAGACGGGTACGGCCACCGCTCCCGCCATGGCGGTCCCCAGGTATCCGAAGAGGAACTCGAGGTGGTTGGGGATGTAGAGGCCCACCCGGTCGCCCCTTTCTATGCCCAGGGCCAGTAGTCCCGCGGCGAACCTCTCCGCTTCCCGGCGGTAATCGGAGTAGGTGATGCGCCGGTACCCGAATACCACCGCCTCGGCTTGGGGGCGTTCCAAAGCCCAAAGGTCGAGGTAGTCGAAGATGCGCATGGTCCTCCCTCCCCTTTCTTTTCCCTGCCGGCGCCGGAGCCGGAGGGATCGGCGGGCAGGGTTCCTGGAAAGGGCGATGGCTCCTCCCACTCCGGTGAAAGGTGGATGTGGGGTCGCCGCTTCCGTTGGGTTTCCCGCCGTGATTCCGCTCCGAAGCCCGACCGCCGGCGATGCCGGATCCGACTGCTTGATGGAGTTTATTTTAACGGTTTTGGCTTGGGAGGGGGATTCCATGGACGCTGACAAAGGTGAGGGGTGGGAAGGCACAACATCAGAAGCGGTCTTCTGCCTTGGTTGACCTTCCCCCGCCGGTCATAGAGGGCCTGGTTCTTGAGAGGATCTCTCAGGGCAGCAGGAACCGGAAAACCGTCCCCCCTCCTTCCCGGGGCTCGTTCCATATCCTACCTCCGTGGGCCTCGACGATCTCCCGGGCGATGTAAAGGCCCAGCCCCAGCCCGGGCTTGGAGTGGTGGAGCACCTGCTCCACCTGGTAGAAACGGTGGAAGACCAGCTCTCGCTTGTCCTCGGGGATCCCCGGGCCCCGGTCGAGCACGGAGACCTCCAAGCCTTCCGGGAGGTCCCTCGCGGCGACCTCAACGGGAGCGTTGCCATCCGAGTATTTCACCGCGTTGTCCATGAGGATGACCAGCACCTGCAGTATCTTCTCCTCGTCGAGCCGACGCAGGGAGAGGTCTCCCTGGATGGTCAAGAGGAATCTCCTGCTGGGGACTCGGTCGCCCATCTCCCTCACAGCCCTGGCCAGCAGCGAGCGGGGATCCACCCTCTTCCTCTGCAGGGTGAAGCGACCCCTCTCGATCCGGGTGAGGTCCAGCAGTTCCGATACCAGGGTCTCCAGGCGGTCGGCGCCCTGGTTTATTACCTTGAGCATCTCCCGGCGGGTGGCCTCGTCCATCCGGTCGTAATGGTTGAGCAGGGTGAGGGCATAGCCTTTCATGAGGGTGATGGGGTGGCGGAGCTCGTGGGAGGCGATGTCCATGAACTCCTTTATCCCCTCCTCCCAGCCCAGCAGTTCCTCCTCCACTGCCAGAGCCTTGGCCAGTACCACCAGTGCCCGGAGCTCTCCTTCCTCCCAAGCGCTAGTTCCCCGGTCGAGGAGCAGGAGGCATCCCACCACCTTATCCCGGGAACTCACCGGTATGCCGGCGGCTCGGGAGTAGCCCTGCAGGAAGGGGTCCTCCCTCCACTCCCCGGAGGGGTCCACAAGGACCACGGGGTGCTCCGCCGTCTCTAGGCGGTGAAGCCACGGGATTTCCGCTTCCTCCTTGAGGAAGGAGAGCCCGCTATCGCCCTCGTCGGCAGAGAGCACCGCATAGCCCTCCTTCACCCTCCGCAGGTAAAGGGCCTTCTCTCCCCCCATCATTTCCCGGCATGCCCGCAGGATGGAATAAATATTGTCCATGAGGTCGGGCCCGAAGCCCAAGAGCAGGCTGTTGATGCTCTCCAGCATGCGCTGGGTCCTCACCCTCTCGCTTATATCATGGGCCGTGACCAGGATTCCCCTCAGGTGAGGGTCATGCAGGAACCCATTCCCCTTTATTTCCAGGATCACCCAGCTACCATCGGGATGCCGGAACCGCAGGTCGGCGGTGGCGGGGCTTTCCGGGCTTTCCATGATGGCGCGGGCCAGGCGGCGGGCAGCGGGACGGTCATCGGGATGGATGAAATCGTAGACGTTGCGGCCTAGAAGGTCCTCTTCCCGATAACCCAGCACCCGCAGGGAGCTGGGGCTCGCGTAGAGGAATTCTCCCGCCTCCGAGAAGAGGGCGATGACATCTTGGGAGTTCTCCAGGATGGCCTTAAGCCTCCGCTCGCTCCTCGTCCTCTCCTGGAAGGCCCTGTCCAAGGCCTCGGCCAGGGTAGCCAGCTCGTCCTCCCTCTTTCCTAAAAGGACTCTAAAGGAGGTTTCGGAAAACCCCGTGCGAAGGGCCTCGGTCATCCGCTCCATGGGCTTTATGAAGAGGGCGCTCACCAATACGTATGTCCCGAAGATCACCAGAAGGGACGAGCCCAGCAGGGTGCCAAAGAGGAGGAGCGACGAGTACAAGGCGGATCGGAAGACGTCGCGGGATAGGGTCACCTCCAGGACCAGGGCACTTTCTCCCCTGGAGTCCAATATGCAGTACCCGTGGATGAGGCTCAGGCCCTCGGTCCTGAAGGCGGTACGCTTCCCCTGTAGGAGCTCCGCCACTTCACCCTCGGCCTCGGGGGCTATGAACCCGCTTTTCACCGGGAATATGTCCACCTTTGCACCGGTGGCCCTCTCCATCCAGGTAATGTTCTCCTCGTCGATATGCCGGGCCATGGCCAGCTTGCCTCGGGGAGGCCCTTCCTCCGTGCTGGGGAGCACTGGCATGACGGAGAGGAGGTAGGGCAGACCTTCCACAACGACCACCCCGGAGAACCCGGCCTTCCCGTCAGCGGACCCGTCCTGCAGGCCCGCGTTCGCCAGGAAGGAGAGGAATCCCTGTGCAGGCGGCCGTGGATCGCCGCTTTCCCGGTCCACCTCGATCGCTATGACAGGGCGGCCTTCGAGATCTAACAGCAGGAAGAGGTCTATCCCCAGGTTGAGAAAGGTGGTGGGGACCAGGTTGCTCTCCTCGTAGGCCCGGTTTCGGGTACGCAGGTACTCGTAAGTATCGTCCCAGAAGGCCCAATCGCGGGTAACCTTGGCAAGCTGCTGGAGTTGGTGATCCAGGGATGACCTGGACCTTTCCAGGGCTTTCTCCACTTCATCCCTTTCCAGCCAGTGCATGTTGCGCAGGAGCAGTAGTAGGTTGACGGGAAGCACTATGAAGACGATGAAGACCATAACGCAGGCCACTATGAGCAGAGTCTTCTTCCTTATGGACAAGGTCACCAGCTCCCTTTATGAAGGGTCGAGTAGAGCGGACGGAGCTCTCCGTCCTCCTTTCCCACACCCGTACCGGGGTCGCCCGTTGGCCCGGGTCGCCCATTATTAACCATCGAACGCCGCCCGGCCTTTCCTTAACGCCCCGGGCCGCTCCCGCCCCCGCAGCCCGGGGGGCTTTCATCAGGGATCACCATAGGCAGCCGTTCAGGGCTTGCCGAGGGGCGCGCGGGAGAGAGGGCCTTTCAAATTCCTTTCGCCACTGGCGTCGGGGAAGGACGTGGAGGAGGACTCAGAAGGGGGGAAGCGACCTCGGGCCTTCCCCCGCCAGGGCGTATTCCGCCGCCCTTATGCCGGTGAGCAGGGCGGTGGGGATGCCTCCCGAGACCAGGGTGGAGAAGGCCTGGTGACCCGCCAGATAGAGGCCTTCCACCGGCGATACCACCAGCTCCTCGCCCCAGGTGAGGGAGGGTTTCTCCGTCCATGACCACCCAGCCACGGCGCCCTGGAAGCGGCCACCCCTCTCCTCAAAGGTGAGGGGCGTGGCCACGTCCAGGATGGTCGCTGCCTCTCGCAGGCCGGGAAGGAGGGCGGAGGCCCTTTCCACCATGGTCCGGGCAATCTCTCCCTTCAGAGCGGCATAGGAGGGGTGTCTCCGGCCAGAAGTAGGGCGGAAGACCAGGAAGTCTTCCCACCGACAAGAGGCTCGCAGGAGTAGGGCTTTCTTGGAGAGGTCCTCCCCAGGCGACGGAAGAACGATCACCTCTAAAAGGGCACTCCCGAGGTGTCGCATTATCTTGGCGACCTTCTCGCTGAAGGCGACCTCTCCACCCTTGTTCACGCCCTCCGGGGGCCTTGCCTCCAGGAGCACCTCCGCCTCCAGGAAGGGGGACAGGTCCACGCGTTTCCCGTCCACCCTCAGGCACACCTGGCATTGGGAGGGGCTGAGCTTCCTTTCTAGGAGGAATCCCCGGGTCTCCCGGTCCAGGGCGCCGGCGGGCAGTAGGCGGAGGAGGGTGGTCTTGGCATCGGCATTGGATATCACCACCCTGCAGGGGAAAAAGGAGCCTCCCGCCCTCACCCCCTTCACCCGTTCCTCATCTAGCAAGATCTCCTCCACGGGACAGGAGGTGAGAACATTGAAACGCCGATCTCCCGGGGGCGGGATCCGGCTGCCGGTGGAGCGGTAATCATATATGGTGGCTCCCTCCAGCAAAGTTCCGGCCAGTTCCTCCATTCCATTTCCCGGCCGAAAAACCCCCACCTCCGCCACCAGGTTCCAGGAAGAGGCCAGGAGCGGGGCGGCGTAGGGCTCTGGGCTTCCCATCCCCAGCAGGAGTCGGCGCAGGCGAGGGTGGTGTACGAGCTGGGCTAGTCTTGACGGGGGGTCCTTCCACTTGTCATCCAGCTCCACGCCGGAAGGAGGAAGCCCGTTGCCCCACTGGCCGTACATCCGGCGCATCTCCTGGAAAAAGTATCCCAACCCCCCTTCCCCGGGAAAGGTCCGGGCCAGCCGGGAGGCCAACTCCCCGAAGGGAAGGGAGAGGGGGAAGGCGCCTTCCTCGGTGAACAGGAGGTAGCGAAGGCGGTAATGGGCATGGGGTGGTTCGGAAGCCAGCGAGATGAGGGTTTCGCGCACGAGGGGCACATGGGCATAGCCCAGGGGGCCACGGGGAAGGAGGAAGCCCGAACGGGAGTATGTGAGCACTGTCCCCCCGGCCCGGGCGTCCCTCTCCAGCACCAGGACCCGCAGGCCCTCCGAGGCCAGGCGGCGGGCGGTCGCCAATCCTCCCGGGCCGGAGCCCACCACCACCGCATCGTATACTCTTGGCGGATCGCAGGACAGCACGGTGCTATGATACCCTCCCGTGGGGAAGGTGTGCGAGGTGGGCACCGGAAAAGGGATCATCCCTATTTCGGGGGGAGGGGGGGTCGCAAAAGGTCAAGGGCTGGTAGGAGTGAAAAAACCAGCGGGGGCGCCGTGCCTTTCCGAGACGGAGGAGGTCCGGGTGTGGAAGCGAAACGGGACGGAAGACCCGATGACGGGATACGGGATGAGTTGGAGCCCTTTTTCAACCCCAGGGGCGTGGTGATAGTGGGTGCCACCCGTACCCCTGGTTTCGGCTACATGATCCCCCTGGTGCTCAGGCGTAGGGGCTTCGCCGACAGGGTCTTCCTGGTGAATCCGGCGGGAGGGGAGATCCACGGTTACCGCCTCCACGCCTCCCTGGAGGAGGTCCCTGACTGGGTGGACCTCGCGGTGGTGCTGGTGCCGGCGCCGCTGGTTCCCCGGGTGATGGAGGAATTGGGCCGCAAGGGCATCCGCCGTGCAGTGGTGGAGAGCGCAGGCTTCGCCGAGACGGGAGAAGAGGGGCGTCGCCTCCAGGAGGAGGCCCGCAGGGTGGCTGCCTCTCACGGTATCAGGGTCATAGGGCCCAACTGCGTGGGCGTGGTGAACACGAGTAATGGTTTCAGCACCGTGGAGGTGGTGGACGAGGCCATGGTGCCGGGACAGGTGGGCATCGTGGCCCAGAGCGGGGTGTTCGGCAACATCCTGCTGGACATGCTCCCCGCCCTTGGGGTCCGCATCTCCAAGGCCTTCACCCTGGGGAACCGGATGGACGTGGACGAGGTGGACGCCCTCCGCTACCTAGACCGGGACCCTTCCACCCGGGTGATCATGATGTACTTGGAGGGGGCGGCCCGGGGAAGGGAGCTGCTTTCCACACTGGGGGAGATAACGCCCAGGAAGCCGGTGCTGGTCTTGAAGAGCGGGCGCACAGAGGCAGGAAGGAAGGCTGCCGCCTCCCACACGGGGAGCCTTTCTGGGGAGGACAGGCTTTATGACGCCTTGTTCTCCCAGTCGGGAGCCATACGGGCGCGGGACCTGGAGGAGTTGGTGGACCTGGCGAGGGTCTTCTCCACCCAGCCCCTACCCCGGGGCGGGAGGCTGGGAGTGGTCACCACCAGCGGGAGCCTGGGAGCCCTGGCATCAGATGCCGCCAGCTCAAGGGGCTTGGAGCTCCCACCCCTCTCCCCCCGGACGGTGGAGAGGATGAGGGAGGGGGCGCCCCGGTGGATGAACGTGCGAAATCCCCTGGACGTGGGCCCCTCGGGCCGCTTCCACGAGGCCCTCTGCGCCCTCATGGAGGAGGAGGGGGTGGACATGGTCCTCGGGATATATGTGGTCCCCTACGCCATCGCCGGCGAGCTCAAGGCGGCGGGACTGGGATGGGAGCTATTGGTGGGAAGGCCGGAGGAGGCTCGCCGAAGGTCGCCCGGGAAACCCCTGGTGCTCTGCAGCCTGGGCAAGGAGGAGTTCGTGCAGGGACTTCAGGAGCTGGCGGGTGAAGGCACCCCGGTGTTCCCCTCCCCGGAGAGGGCGGCCAGGGCGCTGGCCGCCCTTCGCCAGTACGCATCCTTCCGGGAAGGGAAGGGCGCCGGGGCTCTTGACGAGCCACCGTTTCCCGCCCCGCCATGAGCCCTCAGGGAGGAATGGTGAGGCAAAATATGGGAATAATGCAAGGGTGAGGATGAGTGAGACGGGGCAACCGAACACCCGGTGATCTGGTGCACGGGAACGACCGGAGCAGGAAGGTGAAAGGGTGGGATCTCCTCCCGTGAAAGGGACCTCTGCCACCGCCCGGAAGGCTTCTCCCTCCTACCAGTGCCTTTTGGTAAGGGTCGCGGCCGTTTTGTTGGCGATATCGCTGTCCCTGGGCCTGCTTCCCGGAGGTTGCGGTAGGGGGAATGGGAGGCCTTTGCTGGGTAAAGACCTTCCCACCCTGGTGCGCGGAAAGCTCACGGTGGGCACCCATCCCAATTTCCCACCCTTCGAGAGTTTGGAGGGGGGAAAAGTGGTGGGTTTCGATGTGGACCTGATGGAGGAGGTGGCCTCCCGCTTGGAGTTGGAGCTGGAGTGGAAATTCGTATCTTGGGAATATATCTTTCAAGGGCTAGGGGAAGGCTCCTATGACCTAGCGTCATCCTCGATCACCATCACCGGCGGCAGGATGCAGCTGGTGGACTTCAGCCGGCCTTATCTCAAGGTGGACCAGTCCGTGTGCACCAGGGAAGGCTCCCCCGTACAGGGGATTGAGGACCTCCGGGGATTGCGGATCGGGGTGATGGCCGGTACCACGGGGGAGGAGACCGCCATGAACATACCGGGCACGGGGGAGTTGGTGAGGTATCCCAACATCCGAGATGCCTTCCAGGACCTGGAATACGGGAAGGTGGATGCGGTGGTGAACGACTATCCCACCAACCTCTTCCTGAGCAAGATGAGGAAGGGACTGAAGGTCACCATTCTGATCCCCACCGAGGAGAGGTACGGGTTGGCGGTACGCAAGGGCAATGTCTCGCTGCTCGATGCAGTGAACTGGGCTCTAAAAAGTATCATGGAGGACGGGACCTACGATCGCCTACTGCGGCGATGGTTCGGAGAGGAGGGCGCGGAGTCCATGAAACCCTGAGCGCCTAGACGGGGGCCGTCCTTGCCGGCGCGGCTTCGGCACGCATATCCCGTCCCCGCGGCGATCCTCAAGCCGGTACCTCGAGACCCGACTTCAGTTCAAGCGGAGATCCCCCGGGCAGCGGTGAGCGTTTCCCCCGGGTTCAGGCCTTCCCTTTGCAGGTAGGAGGAATACTCCGCCGCCGCCCCGATGGCCAGGCAGGCGTCCTCCACGCTGGAGAAGATGAGGGGGTCGGTACTCCTCTCCATGCCGTAAAGGTTCTCCATCCCCTTCCGCTGGTCCAGGCTGGAGGCGATGTAGACGGGTATCCCGGTGTCCTTCATGAGCTGGACCATCTCCGCCGTGAACTGCATCAGGTGCCGGTCCATGAACTCCCATACCCGGGACATATCCATCCCCCTGCCCTTCCGGAGGCCCTCCGGCTGATCCTTCCGGCGGGGCGAGCCTATCCAGAGGAAGAGCACCGCGTCCACCTCCCCGCTCCTGGCCAGGATCTCCACCACCGGCTTGATGACGGCCATGTCCAGGCCGGCCACCAGGTCCACCGGGTTTCCCGGAACCCACCAGGAGGGGAGCAGCTTCCCCAGTTCCTCCAGGGTCCGGGGGGATAGCTTCACCACCTCCAGCCCCATGTCGGTGCAGAGGTCGGAGGCGATGACGCCCAGGCCCCCTCCTCCGGTGACGATCCCCACCCTCTTTCCCCGGGGTAGGGGTCGGTACAGGAAGGAGGAGGCGATGACGCAGGCGTCGTCCATGGTGTGGGTGAGGATGACCCCCGCCTGGCGGCAGGCTGCCCGGAAGAGCTCCGAGCTCACCGCCATGGCCCCGGTGTGGGAACGGGCAGCACCAGCTCCGGAGGGGGTCCTTCCCCCCTTCAATATCACCAGGGGTTTCCTTGCCGTGACCCGGCGGGCTATCTCCATGAACCTCCTCCCGTCCCTCATGCCCTCCAGGTAGGCCAGCACCACGTCGGTCTCCGGGTCCTCGGCGAAGTACTCGATGAACTCTTCGGCCCGCAGGTCGGCCTCGTTACCGCTGGACACGGCCTTGGAGACCCCGTATCTTCCCTCCATTATCCGGGTTATCAGAATATTCAATATGTTTCCGCTTTGGGAGACCAAGCCCACCCGGCCGGCGGGGGGGAAGAAGAATATGGGCATCCAGGCGTAGAGCATGGCCGAGGGATGACATATGCCCTGGCAGTTGGGTCCCACCATGATCATGCCCGCCTCCCGGGCCACCCTCACCAGCTCCGCTTCCATGCGGGCGCCCTCATCCCCGGTCTCCTTGAAACCGGCGGATATGACCAAGGCCGCCTTGACCCCCTTTTCCGC
>Ga0272449_1003016_pt1 | contig 14932 bp, 15 predicted proteins | sample YNPCB0241_FD_198679 | JGI IMG/M metagenome (GOLD analysis project Ga0272449, IMG submission 198679) | Hot spring sediment microbial communities from Yellowstone National Park, WY, United States - YNP-CB-024-1 | ecosystem: Environmental > Aquatic > Thermal springs > Hot (42-90C) > Sediment...
GGGGGGGGAGTAGCTCAGCTGTGTACGGTCGAGTAGATACTGGCTCTGGATGTGGATGTCGCAGCACACTGGGCGCAGCAACACCCGAGCAGATAAAGGTGATGTTGCGTAAGAACGAGTTAAAGCCTGCTAATGTACCGCTGCCTCCAAACCCAGCACCTGGACCACAACTCGTTCAGCCGCCCTGTCCAGTCGATACTCGCCAGGTACGCCAGGAGGAAAAGCTTTCCTGTCGTCAAAGAACCTGCACCGACCCAACTACAGGTATTCAATATGCGAACACCGTACACAGAAGAAACAAGTTTATCTGGACCTGCTCAAACGGTACGCAGTATGTGTGGTGTGATGATTGGGTGCCTATCCACAGATGTTGCCTTAGGCCGAGTGAAACGCCCTGCAATGGCAATCCTGGGCAGATACTTTGCAATTGGCGGGGCGCGCCAAGCCAACCGTGAAATCATGAGAGGACTTCCCCTTCGCTCTACCCGTGGAGGGGAAGTCCCTATCGGGGGTTAGTCCATGACGGAACTGAAGGCAGATGGCAAAAATTGGGCGGTCGGTATTTTCGCAGCCGTCTGTGGTGCCGTGCTTTCCTTTGGGACGGTCTTCATGGGGATAGCACTGATCACGGGCTTGTATGATTGGCGCACAGAGCCTACTTTCAGCCGTTTTTGGGATAGTCTTTATAGTCGCCTAACCTTGCACATCAGGCGCCCCAACTACGAAGAGTTCCTTTGCCTCGCGTTTGGAGCCGTTGCTGGCGTGTGGGGCTACAACAGCCCAAAGCTTGCGCCCGCGCTCAAAACTTGGGCGGTCATCAGCGCGCCCGTCGCTTGCCTTGTGTTCGTAGCGCGAAAAATCATCGCAACTGCCTCGCTTCCACAGCGGTTCGCTGACCAGCCCGATGTGCTTCAAGAGCTGCTTTGGCTGAATGTGCAGTATATTATCTTCTATGCCGTGTTGTTTCTGGTTGCAACGATACTAACTTTCAAACTGTTTGAAAAATACGGAGATCGCTTCAAAGCGTTTCTGGAGGCTGAGCTATGAGACGAACTATCGGATTGACGGTGATGGAACTTATCGTCGCAGTGCTGATTGTGGCGATACTGGTCGCACTGCTTTTGCCCGTGATTGCCGCGTCGCGTCGCAAAGGGTACGAAACACAGTGCGTGAGCAATATGCGCCAAGTGGCAGCTGCGCTGCTGATGTATCGCCAAGACTACGGCGACTTTCCACCGTTCGCCCAGTATGTGTTTCCCTACACCAAGAGCCGCGCGGTGTTCATTTGTCCGCTTGACCACGCGGTGAGTTTTGGGGGAGTCAACTGGTTCGGCGGGGGAAATCGATATGCGCGCGAAAACTCCATCAGCCTGAGCTACTTCTACTTCGCGGATCCTGTGAACACCTTTCGGCGGTTGATAAGGCTACTACCTGAGCGCGACCCGAATCATGGGTTAGTGGCGTGTCTGTTGCATGGGGATTGTGAGGCAAGGTGTCGGTATTCGATTCCGCCCAGCATAGAAAGTTGCTGCCAAGGGCTGACTTTGCGGGTACGCATAGACGGTTCGCTGGGTCGGTCGCGCACCTATTTGCGTCCCTGCAACGATCCGTACGACAACGCCCCGACTGCCACCCGCGACCGTTGGTACTTCTTCACGGATGAGCCGTGCCCACCTGAGGTGTGTACGCGCGACTGCTACAGCGCTCTCCCATACGAGGAGTGAGTCTCAGAGACTGCTTGTTTACAGCTATTCCATTCGAATGGGCTACGCCGTCCTCTCCTCGGTTCGTTCCTTCGCGCTTCGTTCCGTGCGGTTGCGGCGCACGCTGGAGAGGGTCGCACCCATGCGTTCCAAGATGCGCGGGCGCGCCTCGCCTGTGAGTAAATCGCTCAGCAGGCGACGCAGGTGGTCGGCGTCCACATTCTGCGTCCACGCGCCGTCCACCGCCACCGTAATCTGCCCCGTCTCCTCCGAGACAATAATCGCGATGCAGTCGGAAGTCTCCGTGACTCCAATCCCTGCGCGGTGGCGGGTATGCATCGTGCTGGGGATGTCTGGGTTCTGACTGATTTCGGGGAAGTAGACGGCGGCTTCGACGATTTCCGCGCCGCGCAGGATGACCGCGCCGTCGTGCAGGGGCGAGCCGGGGTAGAAGATCGTGCGCAGCAAGGGCGAGGTCGCCTCCGCCTGCAACGCCACGCCGTTGCCTTCCGCCACGCGGTCTTTGCGCTCCCACACAATCAGTGCGCCAATCCGATCGCGCGCCATCTGCTGCACCGCGCTGACCACCTCGTTGATGGCTTGCTGAATCGGCGCGGCGTCCGCCCCCACCCCGAAACTGCTGCGCCAGAACTCCACGCGCCCGATGGTCTCCAACACGCGGCGCAACTCAGGGAAAAACAGGATCACCAGCGCGACAGGTCCCAGCGTGGTCATGCGATCCAGCAGCCAGTGGATGGTCTCCAGTCCCAGCGCGTCGCTCAGGTACAGCGCCAGCACGAACACCAGCAGCCCAATCAGCACCTGATAGGCGCGTGTGCCTTTCGCCAGCAGCAGCAGGCGATAAATCAGGAACGCCACCAGCAGCGTATCTACTGCTAAGATTGCCCAACGCGCTGCGATATGCTCCGCTATCCGTAGCCAGTCGCTCAACTCGGTTCCCCGCGTATATATTATGCACGATTTGCGTCGCAAAAAAACGCCCCCCAGCGCGTGGCTGGAGGGCGTTCTCGGGAGCGGGTTGCGTGAGAAGCCATTTAGCCGACCGAGCCTTCCATCTCCAGCTCGATGAGGCGGTTCAGCTCCACGGCGTACTCCATCGGGAGCTGCTTCGCCAGCGGCTCGATAAAGCCCGACACAATCAGCGTGAGCGCCTCGTCCTTCTTGAGTCCGCGGCTCTGCAGGTAGAAGATTTGCTCGTCGCTGACCTTGCTCACGCGCGCCTCGTGCCCGATGGTGACCTCCTGCTCGTTGATTTCGATGTAGGGGTAGGTGTCGGTCTTGGCGTCCTCGTCGAGCAGTAGCGCGTCGCACTCCACATTGCATTTGGCGTGGTGCGCGCCTTCCAGCACCTGCACCAGCCCGCGGTAGCTCGCGCGTCCCGTGCCTTTGGAGATGGACTTGGAGGTGATGCGTCCAGTAGTGTAAGGCGCGGCGAAGATGAGCTTACCGCCCGTGTCTTGGTGCTGTCCGTCGCCCGCGAACGCGACCGACAGAATCTCGCCGCGCGCGCTCGGCTCCATCAGGTAGACGGAGGGGTACTTTTGAGTCACTCTGGACCCAATGTTGCCATCCACCCATTCCATCACCGAGTCGCCGTAAGCCACTGCGCGCTTGGTGACGAGGTTGTAGACATCCTTCGACCAGTTCTGGATGGTGGTGTAGCGCACGCGCGCGCCGCGCTTGACGATAATCTCCACCACCGCGCTGTGCAGGGCTTCTTCGGCGTACACCGGGGCGGTGCACCCCTCCACGTAATGTACAAACGACCCTTCCTCAGCGATAATCAGCGTGCGCTCGAACTGCCCTGCGTTCTTGGCGTTGATGCGGAAGTACGCCTGCAGCGGGATGTCCACATGCACCCCCGCAGGCACATACACGAACGAGCCGCCCGACCACACCGCCGAGTTCAGCGCAGCGAACTTGTTGTCGGTGGGCGGGATGACCGTGCCGAAGTATTCCTGCACCAAGTCGGGGTACTCGCGCACGGCGGTGTCGGTATCGACGAAGATGACGCCCTTCTCCTCCCACTGCTTGGCGAGGTTGTGGTAGACGACCTCACTGTCATACTGCGCACCTACCCCCGCCAGGAACTTGCGCTCCCACTCGGGGATGCCCAGCCGATCGAAAGTGCGCTTGATCTCTTCAGGCACTTCGTCCCAGCTGCGTCCCTTGCGGTCGGTCGGCTGAATGTAGTAGACAATCTCGTCAAAATTCAGTTGCGACAGGTCGGGTCCCCAAGTGGGCATCGGCTTGCTCATGAAGATTTCGTAAGCCTGCAGCCGAAACTCGCGCATCCACTTGGGCTCGTTTTTCTGGTGCGAGATCTCTTCGACCACGCGGCGGGTCAAGCCGCGCTCGGTCTGGAACACCGGCTGGATGTCGTCGTGGAAGCCGTACTTCTGCGTATAGTCCTGATCCAGGTTCAGAATATCGGGCTGCGACATCGTTTGGATACCTCCTTACAGGGCGGTTGCACCCGCGAGTTCACTGCGTACCCAGTCGTAGCCCTGCTCTTCCAGTTGCTGGGCTAACTCGGGTCCGCCAGAGCGCACGATGCGCCCCTCAACCATCACATGCACATAGTCGGGTGTGATATAGTTCAGAATGCGCTGGTAGTGCGTAATCACCAGGAACGACCGTTCGGGCGAGCGCATAGCGTTCACGCCGTTAGACACAATCTTCAGCGCGTCGATGTCCAGCCCCGAATCGGTCTCGTCCAGCACTGCCAGCACAGGCTCCAGCAGCGACATCTGCACGATTTCGAAGCGCTTCTTCTCGCCGCCAGAGAACCCCTCGTTCACAGGGCGACCTGCGAAGCTGGGATCCATCTCCAGCTTCTTCAGGTGCTGCAACAGAATCTTGTAGAACTCCGTGTATTTGACTTCGGTGTCGAAGCGTCGCTGGTAGGCAAGGCGCAGGAAGTTGGCGATGGTGACGCCGGGCACCTCCATCGGGTACTGGAACGCCAGAAACAGCCCCATGCGAGCGCGCTCGTCGGGTTCCAGTTCCAGGATGTTTTCCCCGCGGAACAGCACCTCGCCGTCGGTGACCTCGTAGCCCGGATGTCCCGACAGCACCTTCGCCAGGGTGGACTTGCCCGACCCGTTCGGTCCCATCAGCGCGTGAACTTCGCCCGAATAAATTGTCAGGTTCAGCCCGCGAATGATGGCGTCCTCCTCGTCGGGCAGTTTGACCCATAGATTACGTACCTCCAGCAGTGGCGTCTTCTCCGTCATAGCGTCATCTCCTCATTTGTTTAGCGTGGCTAAATAATACCCGATGGGGTGGGGCTTTGTCAAGGGCTGTGCGCAGGGTACAATTGTCTTGCTATGCGCCGCAAACCTGTGCTGGCGATTGTCGGACGCCCCAATGTCGGCAAATCCACGCTGTTCAACCGCCTGATTGGGCAGCGCGTTGCCATCGTGGAGGACACCCCAGGCGTCACGCGCGACCGCTTGTACGGCGAGGGCGAGTGGCTGGGGCAGCCGTTCGTGGTCATCGACACGGGCGGCATCCTGTTCGGCGAGGATGACCCGCTGATTGAGCAGGTGCGCGTGCAGGCGCAGGTGGCGATGCACGAGGCGGACTGCATCCTGTTTTTGGTGGATGCCCGCGATGGGCTGACCCCTGCGGACGAGGAGGTCGCCGACCTGCTGCGGCGCGGGGGCAAGCCGACCCTGCTGCTGGTCAACAAGGCGGACAACCCGAAACTTTGGGAGAGCCAACGCGCCGAGTTTTTCGCGCTGGGGCTGGGTGAGCCAATCCCCATCTCGTCGATTCACGGGCACAACATCGCCGAGGTGCTGGAGCGCGCCTTCGAACACCTCCAGACGCAGCCCGCGCCCCCATCGGACGAGGAACCCGCCGACGAACCCATCAAAATCGCCATCGTCGGTCGCCCGAATGTCGGCAAGTCGTCACTGCTGAACGCCATCTTGGGCGAGCCGCGCGCGATTGTGAGCGACATCGCAGGCACCACGCGCGACACGCTGGATACCCCCTTCACTTGGAAGGATCAGCCCGTTGTGCTGATTGACACCGCAGGCATCAAGCGCCCTGGCAAAGTGCAGCGCTCGCTGGAGTACTACGCGCAGCTGCGCGCTCAGCGGGCAATCGAACGCGCCGATGCCGCCATCGTGGTCATCGACGGCGCGGAAGGCATCACCCACTACGACCGACGCATCGCCCAACTGGCAGCAGACGCAGGGCGCGGCATCGTGTGGGCGGTCAACAAATGGGACCTCAAAGAGCCACCCGACGGCAACCTCGACAAAAACACCCCCATCAAAAAAGACTTTGCCCGCCTCCTCCAGCAGTCGGCAAAGGGGCTGGACTATGTGCCGTTTGTGTTTATTTCCGCGCTGGCGAGGGCGGGCATCGAGCGGCTGCTGGACACCTGCATGGCGGTCGCCGACTTCCACTGCATGCGCGTCGGCACAGGCGAACTGAACCGCCTGCTGCAGGAGTGGCTGTTCGAGCGTCCCTATACGCGCAAGGGCAAGACGCTGAAGATTTACTACGCGACGATGGCGAGCGTGCGCCCGCCGACGATTGTGCTGTTCGTGAACGACCCCGAGATTGTGCATTTCTCGTACCTGCGCTACTTGGAGAACCAGCTGCGCAAGCGGTACGAATACACGGGCGTACCCATCCGCTGGGTGGTGCGCGCCGCGCACGAAGACAGGGAGAAATAGCCCCCATCAGGTATACTTTTCTGTGATGGCACGCAAGCGAGGCGTGGTGCTGCTCGCGATGAGTGGGGGCGTGGACAGTTCGGTGGCGGCGGCGATTCTGCTCAGGCGCGGCTTCGAGGTCGTCGGCGTCACGATGCAGATTTGGCAGGAGTCGCACCCCGACCCGCGCCATGGGGGCTGCTGCTCGCTGGGCGCGGTGGAGGACGCGCGGCGCGTTGCACGGCGGCTCGGCATCCCGCACTATGTGCTGAACTTCCGCCGCGCGTTCGCCGACACGGTCATCCGCGACTTCATCCACGAGTACCGAAGCGGGCGCACCCCGAACCCGTGCGTGCAGTGCAACCGCTACATCAAGTTCGACGCGCTGCTGCACAAGGCGGACGAACTTGGCTGCGACTACATCGCCACAGGGCATTACGCCCGCACACGCTACAACCCGCACACAGGACGCTACAACCTGCTCCGCGCCGTCAACAAGGACAAAGACCAGTCCTATGTGCTGTATATGCTGAACCAAGAGCAGTTGCGGCGGGTGATTTTCCCGCTGGGCAACATCCCGAGCAAGACCGAGACGCGCCGACTGGCAACCGAGTTGGGGCTGTGGACGGCGAACAAGCCCGACAGCCAAGAAATCTGCTTCACGGCGCACGCGGGGGGCTATCACCAGTTCCTGCGCCAAGTGACGCCCGATGCGTTCACGCCAGGCGAGATTCGCGACACGCAGGGGCGCGTGCTGGGCATGCACAACGGCATCGCGCTCTACACCATCGGGCAGCGCAGGCGGCTGGGTATCAATACCGACGGCAAGCCGATGTTCGTGCTGCGTATCCTGCCCGACGAGAACGCGATTATCGTCGGCGACGAATCGCAACTCTACGAGCGCGAGATGACCGTCGGGCAGATGGAGTGGAGCAGCATCCCGTATTTGGAGAAACCCTTGCGCGTGCTGGCAAAGATTCGGTATAATGCGCCTATGGCGCGCGCGACGCTCTATCCGCTGCAGTCGCCTGAGCGCGTGCGTGTGGTGTTCGACGAGCCTGTGCGCGCCATCACGCCTGGGCAGTTCGGCGTGTTCTACCGCGGGGAGACGGTTGTTGGGGGCGGCGTGATTGAGGCGCCCCACAGCGCATCGCCCGACGCGGAAACGACGGATCGCGCCGTTAAGCGCGCGCTGCAAATTGTGCAGCCGTTCCTGCTGGAGGGGGCAGAGGTATGAACGACACTTTGCTGATGATACTGATTGGGCTAATGAGCCTGACGCTGCTTGTGCTGGCATGGGCGGTGATTGGGCTGCTGGTGGTCGCCAAGCGCGAGCTGCCGAAACTGCAGCGTCAGGTCAGCGACATCAACGGGCGGGTGGCGCGCGTGCTGGACGAGGTGATCCCGACGCTGCAGGGCGCAACGCACACGCTCAAGGAGGCGGAACGCGCGCTGCATGAGGCGGCGGAGACCATCGAGAACCTGCACATTGTGAGCGACAACGTTCGGCACAAGCTGGAGGTCGCCGACGCGGTTGGGGCGCGGGTGCGCCGCCTGCCCGAACGCACAGCGCGCGTGCTGGGACGACTGATGCATCAGGGCTTCAAACTCGGCGGGCGGATACTCAGCCAGCAGTTGGAGAAGCGTCAGCAGGCGCGTCGGCGCGCCAGCGTCTACGACGGCGCGCCGCCCCCGATGCCGCCCACCGCAGACGAATTGCGCGGCGAGACGCCACTCGCCGAACCGACCGATTCCGCCCGACCAACGGCGGAGAACGCCCCCGCAGGGGAGGCAACCACACACACCAACCATAAGGAGGGATGACGATGCAAAACCAAGATGAACGCAGTGGCGTGCTGTACCTATTGGCTGGAATCGGCTTAGGCGTGCTGATTGGCGCGGTGATTGGGCTGCTGTTTGCGCCCAAGCCAGGCGAGGAGATTCGCGGCGACCTGAGCCAGCGCATGCACGACCTGAGCGAGAAGGTGCGCGAACTCAGCCAGCAGGTCTACGAGCGCGGCGGCGAGACCGTGCGCAACCTGCGCGAGAAGGTCGGACGCAAAGCGCACGAGGTCGCCGAAGAGATCGCGCCTGACGAAGCCTAACAGCCGTGTGGCGGTTTCTGGGCTGGGCGGCGGTGATCGCCGCCGCCCTTTACTTCCTGTACACAGTGCGCGAGTCCCTGATCCCGTTCCTGATCGGGGGCGTAATCGCGCTGCTGCTCAACCCGTTCGTGGACGCGCTCTGCCGCAGGGGCTACTCGCGCGGGCGCGCCATCCTGAATGTGTTTCTGGCGTTCCTGCTCCTTGCGCTGGGGCTGGGGCTGATGCTCGCGCCCGCCTTCTACGCCCAGTCGCAAGAGATTATTCAAACATTTAGCCGACAAAACAACGGCGATCTCAACAAGACCATCAACAACTTCGTGCAGGGAGCGCAGGACTATCTCAAGCGCGAGATTCCCAAGCGGCGCGAGTGGGTGGAACGCAACCGCGAGCTGCTCCAGCGGCTGGAGTTGCCGACCGAGCCGAACGAGTTGGCGAACGCGCTCACCACGCGCCTGCAGCAACGGGTCAACAGCGTCCTGTTGGACAACGCCGCGCGCTACATCAACTCGTTCCTGAACACGCTGCTGGGACTGCTCTCCAAAGCTATTTGGATTATTCTGATCCCGATGAGCGCGTACTTTTTCCTGCTGGATATGCCCGCGCTGCAGCGAGGTTTCCTGTTCATGGTTCCGCCCGAACATCGCGCGGCGGTGCGTCAACTGATGAGCGAGATCGGCGGACTGTTTTTCCGCTACATTCGTGGGATGGCGACCGCCGCGCTCTCGTATGGCGCGGTGTGCATGGCGTATTACTGGCTGGTGGGCGCGCCCAACCCTGTGCTGCTGGGCGTGCTGGCGGCGATTCTCTACCCCATCCCCTATCTCGGCTCGTTTCTGATTGCGCTGAGTGCATTCGGGACGACGCTGCTGTTTGGTTCGTCGCACCCTGCGTTCTATCTGTTCACGCTGACGAACTTCTGGCACGCGGTGCTGGTGGTGGTCGGCGCACTGACCATTAACAATGTGTTCGACTTGATGGTGACGCCGCGTCTGTTGGGCGGGGCGGTGGGCTTGCGTCCGCTGGGCGCGCTGATTGCGATTGTGGTCGGGGCGAACTGGGGGATATGGGGCATGCTGCTGGCGGTGCCTGTCGCCACCACGCTGAAGATTGTGATTGAGCGGCTGCTGCACTTTTTCTACGGCGAGGCGGACTTTCTGGCGCTGCCCCCGCAGGCAGCCGCGCCCGCATCCGACGGCGCAACGCCCGTTGAGCCTGCGCCTGCCGAGCTTGTGAAGGAGGCAACGCATAGCGCGACGGATTAGCGTCAGGGGGATTCCACGCGACAAACTCCTGGCGCAGCCAAGCAATCTGGGGGACTCGTTTCCAAAAGCAGGAATCGGCGCGGGTGCGTAGATTAACAAAGCGTTATGGCGCGATTTCCGTACGGCGCGTCGGCGGCGGTGATGGCGGGGCTGGCGGTCGCCAGCGGCGCTTACCTCGCCGCGCGGCGCGCCCACAAGCCCCGCTACGACCTGCGCCTGTGGACCTTCGCCAAGCCGCACGGCGACGCCTACCTCAAAATGCTGCCTGAGTTCCTGCGCAAGCACCCCGGCGTGTCGGTCGACATCGAAATCGTGGCGGGCGAGGCGGTCACCTCGCGCCTGCAGGCGGCGTTCTGGTCGAACCTCGATGTGCCCGACCTTGCGGAGGTGGAAATCAGCTGGGCAGGCAGCTTCTTTCGCGGCAGACTGGAGAGCATCGGCTTCCGCGACCTGACCGAGCGCATCCATCAGACGGGGCTATGGGAGCGCATCGTGCAAGCGCGCTTCGCGCCATACACCACGCGCGGGCGCATCTTCGGCATCCCGCACGATGTGCATCCCGTGATGCTGGCGTATCGGCGCGACTTAGTCGAAAAACTCGGCATCGATGTCGAACGGCTGCGCACTTGGGACGAGTTTGTGGAAGTCGGCAGGCGCGTTACCATCCCAGGCAAGCGGTTTATGATGGAGTTGCCCCCCGAAGGGCTGTCGGCGTTGGAGGTGATGCTGTTCCAGCGCGGCGGGGGCTATTTTGATGCGCAGGGCAACTGCACGCTGGACAACGAGATTGCGGTCGAGACGATGCGCTACTACGCACCGTTGGTGGCGGGCAAGCATCGGATTGGCAACGACCTCGGCGGCGGGCAGATTTTCACCCGCGCCCTCGAAGACGGCTACTACCTGTTTATGGTTGCCCCCGACTGGCGCACGAAGAGCATCGAGCAGGATGTGCCGAAGGTGGCGGGCAGGATGGCGCTGACGCCGCTGCCTGCGTTCTACCCCGGCGGGCGACGCACCAGCACTTGGGGCGGCACGATGATTGGGATTACCAAGCGCTGCGCCGATCCCGACCTCGCGTGGGAACTTGTGATGCACCTGTACCTGAACAAGGAGGCGCTTGCCGAGCAGTTTCGGAACACGAACATTTTGCCGCCCGCGCGCGATTTGTGGGATCACCCCGCCTACGACGAGCCGCGCCCGTTCTGGAGCAACCAGCCGCTGGGCAGGCTGTACGCGAATCTTGCGCCCGAAACACCACCGCAATACACCAGCCCTTACATCGGGCTGGCGAAAGCCAAGCTCAGCGAGGCGCTGATTGCCTGCGTGCGCTACTACGACCGCTACGGTGCGCGCGGCTTCGACGGCTTTGTGCGCCAGCAGATGGCGCGCGCCGCCGCAGAAGTGCGTCGCCAGATGCGTCGCAACCCGTACCTCCATGAAAACGCCTGACACGCTTGCCGACCGCGCCGCTGCGCGCCCCGACACGCGCTGCCGACGCCCCCCGCGACGCGACAAACTCGCGCCGTACCTCTTCGTCGCGCCGTTCCTCATCCTGTTTCTGGTGTTCGGCGCGTACCCCCTAATCAAAAGCGTCATCCTGGCGTTCTACATCACCAGCGGTCCGCGCGATCAGGTGTTCGTGGGGCTGGAGAACTTCCGCTTCCTGCTGACCGACCCCGACTTCTGGAAGGCGGTGCGCAACACGGCGGTCTACACCGTCTGGTCGCTCGCGCTGCAGATTCCGCTGGGACTGGGACTGGCAATCCTGCTGAACTCGCGCTGGGTCAAGGGGCGCGAGTTTTTCCGCTTGGCGTTTTTCTCGCCGAACTTAGTCGGGCAGGTGTTCGTGGGCGTGTTGTTCAGCGTGCTGTTTGTGCCCCAGTACGGGCTGGTGAATCGGTTCCTGCACGCGACGGTGGGTGTGCCGCTGGACACGCGCTGGCTGAGCGAGCCGAGCCTGATTATGCCCGCGCTGATTCTGACCAGCCTGTGGATGTACGCGGGCATGCACATGGTCTACTTTCTGGCGGGTCTGCAGACGGTGGAGCGCGAACTCTACGAGGCGGCGCAACTCGACGGCGCAAACAGTTGGGGACAGTTCTGGCATGTGACGCTGCCTATCATTCGCCATGTGCTGATTTTCGTGGTGATTATCAGCACGATTGGCTCGTTCCAACTGTTTGAACTGCCGTGGGTGATGCTGGGTCGTTCGCCTGGTCCCGACGCGGCGGGGCTGACCATCGTGATGTATCTGTATATCAACGGCTATGTGTCGGGCGACTTGGGTTATGCGTCAGCGGTGGGGTGGACGCTTGCGCTGGGGCTGCTGGCGGTGAGCCTGCTGCAGTTGCGTCTGAGCGGCGCGCTGCGCGCGTAAGCGCGCTACGCCTCGGATGGCGTCAGCACAATCACGAACTCGCCGCGCGGGGGTGTGGCTTGCCAGTGGGCAATCGCCACGCTGAGCGTCCCGCGAAACACCTCTTCGAACTGCTTGGTCAACTCGCGCCCGACGACGACCGTGCAGTCGCCGAGCGCGTCATAGGCGGCTTGCAGCGTCGCGAGCAGGCGGTGCGGCGATTCGAAAAACACAATCGGCGCGTCCGCCTCGCGCAGCGATTCGAAGAAGCGTCGGCGCGCGCCCGCCCTGCGCGGCGGGAAGCCCTCGAAGCGGAACCTGTGCGCAGGCAACCCTGCGACGGAAAGCACCGCCGTCACTGCGCTTGCGCCTGGAATGGGCACAACCCGCACGCCCGCCCGATGCGCCGCTTCCACCAGCGCGCTCCCAGGATCCGAAACGCCTGGCGTGCCCGCGTCCGTCACCAGCGCAATCGACTCGCCCTGCAACAGGCGACGCACGAGTTGCTCGATGCGTCCCGCGCCCGAATGCTGGTGGAAACTGATGAGCGGCGTCTCGATGCCGTAGTGCTGGAGTAGTTTCTTGGTGTGGCGGGTGTCTTCGGCGGCGATGAGGTCTACGGTCTTGAGCGTCTCCAGCGCGCGCAGCGTGATGTCCCCCAGATTGCCAATCGGTGTGGCGACCACATACAGCACGCCTGCCATACGGCTACTCCTCGCGCTTGAGCAGCAGTTTGTGGCGCAGGTCGCTGATGCGGGCGTAGCGCAGGAACGCGCGTCCGATTTCGGCGTACATCTTCGCCCGCGCCCACACGCCGCGCGTCCAGCCGAGTTTCTCCTCCTTCATCGTGTGCGTGACGCCCTCGATGACCACCATCGACACGGGATAGCGTTGGCGTCGAAAGTGCAGCGTGAGCGCAATCTCCACCCCAGAGCGCGTGCGCTCGATGCCTGGGATCTCCGTGAACAACTCGCGCAGCATCGCGCGTTGCCCGCTGATGTAGGGAACCAGTACCTGCGCGATGTCGGTGCTGAACCGTCCGCCGCGAAACACGCCGATGGACATCGCCGCGTCGCCCTCCAGCACGGGACGCAGAATCCGCGCCACATGGTCGGGCTTCAAACCGATAAGGTCAGCGTCGAAGAAGATGATGGCGTCGGCGTCGGTGGCGGTCGCGCCCGCGAACATCGCACCGCCCTTGCCGCGATTGACGGGCAGGTTAATCAGGCGTAGTGTTGGCGCGTCCCCGCGCGGTGTCAGGCGCGCCACAACCTCCGCGGTGTTGTCCACGCTGCCGTCGTTGACCACGAGAACCTCGTGCAGTTGCGGGCACTGCAGCAGCACCTGCAGTACCCCCTCAATACGGGTCGCTTCGTTGTAGGCGGGCACGATTGCCGCGACCTTCACCGCCCCGCCTCCCGCGCGGGCTGCCCCGTCACCCGCTCGATCTGTTTGCGCACCTCCGCTGCGCGCCTGTCCGAGAACGGATGCGTGCGTAGGTTCGTCTCTACCCAGCGGTTGCCGACCTTCTCCTCTTGCTGGAGCATCTCCAAAAAGCGCAGCATGCCGTGCGGGTCGTAGCCCGCTTTGTAGGCGTATTCCACCGCGAGCCTGTCCGCCTCGTACTCGTGCTGACGGCTATAGCGCAGTTGTAGCAATGCGTCGGTGATTTCGGCGATGTCTTGCACCGTGCCCTTGGTGGCGAGCGCGATCACAATCCCGCGCCACAGCCCCTGCGTGTATTGTTTGTTCGCGTGCCGACGGTTCACATGCGCCATCTCGTGCGCCAGCACGCCCGCGAGCATATCGTCGTCGTTGCCCACCTTGTCGATCAGTCCGCGAAACACATAAATCGGTCCGCCCGGCAGCGCGAAGGCGTTAATCTCCTTGCTGTCCAGCACCTTGAAGGAGTATTGGAAGTCCTTGTCGCCTGCGACGGCAACCAGCCGCTGCCCGATGAGTTGCACGCGCTGCTGCACGGCGGGGTCAGGATCCGGTTTGTAGGCTTTTTCGACCTCTGCAGCGACCTGCTGCCCGATGCGCACTTCTTCGCGTTTGCTCCAAGTGGTACCGCGGCAGCCCGTCAGTGTGAGCATCACCCCCAACAGCAACAACCCGAACAGTCCCCTGCGTACCGTATCTCGCGTCATCATACGCCTCCTGCGTCGCTATTATACCCGTAGGACGCGCGACGGGCGGGTATACTATCAGCGATGACCGATTTGCGCACGCTGAGCGAGACAATTCAGGAGGCTCGCCGTCGCCTGAAGGCGATTGGCGAGCATCTTTGACCTCGCCCGCCTGAAGTCGGAAATCGAACGCCTGCAACGCGCCAGCGAATCGCCTGAGTTCTGGGCGAACCCTGCTGAGGCGCAAGCGACGATGCAACAGCTCGCCCGCCTGCGCAGCCGAATCGAGCCTGTAGAACGCCTCACGGCGCAAGCGGACGAATTGCAGGAGTGGGTGAGCCTGCTGGAGATGGAGTACGACGAGCGCACAGCAGCCGATGTCGGCGCACAGGTCGCCCTGCTCCAGCACGAGGTGGAGCAACTCGACCTGCTGACGCTGCTCAGCGGCGAGTACGACGCCCACAACGCGATTCTGGAAATCAACTCCGGCGCAGGCGGCACTGAGGCGTGCGACTGGGCAGCGATGCTGCTGCGGATGTACCTGCGCTGGGCGCACCGCCGCGGCTTCCGCGCCGAAATCGTCGACGAATCGCCCGGTACCATCACGGGCTACTCCAGCGTCGGCGTGCTGATTGAGGGCGAGTACGCCTACGGGCTACTCAAGTCGGAACACGGCGTGCATC
>Ga0272449_1003017_pt1 | contig 14928 bp, 14 predicted proteins | sample YNPCB0241_FD_198679 | JGI IMG/M metagenome (GOLD analysis project Ga0272449, IMG submission 198679) | Hot spring sediment microbial communities from Yellowstone National Park, WY, United States - YNP-CB-024-1 | ecosystem: Environmental > Aquatic > Thermal springs > Hot (42-90C) > Sediment...
TTTATCATCTTTGTCGTTACACTGCTAGCTTGGCCGCCACCTCCGCTTTCAACATGATGAACCTGATTAGTGTTATTGCTGGTCATTACGGAAAGATTAAAACACTTCAAGTATTAATATCTTGGTGTCAAACATGAAGAGAATAGCAGTTGTGTCGGATTCCCACGACAATCTCGACGCGATAAGCCTCTTCATCGAACACGTAAAAAAGGAAAACATTGAAGCCATAATACATGCAGGAGACATCGTCTCCCCATTTGCCCTACGAATGTTTAAGGGCCTAAAGCTCTACGCAGTTTTCGGGAACAACGACGGCGAGAAACTGCTACTAAAAAAGGCGGCAGACGAGCTAGGAATAACACTGGAAGAGCAGCCCCTCTTCGTAAAAATCGAGCCCTACAACCTAGCCGTGATCCACGGCGTCGGCAACCTAGAAAAAACACAGAAATTTGCAAAGGCCCTGGCCAAGAGCGGGGACTTTAGACTCGTAGTGTATGGCCACACTCATCAGATAGACGTCCAACATGTAGGCGAAGCCCTTGTCTTGAACCCGGGCACACTGTCCGGATACCTGGCAGGAAAACGAACATACGCAATAGTAGACCTTGACACGCTCCAGGCAGACATAGTTGAGCTCTAGCCCCCATAGGAGAGATGAATCTTCATGGACGACGCAGAGGTGCTAGAGACAATTAGGACAGCCGCAAGAAGGGCGGCAGCCGAGGCTCTCAAAGTACTAGAGGAGGGGATTGGGGCCAAAGAACAGGGTAGGGGAAGCGGCGGAGACATCTCCCTTCTTGGAGACCTAGTAGCCGAACAGACGGCGATTAGCTACCTCCAGGAAAAAATTGGAAGCTTTAAGGTAGTTTCAGAGGAAATTGGAGAAAAAACCTTCGGGGACAGAGGAAGCTACACTTTTATTATAGACCCACTGGACGGGAGCAGAAACTACAAGCGCGGAGCCCCCTTCTTTACGGTTTCCATCGCTGCCGCAAGGGGAGAGACAATCGAAGACGTCGTTGGCGGCGTTGTATATGCCCCGCTCCTAAACATGGAATTCTACGCCCTGAAGGGTAGAGGAGCTTACTTAAACGGCAAAAAGATGGAAGCAAAAACCAGCGGGGATGGCCTCGAAGGCAAAATAATAGCTGTTAGTTTTCCTCCTAAGGCAAGCTTTCTTCCATCCATCTTCGTGTCGAGGCTTGCGACACACGGGCTAGCGTTAAGGATGCTGGGCTCTGCTAGCCTAGAGCTTGCGATGCTCGCTTCGGGAAGCATAGACGCATACATTGATGCATGGGGAATAATGAGAATCGTAGACATAGCGGCCGCCCAACTCATAGCACGGGAGGCTGGAGCATATACACTCATAGGGGGCAAAGACGGGAACCCACCATTCCTATCTCTCAAAGAGAGAGTCTACATACTTGTCGCTACAGGTAGAGACCTTGCTGAGAGGCTTGCATCCCTTTATAGGGAAAGTTTCGGCTATGACATTCAAGACGTTTTCAAGGTGATGAGATAAAGTGAGGATAATAGATGCACATGTACACCTCTCAGACTTTAAAAGAGAGGAAATAGAAGACTTCATCCACGAAGGATACATCCTAGTAGCAGTGGCAGAGGACTATGAATCTTCTCTTAAAACACTCGAACTAAGAGACCTCTTCCCAGAAAACATTAAGGCATGCATAGGTATTCATCCATGGAAGATAAAAGAACAACTGAACCTCGAAGCCGAACTAGAAAAGGTCCTCGACCTAGTTAGGGACGCCGACTGCATAGGAGAAGTAGGCCTAGACAAGAAGTTCGTGCCAGAAAACACACTACAGGACCAGCTACGAATCTTCAACCAATTCGTCGACGCGGCCACAAAGTCTGGCAAGCCTCTCAACATTCACTCCGCGGGGGCATGGGGAGAAGTCCTAGACGTTCTACGCGAGAAAAAAGCAGAAAGAGTCGTGTTGCACTGGTGGACGGGGCCAATAAATCTCCTAAAAGAAATCATCCAGTCAGGCTACTACGTGACAATCAATGCCTCGATCAAGATCCAGGAAAAATCCAGAAGGATAGCAGAAGAACTGCCGCTAAACCTCATTTTGACAGAGAGTGACGGGCCATACAACTATAGGGGCCTCTACCTAAACCCCAAACTCGTGCCAGAAACACTGCAAATACTGTCTCGAATAAAGAATGTGCCACTCGAAGACATGAAGAACAAGGTATGGCAAAACTTCTTAAACCTATTTAACGCTAATAGAGCCAAGATGATGAGTACTCTCGGCGACGAGCCCCCGCCGTGAAGACAACTTACCCGTCTGACTTTTCAGCCGGTTTGGTACACATCACTAGTCAGATTCGCAAGCGGTCATCATTGTCTCAAATTACACACATGTGTTTAAAAACCGTTTCCACGATAGTCGCAGTCTTTTTATTTTAGACCTCTATAAACCACTTAGGTATAAATGAAGATCCAAAAACTAGACGGGTACACGCTTATAACATACAAGGATATTAAGCTTAGAGACGGCGTCCTAGTCCAGGGACTACCGGGCATAGGGCTCGTCGGCAAAATAGCTGTGGACTACATCGTCTCCAGACTCGACCTAGAAAAGGTAGCCGAACTCATAGGGCCCGGGATCCTCTTGCCGGCCGGCAACGTCGGCGTCTTCGTGACAAACCAGGGAGAGCTCCAGCTACCCTCCTACAAGTTCTACTACTACAGCGGCACAGAGCGGGACTTCCTTTTCTTGACAAGCGAGGTACAGCCCACCGTTTGGGCCCAGTATGAGGTAGCAGAGAAAGTCTTGGATCTTTTTGTATCTCTCGGCGGAAGTGAAGTAGTCGGCCTGTGCGGGACAGCGATAGAAGAAGCAGAGACAGGCGTATACTACGCGTTGGCTACTCCAAAGTTAGGAGAAAAGCTGGAATCCATCGGCGCAAAGAGGAGCAGTGGAGGAACAATCACAGGCGCATGCGGCCTCCTACCAGCACTAGCCTCCCTCAGGGGACTAGACGCCTTCGTCCTCATGGGTAGCACACAGACCTCCGAGCCAAACTTCGCCGCCGCCAAAGAGGTAATAATCGCCTTCTCCAAACTATACGGCATATCCATAAGCCTAGAAGAAATAGAAAAAGTCATCAACCAGATAAGGGAAAAAGAGGAAGAGGCCAAAAAAATACTAGAAGAGGCCAAACCCAAAGAAGGCGAACAGCTACCAAGCTGGTACGTCTAGCCTAGACTATTTTTACTTCTCTAAAATAAGTTAACTTTAAACCGTGTCTTTTCAACAGTGCTATGTGCAGACCATGAGCCATAAACAGCCTCCCTGGCACGCCCTCGACATAGACGAAGTCTTCCAGAAGCTAGAGAGCTCCCCGGAGGGCCTGAGTAGCGTAGAGGCAGGGGAACGCCTCAAAACATATGGATACAATGTTGTCGTGGAGGAAAAGAGGACTCATCCCTTAATAATCTTCTTGAACCAGTTTAAAAACCCCCTTGTGTTACTCTTGATCTTCGCTTCTATCCTCTCATTCTCTATAGGTGAAGCCTTTGATTCAATCATAATAATAGTCCTAGTGATTCTGAGCGCCATCATCGGTTTCTACCAAGAATACCGCGCTGAACGCGCGCTAGAAGCCATAAAGAAGATGGCATCCCCAAGAGCACTCGTTTTACGCGACGGAAAACCAGTAATGATTGACGCAAGCGAAGTTGTTCCCGGAGACGTCCTTATCCTCCAGAGCGGAGACAAAGTAGCAGCCGATGCAAGGATATTTGAGGCCGTGAGCCTCAGGATGGACGAGTCTCCCCTCACAGGAGAATCAACCCCTGTCGAAAAATCCACAGAGAAACTTCCAGAGGACACAGAAGTCGCAGACAGGGTAAACATGGCCTTCGCCGGTACAGTAGTGGTCTACGGAAAGGGAAAAGCCGTCGTAGTAGCCACGGGCAAAAACACCGTGCTTGGGAAAATTGCGTCGGCAATCGAGGCTGCCGAGGAGAAAACCACGCCACTTGAAAAGGAGCTCTCTGGTCTAAGCAGGTGGCTCCTAGTCCTAATGATCGGCGTAGCTTTCGTCGTCTCCCTAACAGGCTTCTTTATGAGGGGATACTCTGTACTAGACATAGTTATATGGACCATTAGCCTGGCCGTTGCCGCTGTCCCCGAGGCCCTACCAGTCGTCGTGACAAGTTCACTAGCCATAGGCGTATATAAAATGGCAAAGAGAAACGCGATAGTCAGGCGCCTCCCAGCAGTAGAAACCCTGGGCTCAACCACTTATATCTGCTCGGACAAGACGGGGACAATGACGAAGGGCGAGATGACCGTTACAAAGATATGGATAAGGGACACAACAATAGATGTTACAGGCACGGGCTATGCCCCCAAGGGAGAATTCAGAATAAACACGCAAGTCATCGACCCAAAACGATACGAAGGCCTAAGACTATTGTTGCTTGCTGGGCTAAACAACAACGACTCAGAGCTCCAAGAGGTCAATGGTGAATGGGTCGGCCAGGGAGACGGAACAGAAATAGCGCTAAAGACGCTTGCGTACAAAGCCGGAGTAAAGGAGGTTCTGCCAAGGCTAAGCGAGGTCCCATTCTCGTCCGAGAGAAAAAGAATGTCTACTCTCCACATCCTTAACGGGAAAAAGATTCTCTTTGTGAAGGGGGCCCCAGACATAATAGTCGCTCTTTCTACACAGATAGCTACTACAAATGGAGAAGTACAACCACTAACAGAGGAAACCAAAAGGGAAATACTCAAAGCAAACGATGAACTAGCCTCCCAGGGGCTGAGAAACCTGGCCCTAGCATACAGGTATTTGGAGGGCGACGAAGAGGAAATAGGGGAAGACGCCGAGAAGAACCTGGTCTTCCTAGGCATAGTATCAATGATAGACCCCCCGAGGCCAGAAGTCAAGGAGGCCCTGGAAACCTGCAGGCAGGCAGGAATAAACGTTGCCATGGTCACTGGGGACCACCTACTAACAGCGGTAGCTGTAGCGAGGCAACTAGGCATGATGAGTAAAGAAGACATAGCGATTACCGGCAGAGACCTAGAAAAAATGACTGACGAGGAGCTCTACGACAAGGTGGAAAAAATAAGGGTCTACGCACGCGTATCGCCAGAACACAAGCTCCGCATAGTAAACGCCCTAAAGAAGAGGGGACACATCGTCGCAATGACAGGCGACGGAGTCAACGATGCTCCAGCCCTAAAAGCCGCAGACATAGGTGTAGCAATGGGCAAAACGGGGACAGAAGTAGCCAAAGAAGCTTCAGACCTCATCCTAGCAGACGACAACTTTGCCACAATAGTTGAAGCAATAAAGCTCGGCAGAGAAATATTCGAGAACATCAAGAAGTTCATAGTCTACCTCCTCTCGGCAAACTTCGCAGAGCTACTCCTACCACTCTCTACCGCAGTCCTCGGGCTACCCCTCCCGTTCACAGCCACACAAATCCTCTGGGTAAACCTCGTAACCGACGGTCCTCCTGCACTCGCCCTGAGCCTGGAAAAGGGAGAAAAAGACCTAATCTTCAGGCCCCCAAGAAAGCCAGGAGAGCCACTATTTTCCAAGAAAGAGATAATAATCTACTTTGTAATGGTGCCCGTCCTCTTAACTCTCTTACTAACAGGAAGCTTTCACATATTGCTGTCCAGGGGCGAGCCAGAAATCGAGGCCAGAACAACCGTTTTCACCTCGCTCATAATCACAGAGCTCGCCATGGCCTATGCACTACGCTCGCTGCATAAGCCATCCCTAAAACTAAACCCGCTAGACAACAAATGGCTAGCACTGATACTCATCTTATCTCTACTCCTACAGCTCGCAGTCCTATCAATACCTCAACTTGCAAGCATACTTGACACATCCCCGATTACGACCTACGACCTGGCACACGCAACGATAGTGGCGGTGACCATGTTCATATTGGTAGAGATAGCCAAGAAGATCCTCAACCACTAGCACTGTGTTTCAGCTCTTTTAGCCAACTATTTTATTTTGTAAAGAAAGATTTTAAAAAAGTATTAATAAATTTTATCACCAAAACATAATTAAGCTTGTTAACATATTAATTTATATGTTGATATTAATAATAAGACATGAACAATACATGAGAATAACAACCAGCTTAATAAAGGCCGATATTGGCGGAGTAGCTGGGCACGTAGTCGTTCATCCAAAGCTCGAGGAGCTAGCTAGAAAAAAGCTTCAGGAGGCTAAAGAAACAGGACTCATAATAGACTTCTATGTATATCATGCAGGGGACGACCTTCAGCTCTTCATGACACATACACATGGCGAGAACAACCCAGAGATACATAAATTGGCGTGGGACATATTTGTCGAGGCAACCGAAAAGATAAGCAAGCCATTAAAGCTGTACGGAGCCGGCCAAGACCTGCTCAAGGAGGCGTTCTCGGGAAACGTGAGGGGTATGGGTCCAGGAGTCGCAGAGATGGAGTTCGAGGAGAGGAAAAGCGAGCCTGTTCTCGTGTTCTCCGCAGACAAGACAGAGCCAGGCGCTTGGAACTTTATCCTCTACAAGGTCTACGCTGATCCATTTAATACCGCGGGTCTCGTGATTGACCCCTCGATGCATGCAGGCTTCATCTTTGAGGTATACGACGTGTACGAGCACAAAGGTGTAAAGATCTCGACGCCGGAAGAGAGCTACGACCTATTGGCGCTCATAGGTACTACGGGCCGCTACATTGTGAAGCGTGTTTATAGGAAGAGTGACGGCGAGATAGCTGCCGTCTCCTCAGCTACACGTCTAAACCTTATTGCTGGCCGCTACGTGGGCAAGGACGACCCGGTTCTGATTGTGAGAGCCCAGCATGGCTTCCCAGCAACGGGAGAAGTGCTAGAAGCCTTTGCCTTTCCACACCTGGTCGCGGGGTGGATGCGTGGCTCACACACGGGGCCACTGATGCCTGTCCCCCTTAAAGACGCCAAGTGTACACGCTTTGACGGGCCTCCAAGGGTTGTCGGGCTCGGCTTCAGCCTGCATGACGGCCACTTAGAGGGCCCAGTAGACCTCTTTGACGACCCGGCGTTTGACGAGACGCGGAGACAGGCACAGATAATAGCTGACTATATGAGGCGGCATGGGCCCTTCATGCCCCACAGGCTTGGACCAGAAGAAATGGAATACACGACTCTGCCTGTAGTCCTGGAGAAGTTGAAGAACAGATTTATCCCAGTAGAGGCAGAATAAATCTTTGAAGGGGATGCGGCTCCCTAAAAAATGCTGTTTTTTTCTATTATTGTTTCTTCTTCGAAGGTCAACGGGTTCACCTTGACTAGTCCAAACATTATTGCGTCGTTTTCTCTCATGTCGACATTGGACAGTACCTCAAAGCTACGGGAAGACAGATCTACCCCAGATATTATCCCTATGCCTTTGAGCATTTTGCCGTCGCCGCTTATTCCGACGAGGGTATGCATGAACTCTGCCCCTGTAATTATTCTTGCCCGTCTGTGTCCATACATGGCTTTTAGGAAGGAGGAAATCTCTTCTGGGACGCTTTTTTCAGAGAATATGCTTACATGGTCGTCTGACATCTCTGCATAGTGGACTCTGCTACCTAGAATGTACTCGAGCCTTGTGAGCTCGTTTTTTCCCAGCTCGTTCCCAGTGAAGGTCAAGGTGTAGAGGATTTTTCTACCCACGAAGCTCACTTTTGTCGTCTTTGCATTGGCCAGATACTTCTTGTACTGGTATTTCCGGTACTCTTTCCTGTCTATGCGGTCCCTAGCCTTTACAAGCTGTGGGACGTCTATCCTGATGGTCTTCGTTACTTGGCCCAGTATTTTCTCCATCTGTATGCACTCATTTGGTCTAGACACGATTAGGGCAACGTCAGGCTTTGCAACTAGGGCTTTGAAAAGCTTAAGCTCCCTGCCTTCGAGCTCTGTAACCCAGCCCGTCGTATCGATAATTATCCGGTCTGCCTTTAGCTCGTCCTCAGCCTTGTCGACTAGGAGCTTCACGCCTGCAACGTGCCTGTGGAGTAGGCCTGCTGGCGTTATGTTTCCCACGAAGAATCCATCTATGAAGTGTGCCTCAGAAAGCGTAAGCACTGGCCTTTCTATTATGCCGAGCCCAATAGTCGTGGGTGGGCCAATGCTTTTCTGCCCTATATCGGCGTCGACTACTGCGACTTTTTCGCCTTTCTCGGCGAACTTGTTTGCGAGGAAAGTAGCCACGGAAGTTTTCCCTGAGTCTAGTCCGCCAACTATCATTATCTTCTTGGCGTCTTTTTCGAGAATACGGAAGACTTCCTCACGCGAAGGCGGAACAGTGTCCCCCTTGACAAAGGATACTCTGCCAGTATACAGGTCTATCTCTGAATCCTTCAATGCGTAGAGTGGAACAGCTCTTAGCGGCTCCACGGTGTATTCGCGGTTCGCCTCAAGTATTGATCCATAGGCTCTAAGCTCTCCGCCTAGAACCCTAAAAGAAGCCTCGCCCTCAACTATGAGCGTGTAGCCCTCGGGAATAGTAATCTTCGGCATTGGTTCTCCAATAACCTTTTTATTTCCAGTGAAATATTTTTTGTCGTGGTTCAAACCTGTTTTAAGATAAGGAATGTTACTGTGAGGCTTATCCAGGGAGACATCACCGAGCAAGACGTAGACGTCATCGTCAATGCGGCTAACAGCTATCTCAAGCACGGGGGAGGAGTCGCTTTAGCCATAGTCCGCAAGGGTGGAGAAATAATACAGAAAGAGAGCGATGAATGGGTGAAAAGGAACGGCCCTGTCCCAGAAGGCGAAGTAGCCGTGACTACTGCTGGGAAACTCAAGGCCAAATACGTTGTCCACGCGGTTGGCCCCAAGTTTGGCGACCCCGAGGGCGACGGCAAGCTCAGAAATGCTATACGCAACTCTATACTCAAGGCCGAGGAGCTGGGACAATCGAGCATAGCCCTTCCAGCAATATCTACTGGCATCTATGGATACCCCTACGAGCGATGTGCACAAATAATGGCCGACATAGTCAAGGAGCTTTCGCCAAGCCTAAATAACTTGAAAGAGATAAGAGTTGTCTTGTGGGGGCAAGAAGCATTCGAGACATTTAGAAGGATTTTCCACGAGAAGCTCTCGGGCTATACCTCGTCCTGTGACTGAATCCCTACCTGCCTTCTTCCAATTAGCCAAGCTACAAAAAGGGCCCCGAAAACAACTACATAGATGAGAAGCCTTGTTTCAGACACATCGCGGAGCTCCATGGTTATAATTTCCCTCACGATGAAAATGAGGGCGGCTTCTATGACGATGATCACGGAGATGTGTTTTTCCTGTATACCCGTTATCAGGGTGCGCATAAGGTCAATTGACACAATCATTAAGAGTGCTTCGTCTAGAAAGGTGACAAAGTGTTGGCGCTGAAAGGTCGCTGTAACAGCAAGGTCGGCGGCTTCTCCTGCAAGCTTGAAGAGGGACAGTAGAACGCTGACACCAAGCAAGATTGCTATTGCGAGTTCCAGGAAAGATATGAAGTAATGGGAAATCCGCGCTATTTTATGACTCATAAACACGTGATTGCTCTTATAAATATATGTTTTTTCCATAACCAATCATTACAAAACAAAAGTGGTGCACAGGGTTGCTTGAGGTAGCGATACTTGCGGGCGGCGAGGGAAAAAGACTGGGAAACATCTACAAGCCACTACTACGCATATGCGGAAAACCAATACTTATGAACCTAATAGAAAAACTCGAAAAACTAGAGCCAAGCATAATAATTGTTGTCCATACAGAGGAACAAGAAAACATGCTTAAAGTGGAGCTCGAAGACCTGAAGCAAAGGACAAACATTAGAATAATAAGAGACGCGATAAACAGCCAAGCATCTCTCATAGGCCTCTACACCGCACTCACCAGTTCAACAGGTGACACGGTCATAGTTATTCCCAGCGACACGCCTTTCCTTGAAGCCTCCTCGCTCCTTAGGCTTAAAGCAAAAATCCAGGATTTCGACGCGGCGATACCTATCTGGTCTAGCGGCTACATAGAGCCACTGATAGCAATATACAGGGTGGTGCCAACCCTAGAAGCAGTAAAAGAATCATTGTCCAAGAACATGCTACAAATATCCAGCACACTGAAAAGGCTGAGAATAAACTATGTCCCAGTAGACCAGGTATTCTCGAGACCAGAAATAGAGACATTCAATATCAACACGTATGAGGACATGGAAAGGGCAGAAAAAATCTGCAGAGAAAAATATGCCATCAATGAGTGACCCACGTCACGGGAACGGGTCTTCTATCAATAGTTGCAAAAGCTTAGTCGTGTTTTCGATGTCCCTTTTGCTGGCTAGAGACGCTGGCGAGTGGATATACCGGACAGGTATTGAGACCGCAGAGACAGTTGCACCGTGGACCAGGAAGCTTCCGGCATCTGTCCCTCTGTATGGAGATATCTGTATCTGGTACGGCAAAGAGTTCTGCTCCGCGAGCTTCCTGATATGGCGGAAGAACTCTACACCGGCAACCATGCTCCTATCCATAATTCTGATAGCTGGGCCAGCACCCAGCCTAGTCACATATTTTTCGGGCGGCACGCCTGGCACGTCGTTTGCAAGCGTACCTTCAACAGCAACAGCATAGTTGGGCTCAAGCTCCTTTGCAAGGACAGATGCCCCCCTCAGCCCCAGCTCCTCCTGAACCGTGAAGGCTACAATAACGCTACCCCTTCTAGGCTTGGCCCCCTCTTCCAGTGCCTTTAACAACGCGTAGCATCCAACCCTGTCGTCCAATGCCTTGCTTATTATGATGTCTCCGAGGTCTCTAAAGTTTCCCTGGAAACTTATAGGCGTCCCCACCTCGATGCCCCTTTCTTCTGCCTCCTTCCTCGTAGAAACACCTATATCAACATAAAGGTCATCAATTGAGAGCTCCTTCGAGGGCCCCGTCCTCAGATGCGGAGGAGTACTCCCAACGACGCCCTCTACGATGCCCCTCGCTGTTAACACTTCCACGACTTGTCCCGGAAGCCCCTCTGGAGTAACCCCGCCTAGAGCTGTGACCCTGAGGAAACCATTATCTGTAATAAAAGACGTCAAAAGTCCAACCTCGTCCATGTGTGCCGCAAGCAGAATGCTTGGCCTTTCCTCGCCCAGCACGACGTACACGTTTCCAATATTATCCGTAACAGGCTCATAGCCGAGCTCGGTTAGCCTCTCGGCGATGATTTCCCGGACGTTCTTCTCGAAGCCTGAAGGTGCAAGAGCGTTGGCTAAACTTGAAAGCAGGCCTGTATCTATCACGCGGGTTTTTACATTTGGACAATTTTAAAATTTTCTAGGTAAAATTTTTGATATTCATGTTTAAAAATAACGGAGAATATAAATATTTCTAAGAAAAAGTAATACTTGACCAAAAATGAAAGCCGGCTACGTAAACAGGATTTTAACGGTAAACCTTTCTGACAATACCATTAAAGAGGAACCAATTGACCCACAAGTAGCAGAAAAATACATTGGCGGCAAGGGCTACGCCCTATACGTATTCTATCACAGATACCTCAAGGAGTACATGGCTAAGGGCATCTCTCCAAAGGACATTGACCCGCTAGGACCAGAAAATGTTCTAGCCTTTACAACGGGACCAATAACGGGCGTAGCAGGAGTCCCATCTCCAGGCAGACACCACGTGATGGCCCTCAAGTCTCCACTCACAGGCTCTATTGCTAGTGCAAACTCTGGAGGAGAATTCGGCGCATACATGAAGTTTGCAGGCTACGACATGATCTTTATCGAGGGCGCTGCAGAGAAACCAGTCTATCTAGAAATAGTCAATGGACACGTAGAGATAAAAGATGCTTCTGACCTCTGGGGCAAAAATGTTTTCGACACTACACGTATACTGAAGAGCAGAGTCAAAGGAGAAAACGTCAGCGTTGCATGTATCGGGCCCGCAGGCGAAAACCTCGTTCTCTTTGCGAACATCATGAACGACGAGCACAGGGCAGCTGGCAGGACGGGAGTAGGCGCAATAATGGGAAGCAAGAAGCTAAAAGCAATAGTCGTCTCAGGAAACCAAAAACCACAAATCGCTAATCCAGAAGGGTTCCGCGAGCTCTCAAAGAACCTAATAGAGAGGATCAGGAAGAACCCAGTTACCGGAGGAGGTCTGCCAAAATACGGTACATCCGTACTAATAAACATTATCAACCAGGCGGGGATGCTCCCCTACAATAACTGGCAATTAGGCTACAACCCAGAAGCCGACAAGATAAGCGGGGAGACACTTGAAAAGACATACCTAATAAAGAGGAGGCCATGCTGGGGCTGCCAGATAGGGTGCGGGAGAGTCGTGAAGGTTCCGTCTGGACCGTACCAGATAATGTACAGCGAGGGACCAGAGTACGAGTCTGTCTGGGCGCTGGGCAATGATACAGGAGTAATGGATCTGGCCGCAGTCATCAAGGCCAACCACCTGTGCGACGAGCTAGGCCTCGACACTATCTCTATGGGTAGCACCATTGCAACTGCGATGGAGCTGTACGAGAAGGGATACATACCAGACGAAGACCTGCAAGGCATGGATATGAAGTTTGGAAACGCCGCGGCAGTTGTTGAAGCCGTTTGGCGCACGGCCTACAAGGCAGGCTTCGGCGCAAAGCTCGCCCTGGGAAGCAAGAGGCTAGCAGAGATGTACGGTGCACCAGAATTATCAATGAGCGTAAAGGGCCTAGAAATGCCAGCATACGACCCAAGAGGCTCGAAAGGCATAGGGCTAAACTATGCAACCGCTAACAGGGGAGGATGCCACGTAACAGGCTACACAATCGCGCCAGAGATCCTTGGACTACCGCAGAAGATCGACCCATTGACACCTGAAGGAAAAGCCCAGTGGGTCAAAATCTTCCAAGACCTAACAAGCGTAGTCAACTCGGCTGTAAACTGCCTCTTCGCAACCTTCGAGATAGGAGCCAAAGACTATGCAGACCTCTTCAACACCATTGCGGGCTTTAACTTCACTGACAGCGATGTGTTGAAGATAGGTGAAAGGATCTACAACCTAGAAAGATACATAATATCCCTCTACGGCTTCAGCGCCAAAGACGATACCTTGCCTCCAAGACTAACAAAGGAGCCAATGCCCGAGGGACCCGTCAAAGGCCAAGTGGTAGAGCTCGACCAGATGCTCGCGGAGTACTACGAGCTGAGAGGCTGGGTCGACGGAGTTCCAACAAAGGAGAAGCTCAAAGAGCTAGGCATAGAGCTCTAAAAAATATTTTTCTTTTTTTCTTTTAGTCCTTCGAGGTAAAACTTTTTATTCCTTTTTTTGAGATAGAAAGAGGGGAAAATGGTAAAGGTAAAATTTCTACTGTTTGCAACCCTGAGAGAAACATATAATACAAAAGAAATTGAAGTTGAATGCGACGGGACACTGAAGGATGCAGTCGTTAAGGCTTCTGAGAAGCTGGGAAAAGAATTCTACAATGAGATATTCGAGGACGGCTCCTACAGAAAAGACCGTATAATCCTTATCAATGGCCGGCACGTACAGTTTGTAACAACACAGGAACTAAAGGATGGAGACACAATTGCGGTCTTTCCTCCAATAGCTGGTGGGTAGGCACGGCACTAAAAGACTTCGGGATAGAAGTAAACTACAAAGTGTGGTTTACAAAGAACGGTAAACCAGTTCTTGGCAGGGGCGGCGTAGATCTTCTATTGGCAATAGATGAGACGGGCTCGTTGCAAGCCGCTGCCCAAAAACTTGGATATTCATACAGCTTTGCATGGTTATACTTGAAAAAGCTCGAGGATAGCCTTGGAATTAGACTCGTGGAGCTCCATAGAGGTGGGGCCACGAGGGGCTGGGCCAGGCTAACAAAGGAAGGCAGAGAGCTTCTAGAACTATACAAGAAGATAGAGACCGAGATAGAGAAGGCTGTGAAAAGTTTTGAATAGTTTTCCTACATTTTATAGTTTCCCATTTTTGCCGCGTATCAATTATTGTATATCCTCTTTTCCCAAATTGTTTTTCTTCATAAATTTTTTGCTAAAGATTTTTAAAAGCTTCCCGCATATATTCATGTGAGCAAAGAACTAGTCGTGATTGCCCTAGGAGGTAACGCGCTAATAAGGGCAGGACAGAGAGGCACTTTTGATGAGCAGCTCTCCAACCTCTCTAAGATAGCTACATACATAGTCCAGTTGGCCAAGAAGTATAGCCTTATAATAACACATGGAAATGGTCCCCAAGTCGGAAACTTGTACCTCCAGCAGGAGACAACAAAGGACGTGCCGCCCATGCCGCTGCATGCATGTGGAGCGATGACCCAGAGTCTCATAGGCTACATGATACAGCAGGCCATTTCGACTGTTGATCCAAGCCTAGACGTGGCCGTTGTTACTACACGTGTAGAAGTTGACCCAAGCGACCCAGCGTTTAGGTCTCCATCCAAGCCTATAGGCCCATTTTACCCAGAGGACAGGCTCGAGGAACTGAAAAAGAAGGGATGGGATCTTGTATATGTACCAGGCAAAGGATGGAGGAGGGTTGTTCCCTCGCCACTGCCGCGAAGAATACTCGAACTAAACGTTATAAGGAGGCTCATTGGAAACTCTGACATAGTAGTCGCTGTTGGGGGCGGCGGCATACCCGTTATAAAGAGTGGAGGGGGCTATGAGGGAGTAGACGCCGTTATAGACAAAGACCTAGCTTCCTCGCTCCTCGCCTCCGAGCTTAACGCCTCCAGGTTCGTGATCCTAACTGACGTCGAAGGGGTGTACCTCGACTATGGAAAGCCGACGCAGCGGTTGCTCCCGGAGCTTTGTGCAGGAGAAGCTCTCCAAATGGTTGGAAACGGCATGTTCCCAAAGGGGAGCATGGGGCCAAAAGTTGAAGCAGCAGCCCTCTACACACAGAAGACTGGGAAAGTATC
>Ga0272449_1003018_pt1 | contig 14927 bp, 15 predicted proteins | sample YNPCB0241_FD_198679 | JGI IMG/M metagenome (GOLD analysis project Ga0272449, IMG submission 198679) | Hot spring sediment microbial communities from Yellowstone National Park, WY, United States - YNP-CB-024-1 | ecosystem: Environmental > Aquatic > Thermal springs > Hot (42-90C) > Sediment...
GTGCCAACAATAGTAGTACATACGGTTATGTATGCGGAGGACGGGTTGGTAGTGATTATGATGACGTTGTCAGTACCATAGACCGCTTCCAATTTCCATTTAATAGCGGTACAGCAACTTATGTAGGTAATTTGAGTGGAAAAAGAGAGTTCTTAAGTGCTACAGATGGCGTGGACTTCGTAACAATGTTTGTGTGATACAAATACTTAATACATAAATGCAAGAGATAAACAATTTCACGTTTTGATATACAAATAAGGAGGTATACACATGTATGCAAATCTAAGTTTAATAGTACAGCAATATGGTTTAGGATCGAATTATGGATATGTATGCGGAGGATATAGCGGTGACTATCTCTCAACTATAGACCGCTTTCAATTTCCATTCGATAGCGGTACAGCAACTTATGTAGGTAATTTGAGTGGAAATAGAGCTCATTTAAGCGCTAACAATAGCAGTACATACGGTTATGTATGCGGAGGATGGTATGGTGGCAGTCTCTCTATCATAGACCGCTTCCAATTTCCATTCGATAGTGGTACTGCAAATCAAGTTGGTAATTTGAGTGGGAGTAGATATTATTTAAGTGCTAACAATAGTAGTACATACGGCTATGTATGCGGAGGATGGACTGGCAGTAACAGTCTCTCCACTATAGACCGCTTCCAATTTCCATTTGATAGCGGTACAGCAAATCAAGTAGGTAATTTGAGTGGAAGTAGATTACATTTAAGTGCTAACAACAGTAGTACATACGGTTATGTATGCGGAGGATGGACTGGCAGTAACAGTCTCTCCACTATAGACCGCTTCCAATTTCCATTTAACAGTGGTACTGCAAGTAAAGTAGGTAATTTGAGTGGAAGTAGATATTATTTAAGTGCTAACAATAGCAGTACACACGGATATGTATGCGGAGGATATGATAGTAGCATTCTCTCCACTATAGACCGCTTCCAATTTCCATTTGATAGTGGTACTGCAACTTATGTAGGTAATTTGAGTGGAAGTAGATATCTCTTAAGTGCTAACAATAGTAGTACGCATGGTTATGTATGCGGAGGAGATAGTCAGAGCAATATCTACAATCTCTCTACTATAGACCGTTTCCAATTTCCATTTGATAGCGGTACAGCAAATCAAGTAGGTAATTTGAGTGGAAGTAGAAGCCGCAGTAGTGCCGCAGATGGCGTAGACTTTGTAACGATGTTTGTGTGACCGAGAGTAAAATGCTAACATGGAAACTCTTCTACTACGAACATCTTCCTACGACAACAAAGCTTACAATTTGGTATGAGCATTCCTATCCTATCACATTCTACGAATACGATCAGTCTGTATATCGAATAACACAAACAGCAACAGAATTACTATTTCCTTCAGCAACACTCCTACGATCTACTCACGCAGATATGTACAATCACTATCTTTGCACACAAACACAATCTACTATCCGTCTATATGAGATTCCCACCCTTAATCTACGTAACGAATTAAGCTTGCCTACCGATCTTGTGCCGCTTATAGCTGCCAATAGTAGAGTAGTGTGTAAGGATAGGTATGGCGTACCTACATTCTATTGTCTAGATTGGGATAGCAACATTATTTATACGCATGCGACTCTAGGTACTCTCTTAGCGTACGCACACACAATTCCTGTAGACTATTACGTTTACAAAGACAAGATTGTATATCGCTCAAACACGGACAACATAAGTATTACTCGTAAACTACCTTTTTGGTTACTTGCTGCTACTATCAACTTCATTCTTACGGAGCCATATTGTTTTGGTGTAAGCGAGAATGGTAGAATATTTATGGTGAATTTGTGGAAGTTGTTCTCATCAAACCAACCAGGTTGTATGTGCCAACTTAGTATTTATAACTATCTGTATAGAGCAAGTATTGGTTTTGATGTTTGGTCATCAGAAGATGTTAGCGTTATCGTGGTCAGTAAAGCTTTACTTGAGAAAGCTATAGTTATACAGAAGACAGATCGTATACTGTCGTTTCCGATCTCTTAGCCAATTAGCGGAGCTGTATATTGTAAGAACAACTTTATATAGAGATAGAAACCATAGATAAAAGGAGTTCAGACTACGATGGAACCGAAGAGAGATCTCGAAAGTTTATTTTCATCTTATATAGTAGAATTGCGGAATGCAAGTGCTCCGGTAATGAAGGAGTTTGTTGCCAAAACGGAGAAATCAGTCCCAAAGATACTCCATTCTCTCTATAGGGATGTCACCAGAGATATTATGTCTATTTATTTGCTAGGTTATGCACTCAATTTAGAGTTTGCCACTCAGGTAGCACAAATACTAAAGCAGAAAGGAATCTCTCTTGCTTTATGGGCTCGATTTGTTGCACTTATGGGATACATAATTCCGCTCTATGCTGCTATCAAAGAGAATAAGAAGAAAGCTGAGAAAGCCCTAAGAGAAAACATAAATCAGTTACACATATTTGTTGTCTCATTAAGACAAGCTGAGAAATCACCATCTGTCAAAGAGAGCTCCGGCCACATTCTAGTAGAGGGCTTTCTGAAGAGTATACTTACGAAAGTAAAGAATGTATTCGTAAATGGTGCAAAGAAAGTAGGATTAGCTATCGTAGATGTAGCATCAGCAATCGTAAGTATATACAACGATATCTTCTCACTCATAACATTACCAATTCGGAAGGTAGCAGATCGTATTCCTGGCGGTAGCTTTCTATTGCAGAAAGTGGATCCTAAGTGGTTGACACTCATAAGTGGCTCTCCTGTGCTTGTTGGCGTAATCTCAATACATAAAACACTAACGTCTCCTATGGTAAGACAGGGTGTACAGTTGGTAAAAGACTTTCGGAGTGGAGAGCTCTTTAAGAAGATAGATAATTTGGTAGGCTCGTTTATGCAAGAGATACCGGAGAGTGATTGGAAGGAGATAGATGCTCTCTTAGGTTCAGAATCTGAATCGCAGGCGTAGTATCAATCATTTTATTATAGATGAGTAGGGAAAAACTCTTTGACATAGAGGAGGGGGTGTAAATGTGGAATTCCAACAAAGTGGTACCACACTAAAAGTAACCTTCCCGGAGCAGAATAACCACACTGTAGAACTGAGACTGTCTACGAGAGTCTTTCGTAAGTTTACAAGAACTGTATTAGAGTGGGTACGCAAAATACTAACATACGATAAATCATTCAACGAATACTACACAAACTTAATGTACGTGTTCTCCCAAACTAGAGACATACGATTGGTACTAAACGAAGAGTTCATACAAAGGTGCCAAGAGACAGCAAAACAATATATAGCCGAGAAGATTAATATTGTTGTAACAGAGGGAGTCTTAACAAGAGAGCAACTTACACAGTTATACGAAGTTGCATTTGCTCTCAAACTTGTAGCACCTTTTCTCTATACAACAACACTTTTGGAAGAAGAAAGATCGGTGCTGTTCAAGAGGCTTGTGGCGCCACTTATCGATAACGGAGTCAACGAGTTTCTATTCGAATTTGTCAGACTAAAGTTTCTTGCTAGAGCTGGAGCATCTCTATGGTCTTGGATGGCAAACAATAGATTCCAAGACATTAACTATCACGTACTAAATACATACAATACGGTACTTACACAGATTCTTCTACAGTTGGTACCATCTCACAATCCAATGGCATATATCAAGAGTGTTGTAGAGTACTCTATTTACTACTTACTTACAGATGTATATGATGATGTTAGACATGTAGAGAGTGAGCTCAAAAAAGTAAGATATATGTATAGTTATTCTCTCATACAAAAGCACGCTGTTAAACATACGATATCGCATATCACTGAAAATGTAAAGCAGATGTGTGGTTTGATTAAGAAGAATCCTCACCGTACTTTTAATGTTAAGCCTATCATGTATATAACCTTGCCTTTCTTGACCAAACTAATGGATGTGTCATACGTCTATTTTAGCTCTGTTAGGAATATTTACTATCTGAATGTTTACGTATCTGCTTTCCTTGAGAAGTATGCTTCCAATCTTGTAACTCTTCGTCAGTTAACTAAATGTTTTGCTACACCCACACAAAATAGATTCAAAATAACATCTTTGTTAGAGCAGCTAACTCCTCTTTATGAGCTAGATCACCCACTGAAGAGTGTATTCCAAGAGACACGTGTGTATGATACCGTAGTGAAAGAACTACTAAGTTATGATTATTGGGATCTGTATACATACCAACCTGTACAGATAAATCATACAAAGTTAGTACGAGAGTTAACAAAATTCTATGAGGCACTCTATACGGACAAGTGGAAGTTGATTTTCGATACACTAAGAAGCAACAACTATGATCTCGAAGTCGGAGGTCTATCATGGAAGGTTTAGACAAAGAGCTTAAACGTGTCAAAGATGAGCTCACCACACAGATCTCTGACATAAAACAGATAGTTTCTCACCTCCAAACTAACTTAGAACGACAACTTACAAACTACGTAGATCCAAGAAGCAGAGTAGGAATTGCAGAACTGCTTCAGTCGTATGCTCAACTTCATAGAGTACTATTGGATCTCAATAAGCAATTAGTTGATATACCTGAGAAAGCACTCACTATAAAGAGGAAAGAGAAAGAACTGACTATGGATACAGATACAACATCTATCAATATTCTACAGCTACAGAAAGTGCTCCACCAAATAGGTATACCTATAGGACTCTCGATTCCTTCTGCGACACAAGAAACATACCACCAAGACTCTACTACTACGAAAGATTAGTTAACAATTAACGTACGTAAGGAGAAATCTAGATGGACTCGAAGTTTGTAAAAGAAGCACTCGAACAGATACAAACACCAAACACGTCTGCTAACATAATCTTTCGTACGTATTTGTCTAACCTCAAGAAATTTCAATCAGACTTACTACTCTCTGACTATCAAACGGATAAAGTGTTGGCGACAGTAGATGTCGCTTTAAAGTTTAATGCTTTGATAAGGACGCTTGGAGATCTTACCACACAGTCATTTCTGATGACAGACTCTGATATTACAGAATGGTTTAAGTGTTTGGGATTCGCTCCTGCAAAGTATCAGACACTAAAAACAAAACGAAAGCTGTTAGGCATTATACCATTTGTTTACAAATCAAAAGGAGCGTGCGCAACTTTAGAATCTGTACTGAGATACACACTATTGAGTGAGAATGTGACTGTTTACGAGAGAGTAATTACGAGTGACAAAAAGATAAGATGTTACAAAGATGGTAAGATTCTTGAGAATTATTTAGTAGAAGATATAAATGTACTCGATAACGATCCTTATTGGTGGCTTCCATTGGACGAAATCAAAGAGCCATATCCTCATTTTCTACCTTATATTACAATCACGAGAAATGTAAACATTCTTTCTTCTCTTAGTAAGCCAACGGTTACTACAGAGTTTGATATTCGGTCGTCTCTCTATTTATACTTCAATAGAAACAGAGCGTTAGAGAGGATATATAAAATAGAAGGTATTCCTACATACGTTTCGTTAGTAGAGATATATTTATTTCTTGTCGTTTTAGGTGCTAAACTCCATTCGCTCTTAAGAAGTTGGTATCCTCAATACTATAGTACTCCGTTTTCTGATCTTATCTCTCTCGTACCTACTAACAACAGTCAACGGGTGTTAGCTATTAACGAGAACGATGAAGAAGTAACGATCTCATCTATCAGAAAGACACTCGTAGACTATTACGAATTTGAGAGCACACTATTGTTGGATGCCCTCACTACCTATATTTCAGAAAATTGGGACAACTGGAATAATCTGACTATCACAAGTTGCTACAATTGGTTGAGAAGTGAATGGGAAGCATACGATACATCAAAAGATGCAATGTTGTGGGAGTTAGCCCGTCTTATTGTAGAAAACAAAGATGATCTGCGGAATCAGATTCTTTGGCACGAAGCTATATCTCTACTTCAGCCTACTCAGACTATCGTCACTCCTTTCACCCACTACAACTTCTACTACAACTATCTTCCAAGATATTACAATAAATGTAGTCACACTATAGGAGCATATATTACAAAACTGATGCAGTCTACACATTTCTCATTCACAACCGCTGAAGAGTTCTACAGATCTCTTCTCAGATATTTCAATCAAGATTTGGAGATGCTTGCGATCCGAATACACGAAGGTCTTTCAAGTGCAGCACCTACAGAAAGAGTGTCTTATCTAGCACAACTCTTTACATGGTTGTACGATGTGGTGTCAACGTTGTCTCCAGAACTTTGTAGCACACTTTTGGTGCCCCAAAGCTCCGTATCTCCTATGCTTGACTTTATGAAGCCCCACTATGTAAGAACACTTGAAGGTACAGTTGTGAAGACTTTCGAGATAAATAACGATAACGTGTTTCTCGTTGATTCTGAGACTGTTACACAGTCAGAAGAGTTTGATCTTTGGTGTGGTCTCGTCGTAAGTCATTATAGATATCTTGCTGCACCTCTTACACTGACACGTATTACTAGAGAAGAGCTTTACAATCTCGATCAGGTATGGATAGCTCTTAACGAAGGCTATACACTCGATGAGGACTCATTCATCTTATTCAGACATTTTTGTGGAAAGACTTTTGCTCTCAAACCTCCACGTCCGCATTATCAAGTCTATAATGCAGCTTGGGACATTAAACACGAGGAATACGCTCTCATCACACAATTACCTAAGATCGAAGATAGACGAGAGTATGTCATACTAAAACCTACATTCTGTCAAGAAGCAATGACATTTGCTCTTCAAAAGATCTATGTGCCTGAAGATATTAAGAACAGAGTGTTACCTCAAGTAGGTTATCTAAGAGTAGGAAGTCAAAACATACGAATAAAGGAAACCGTACCTCCTAACACACCAAAAAGTCCGACAAATGAGCGTACTAGACTGAGGAGTTTTGATTGGTGGAGTATTCAAACTCTACAAAATCTTCTTTCAGGTACGAAAGAGTATTATGCTAGATATGGAGACGATATGGTCATCATACAGAGTTACAAAGATGATGAGCCTGAGTATAACTATTTGATAACACAAAACTAGAGTAATAGAGGTGAAGAGAAATGGTTAAAGGTTACGTACAAATTTTTGATACTGATATTTTGTTGACACAAAGGAGGAATCTAGTTACATTAGAAGGTCGTAATTTCTTTCAGCAGAAAGCAACCGATTTAGGAGATCTTGTCAACTTTAAACTTACACATTTTGCTATTGGTGATGGTGGTGTGGATCCACATAACTTATTCCTTCCTGTAATGCCACAAGAAACAGACACTTCTCTCAGAAGCCCTATAATCTTAGACCAAGCAAATAATCTTACTTACTTACCTTTTACTTCAATAACACATTACGATAGAACACAAACTGTCATCGAGATTCGGATAGAAGCAGAACATGGGCCAGAACAGTTCTTTTATAGTGAAGCAGGTTTATTTGCGTCCAATCCAACTGGAGATGTATTCAAACTTGTAGCGCGTGTAACATTTCCATCCGTCTATAAAGATAGGAGCAGACGACAAACTCTTTATTGGTGGCTGTTCTTCTGATAACTGAACAATAGATAGATAGCAATTAACTTAGAAGGAGTTTTATTGATGTACTATCCTATCTTACTTGAGGCTACACCACGACAGCATGTATTTAGAGCTTTGGGCGCAAAGTTAGGACACATGTTTATTTCTACTAAAGGAGAAGCAGGTCTGTCATATTTCGCAGAAGTTGTATTTGAGACTGCGTATGTGACGGTATCATTCTTAAGTATACAGGCTGCAGAATCTTTTATGTTAGCTCTCTATAGTACACAAAGTGCAAAGAGAGAATTGAGCCGTGTGGTCTTTTCGATGATCGGGCCTATACTTCAGAGACTTCAGCATTTCGTGTACAAAATCACAGGCAGATTCACGAGACAACAAAAGAAGTATTTGCGTCCTAAAGTAGGCCCACACTTTGGCTTCATCTCCACATTTATCTGTTTCCTTATTGGTGTGGCTCTTGGTTATCTTATATGGAGACTCATAAAACTACCTTCATCTAACAAAAGATTCATGAAACCTTCTAACGAGAAACTCATAAAGACGAAGAACGCCCTCCGTATCTTACTTTTCAGCTTCGTCACTGTAGGCTTACAAACTTTATTAGCTAATTTGTCATTAATAACTACCGTCTATAAACTTTCGAGGATTGTTCCTTGGCGTACGATTAATGAGACTTGGGCTACATCCAAAAGTAAGATTCTAAATGCAGTTTCTGATGCTTTTCGTATCGCACTCTCAAAAGTGCCCGAGTTACATAACTACAAACTACGTCTTATGCTCGTTAAACTTAATAGCAAAACAGATCTGAACGCTTTCTACATGCCTTTAGGGCGTTCTGATACTCTTACATTTGGTATACTAGGTACGAACTTCTGGTCAAGTCTTTTCACTACAAAAGAGATAATAGCGGTTCTGCTACACGAAATTGGTCACGCGCTTACGATCTCTAGAGTGAGCACATTCACATATCTACTCTATTCCACGATCGTTTCACTCTTTCAAACGACTATAAGTGAAGCGCGGACGAAACTGAGTACTTTGCATACGATATTGATCGATTTTGCGTATGGCTTGCTTATCGCCTTTCGTAATATGCGGAATGAGATTTATGCAGATAGTTTTGCTGTAAGTTGTGGCTATGGCGAGTATCTCAAAAAAGCGTTAATACGACTTACTAATATATACTCAGAACAATCAACGTTAGAGGATGAACAGCCCGGAAACACTATCGTCAAACGATTTGTGCCGCATCTTGAGGATGTTAAAGATCGGCTTAAGCAAATCGATGATGAGATAAAAGCTTATCTCGAAGTACAAGCCAAGCGCGCAAAACTGAAAGAGAAACTTCAACAGTCGCAACTGCTACAGCAGAAACAAAAGCAAAAACAAAAGTAAAGCTAGATCGCTAACGATCTGGCTAATTATTAACTACTGTTTGTTTTTGCTGAGTTCTTGTTTTACTTTCTCAGTAACTGCGTCTGCAAATTTTTTGATCTTTAAGAAGTGGTTAGGCGAGTTTCTAGCTATAAGATACATACAAATCCCACCAACAACTACTCCTACGATGAAAGCAATTATCATTACTTATACACCTCTCTTAGAAGTTTTCTATATAATGTTTGTTCTCCAGTAAATATTTCGGGATGATATGATCTCGACTGAACAAACTTATGAAACATATGCACGTTCTAATGAAAAAGTGTAAGGAAAATGAAACCACAAATTGTATTCGAGCATACTACTTGCCGTTCTTAGGCAAGAGGAGTAACACAAGAAAGATTATAATACAAATAGATCGTTAAATGGAGGACTGTAATGCAATATCAACTATTATTTGATTCACCAGATAAGTTTACAATAACAGGTACTAAACTGTCGTTCTCATCGTCTAAATTACATCTCCTTCCGAATGAGTCTATAAGTACGAATGCATCGTATTGTGAAGACGACATAACACCACCAACAGAGAATGGCTACGCAACAGGTTACGAATACTCAACTGCCAATCCAATCACATCATTACCTTATACTTTAGGAACCAACAAAGCACTAGTAATCGATCTTGGAGCGTTATATGTATTACAACAGCTAACGATTACTACCGACGGTGGTATGCTTACAATCTCCTCCTCTCAAGACAATTCTACGTGGACAGGTATTCGTCCTTACACTTCAGTAGCAGCAGGAACACAGACCATCAATCTTAATAATACGGTAGGAAGATATGTAGGAATTTATGCTCCAGAGGTTACTATCGAAGGACTACGAGTAAGCTCTGAAATCACGTTTCCTACATTTTGGCAGTATGTAGTCCCTACGGCTGCAAACAGAATTGTTGAAACCAGAGGTATCCGTATTGATTCAATATCAGCCACACTATTTGAGCCCGCAAACACAGAGCTCAGATTCTTAGTCAGCTTCAATAATGGACAGACTTGGAATTACTACAATTCTGCCAATAGTATGTGGGTAGAGACGGATCTTAACAACATAGGAACACACGGAATGACTTGGTCTAATGTAGTAACATATTTAAGTGGTAGAGCAGTTGAAAGCGGACAGTTAGTTATAGCAACAGGACTTCGCTCATCAAATGGATCAACAACGCCATACATTGTCTCTCAGACTATTGATTATTCATATTTGAATACACCACCAATACCCCCAGCAAATCTTCCTGATAGAATAGGATACACAAAAACTTTCTTCGGTGTGCGACTAGATCCGTTCACAGATGTAGATAATGATCCTGTATCTCATTCTATGGAAAACTTGCCTCCGGGACTTTCATTTGATCCTAACACACGAATCCTGAAAGGCTATCCTACCACTACAGGAGAATACACAGTAGCATACAAAGGAAACGATGGTATTGTAGAAGTTACAGCATACTTTAAGATAACTATCAATGAAAGTCCGTATGTAACTCATTTAGTAAGTCAATCATTTAATTCAGAATAGAGATCTATGCTGAACAACAAATAGATCATTCATAAAAATAAAGGAGGAATAGTATGCCAACAACCAAGATTAAACTGTACCAAATCCACGACTCCAACAAGATCATTTTGTCGGATGGTACTGTTGCAATGGCCGCTAACTTTAATATGGGCGGCTACAGAATCACAAATGTAGCAACGGCAACAAACGCTACAGACGCAGTAAATCTCTCACAGGTTCAGGATCTTATTGGTGCAGCAAGAGCAGTAATGGACTACAAAGAGTCCGTATTTCGCGCTGTAGACACAAACATTAATATTGCAAGTGCACCTGCTACACTTGATGGAGCTGCAGGTGTCAACGGAAAGAGATATTTGTTATTTGGCCAGACAGATCAGAGAGAGAATGGTATCTACATCTATAATGGCGCTGGAAATGCAATGACACGTGCTTCAGACTTCGATGGTTCTCCAGAAGGAGAGGTCTCTGCAGGTAATGTAGTTCCTGTAGAAGCTGGTACATATGAAGGCAAACTCTTCATGTGTATAACACCTTCTGACAATGTTGTCGTAGGTACAGATCCAATCATTTTCACACGTATTCCAGACTTAAGTGACATTGTAGCTGGCAACGGTCTAACTAAAACAGGAAACACACTTGATGTAAACGTCGACAATATTACACTTGAGATTGCTGCTGACGCTCTACGAATTAAAGACAGTGGAGTATCAACTGCAAAGATAGCTAATGGTGCTGTAACTGCAGTCAAACTTAATGATGACGTAGTTGGTGAAGGTCTTATACGTACAGCAGGTGGGCCTCTCAGAGCAAACGTAGGAAATACAACACAGATCGCTAACAACAAGATAGAAGTCAAACCTAAAACTGGAACAGCTCTCGAAGCTACAGTAGACGGACTTGAAGTTAAAGTAGACGGAGTCACAGTAAAGATCGAGAACGGAATGCTCGTTGCTGCTAACGCAAGTACTCTTGACGGAGACGGCTTAATCGTTGCAAACAATAAACTCAACGTTAATGTCGACAACGTTACACTTACAATCGAGAACGATATAGTTAAGGTAAAGAATAGTGGAATTTCTACCGCACAAATCGCGGATGGTGCAGTCACTGCAGCTAAACTTAATGATGATGTAGCTGGAGACGGGTTAGGAAGAGCTCTCGGGGCACTCAAGGTCAATGTAGGACCTGGATTACAGATTCAGTCAGATGCTGTAACAATAAAACTTGCAACAAATGGTGGGCTTGAAGTCAACGCTAATGGTGAACTAAGAACTACAACAGATATACCAAAAATCAGTAGTTTAGTAATCTCAGATTCACTCACGGGTATAATTGATGGTACAAATACAAGCTTTAACTTCTCAAATATTCCATATGAAACAACTGTTGAAATCTTCCTCAATGGAATCAGACTAGAGGCTGGTTATGATTACACACTCGTTGACAACAACAGTGATGGTAACTACGAAGGATTTACAATGTCCTATCCTCCACAAGTAGGTGACAGATTAAGAGCTAAATACTACGCGAAGTAGTCTAGAAGTGAACAGAAACAGATAAAGCTACTCCTCCCGGAGTAGCTTTATCTATTTATATATCAACCTACTACTTTAAGCAGTGCATCTGGTAACAGCAATAGGGACAGTATACAGAGTCTACGTCCCTGTGAGACTTAGGTGGTAAGTGTGATGGCACTATGATTTGAGTAGGCTGTGTTTGTTTTATCGTGGTTAGTTCTAGTGACTCAATCCAGAGTACGTTAAAAGGTGTTTCATATATTGTGGACTCATAAAGCACTCGGCTATGTATTTTACTTTCTACAACAAACAGTGTCTCTCCTAGTTTAAAGTTATTATAACGTTGTATAGACGTTTTTCTATCTAGGCCAATATAAAACTGTAGGCCCAAAATGTGACAATAAATATCAAACGCTTTTCTGCAGATTTGTTTAGGCGATCGATTGGTCGCAAACCAACGATAACGTATACATGGATACTCGTCATAGTAAAAGTCTGATAAGAATCTATCAAATGTAAGTTGTAAGTTAAGAGTCTGAAGAGAGGATGTAGGTAGTTCTTGTGAGAGTAGAGATAGTATCTCTTTCATCTGATAGGAGATGTGATTAGAAACCAGGAGGCATTTTTGTCTGGAAGTCGGTGACAATAGCATCGAGTTCAGTGTGAGAGGTTGCGTTATAGATTGCATCTCGAAGATTCCAGAACTCCCACTTGACTCTATATAGGAAGCCTTGTCTAACTGCTGCTTTTATTATCTGCTCCCACCTCAAGCGCTCATTCTCAGGATACATAAGAAGGATTTCAGAAAGAGGAACGTTTTGATCCATTATGAGAAACACAGCTTGTGCACTCTGCCGATAGATATACTCTGATGTGTAGTCAGATCGAGCAAGGAGCAATAGTGATCCATTGGTGAGCTGATCTACCAAATCAGAACGTTGTTTGAGATCAGGATAGTAGGTCTCAATGTAGATACGAGTATGCTCTTCGATATCTCGTAGCATACGTTGTTTTCTTTCTGAGAGCGTTTCTTCTTCTGTTTTAAGACGTAGAGTATTTTGTAAGGTGTCATAAACAACATTTGATAACTCGCTTCTTCGTACAACAAGATACGCGTTTTGGTCTCGGACGGATTGCGGTAGATCGTCTATAGACGCTACATAACGAACGACACTAGTTTGTGTATCTACGTACACATAAACAAATTCTGACATCGTTATAATGCCTCCCGTACGAATAGAGCAGGTACGTTACCCGTACCGTAAGATAAAAGTGTATTTGCTAAACTATTAGGTAGAGAAGTTGCGGTTGCATAGAAGTGAGTAGCATGCGTTGTAGCTGAAGGTGATATTGAGTTCATAATATATGAGAGTGCTGTAGGCACTAACGCAGCAACTGTGATTGTGGATGACGTACATAAGAAAGCTGCCCAATATAGTGTGTTTCTGTAGAGATTGCTTACGAACGTCGTAGTGTAGGTACCAGAACCTGCAGTTGATATAGTTGTAGATGTTATAAGATCGGAAGGTGCTTCTCTTCGATTTGTCGTATCGTAATAGGTTGAGTATACACCTACACGGATAGTACTAGGGGCGTTTGTTGTTATATAGATAGAGACTGTAGAAGTAGTTATATCTCTTCCGAAAATAAAGGGTAAAAGATACAGACGGTTTATATATGCAGTGGTTGTTGTCGCGTTTACACTAGAGGATGCGCCTAATGCTATATACGTGTTTGCATCCTTTCGTGTGTATGATACAGAGTTTATGTCTTCTAAGGTAGCAACCGTTCGAATAGTTGCGCCATCATGAAAGGTCAATCTACCGTTGAGGATCGTGATATCGTATGGATTTGCTGGACTAGTGTTATGTGGCAAATTGAGTGATGTTGTTGCTTCGAATTTCCCTGAGCGTAAAGTAGGAATCGAGACGAGACCATTCTCACTCTCAGCCGGAATGGTCTCGAGCTGTCCGTCATCGGTAAGGCCAATTAGCCTCGTCATTGTTTTTATCCGTTCAGGTGAGCGTATTAATCAATAAGTACTATAGGTTGGGATGGCTGGAAGAATAAGCTTGTCGTAGATGTTGCTATGCCTACTTTTTGTACGATAGCATTTGCTCCTGTAGGTCTAGTAGTGGTGACCTGACCCGGAACTGTACTTAAGAAGTATATAGCACCAGGTGTTAGACCACTAAGTAGTGTGTTCTCATCTGAAAAATAAACGTCTATGTTGCTACCTGCGGTCGCACTATTAAGTACAAAGCCGTGTACTTCCTTTCCTACTATAGCTTCTGCTTTTCTTACTTTTGCAACACCACCTGCGTTGAAGATGTTAACGAAGTCTCCAGCATTAAGCGCTTCGGCTGCTTGTAGTGTTACGAGCTGTGGACCAATACCTGCGGGGAATAGTGAAAGATGAAGCTTACCAGTAGTGTCAAGTGCAACTATCTTACCTGCATCTGTAGCACCTGTAGATTGATCAGTACCTGCTCTCTCAGAGATCTGACCATCCGTTCTTAGAACTAGAAATTTTTCTGGCATATTAGTTACCTCCTTTTAATTAGATTAGTTTATTACACGTATTGTGTATACGTGTCAAAGCTAAAGTGTCTATTGCCTTACACAAACATCGTTACGAAGTCTACTCCATCTGCGGCACTTAAAATATTTCTATTTCCACTCAAATTACCTACTTGATTTGCAGTACCACTATTAAATGGGAATTGGAAGCGGTCTATAGTGGAGAGTAAGACACTATAATATCCTCCGCATACATAACCGTATGTACTACTGTTGTTAGCGCTTAGCCAACCTCTGATTCCACTCAAATTGCCTACCTGATTTGCAGTACCACTATCAAATGGAAATTGGAATCGGTCTATGGTAGAGAAAGGGCCA
>Ga0272449_1003020_pt1 | contig 14920 bp, 9 predicted proteins | sample YNPCB0241_FD_198679 | JGI IMG/M metagenome (GOLD analysis project Ga0272449, IMG submission 198679) | Hot spring sediment microbial communities from Yellowstone National Park, WY, United States - YNP-CB-024-1 | ecosystem: Environmental > Aquatic > Thermal springs > Hot (42-90C) > Sediment...
TCCTCAATAGGGCTCGTCCAAGGTATCCACTCATTCAAAATCTTATCGTTCGTGAGGGGCCAGCTCAGAGGGGATTTTGGATTCTCGGACTAGTCTTTCGGACTGTAATTGCTTGGCAGCACCAGAGTGCCAGTTGGGGTCTGTCTTCGGTCCGTTAAGGCCGGCTACCAGAAAGGGGTTAAGAACCGAGGGGGAAGCCGGCCTGCTTCCAGGGATTAAACCGCCAAACCAACTCGGCTTCCTTTTATCCGGCTTGTCTAGCCGGATCATGCCCTCGACATCCTAGCACGCCCGCCGAGATACCCGGCTGCACGGGGGATCCCACCACCTGGAAACTGCACAAAATATCCAATAATCTCCCCCTGTAACACTTTACCCGATCAGAACTGCCTTGCCACGACCGTTTAAAAGTTATCCAGTTACAGATACCACCGATAAGTGGTTGGGATTGTGTCACCAACACTCCAAGCCCGGGAGTATTCCGCACGTCCTCCCAAGAGAGTGTCTTAGGTTGTTGAACTGGAAAAACTAGGGAAAGTGCGTTGACTGAGAAGTTAGTAGCTTTTCCACACTCTCAGGAATTCGGCTTAGTTTCAACCTCGACGATCGCGTTCGCCTAGAGCCGACCACGAGGGCCAATTCCTCGCGGCCGTTGGCATCGGGCAGAGTAATCTTCGGTTTAATTTTCGAGGAGCAAAGCTCTCTCAGGGTTCCTCTATTTTGAGTGAGCCGTTGTCCGAACGCGTTAACAGGTCTTTAGCCAAGGTTCACGAAATAAATCGGCGGACGATTTTTGGGATGGGGTGGTAGATACTTCCAACACTGTGAGGCTAAATGGCCTTTTCACTTTTTCCTTGCAATTGCTTAGCTCCACCTCGGGATATTGCCGAGAAAATCAACAAGAGGAAATTTTTGGCTGGTTCGACCGGCCTGAAGTTCGTGAGTCCAAAATCCAGGAGAGTTCAAGGGAGAATTACCTCATGCGACGGCGGTGGATGGAAGCGGTGCTGGTTGCCGTTTTCGTTGGGGTTTCACTTTTCGCTTTGGAAACTCAAGCCCAGGGGTTCCGACAGCGAACGGCAGGTGATCTTTTTTACAACTATTACGTGTCCCCCGGGCCAAGCGGGATTGGTGTCGAACTATATCCCGCCCCCCGACCGGCACCTCCTTGGGTGGGGCACACATTTATCACCTATGAGCCGCTCATGCCACACGAATTTCTTTATCGCCACCATCGGGTTTACATCCGGGTCCACCCCGACGGAAGGAAAACTCGGACCTTGGTTTGGTGGCGATAAGGGTGAGTGGCTTAAAGCCAGACACCCTGGTTGTAACCGTTACCAATTCGGAGGCGTAACTCGACATTAATTTCGTTTGTGCGAAGTCTCGGAAAAAAGGGGCACGGTGCGTTTGGCGGAAGGTGGAATAACCCAACCTTTCCAAATGGAGTTTTTAACCGGTGCTAAGGAAAGTTTGGAAAACGGCACCCGGGTGACGTTGGAGGAGACAGTAAGCGGTATTGTTTAAGCCGAAAAACAATTCTTTCCCAGTCCGTATGTTTTGGTATTCGAGGATAAGCCGATGTGGACAACAAAGAATATCTGGGTCTTTGTGATCGGCCTTAGCTTCATCCTTGGCTTTCCCGGTAACTCCGCCGGGCAGGTGGGGTCGGGTTCGGCCGGCCCGCAAACAGTCGGTGCAGCCCCCGATACCTCCGGACTGCAGAAGCCCGTTCCGATGACAGGTCATCCGCAGCCGCCTTCTTGGGGAGCGTACACCGGGTGGGAATTTGTCCTGCCACATCCCGGAACGGACTGGCATGCGGGTTATTATCATCCGGCGTGGGGCCTACCGGTAGCCTTGGTTGTCCCCCCGCGGGCTCGGTTTTCGGCGGAATATGGATGGGGCGTGGGCGGGACCCGATCCAATTTCATCGCTCATCAGTTTTCGCGAAACTATCCTGGTCCGGGCCAAATCTTCCGGCAGGGATTACGCCCGGCCCCCCGATGGATTTTGGATACTTCCCAGTTCGGGGTTTATGCAGTTCGCGGGCCCTGGTGATCTGCCCCACGAAGGATTAGTCCAGGACTCCCGAATAAACAATAGACGACGTGCATTGCCGGGGTGATTGGCCCCTTTCCTGATAGAAAGCCCTCCCCTAGTCGGAGGGCTATTTTTATTTTGCCGCCAGGCTGCACCGGATGGGTTTTTCCTGGAGAGGTTGCGGCCGGTCCGTTTGACCGTCCGTGGCCGATTGGTTCTTTTCGGTGGGGCCCAGTTTCTCGAGCTGTCGAGCGGTGGCTAAGAGCTGGGGCTGAACTCCAAGGAAATACACCGCTCCTGCCACAGCAAGGAAAACGCTGAACAAGCGAACCGCCAGGGCCACGACAAGTCCCTGTCCGGGCTGCATCGCGGTTCCAGTCTCGGTGGGAACCACGAGGTATAGCCGGTCCAGAACGAATTCAAAGGGCCCCATGGGCAGAGGGATCGCACTGGCGGAATTGCTCAGGGGGGCTATTACCAGGTGCATCTTCCAGGATGGAACTTGAGCAAATAGGGCTTTTGCTGCCAGGTAGACGGCTGTGGCATAAGCTATGTCCATCAACAAAGTGATGGTGACGCACATGAGCAGCACCTGCCAAGCAGCCCGATAGCGGCGGATGGCCTGCCCCAGCCGGACCGCCGGTCCGCCCACCCACGGGATACAGGCTACGGTCTCCCCAATCCAGGAAGGCCAAGAGCGTGGAACCAAGATTAATAGGGCGGCAATCAAGCCCCCTGAGGCGATTCCCCAAACCATGTAACAAAGCCAGACGATGTCTGCAGAGACCCCTTTCCAGAACCCCGTCCAAAGAATAGCCAGGCTTGCAACCGCAAACAGCATGTATAGACCGATAGCCCTATCAACCAGAACACTGGCGACGGCCTCGGCCGGCGTTGACCGCCGCAGCCGGGCAAGAAGGTACATCTTCACCAAATCCCCCCCGACAACTCCCATAGGGGCCAGGTTCACAAGGTACCCAATCATCCCCAGCCGGAGGGCTTCCCCGTGGGAAAAGCGGATGCCTAAGGCTCGGACAAGGTAGCCCCATCGCAAAAAGCAGAAGATGGCCGATGCCAGGAAAAACCCCATGGCTGCCACTAAAAGCCCCCAATCCTTGTCCTCGCGAATCAAAAGAGCAAAAGCATCGTTGCGGATGGCATCCCAAACCAGATAACCAATTAGACCACCCGAGACACCAAGTTTGAGGATAAAGGTCAAAAGTCGTTTCACGGATGCTACCTTAATTCCCAACCTAAATTGCCAAGGAGGTGGCTCAAAGAGTTGAAAGTGAACTCGTTGGCAAAGTTCCGATAGGTTTCCTTAAGTATTCGTGAGTGTCGATCTTCCGCAGCACCGTCCAATTTACCCTTCCCTTTATACCTACCCAGTCTGAGTTCTTGGTGACCGTTGCCAGAAGTAACTTAAGGGGTCCGTAACACTTTACCCTATTGAACTTGCTATTGGTTGGTTTCGGGGTCAGGGGTCTTTTGCCTCGATTATCGGGAGTAGTCGTAACTTCTTCCCTTGCTAGGACAAAGCCTTCGCACGGCGGTGGGAGTGTCCGAGTGCTTTACTTTGGAAGAGTGATGGCAAATCCGGGTCAGCCTAAGAAAGGTCTTAGACTGTTTGTTTTCGCTCCTGCAGTTCGCGGCGGACGCGTTCTAAATCTGCATCCACCATCATTTTGATGAGCTCAGGGAATGACACCGTGGGTTCCCACCCCAAAATCCGCCGGGCTTTGGAAGCATCACCTCGAAGGGTGTAAACCTCTGCCGGCCGGAAGAGCTTCGGATCCACCTCCACATAATCCCGCCAATCAAGTCCGACGTAGCCAAAAGCCAGCTCGACCAGCTCGCGGACAGAATGCTTCTCCCCTGTCGCGATCACGTAATCGTCGGGCTTATCTTGCTGGAGCATCAACCACATTGCCCGGACGTAATCCCCGGCATATCCCCAATCTCGCATGGCATCCAGGTTTCCAAGGTAAAGCTTGTTTTGCAGGCCCAGCTTGATCCGGGCCACGGCGTCGGTGACCTTTCGCGTGACAAACTCTTTCCCCCTGCGAGGGGATTCGTGATTAAAGAGGATGCCATTACATGCAAAGATCCCGTAACTTTCCCTGTAATTGACCGTAATCCAGTAGCCATAGACTTTGGCCACGGCATACGGGCTTCGTGGCCAAAAGGGAGTTTGTTCATTCTGAGGCTCGTACGGAGTGGCCCCGAACATCTCACTGGAACTTGCCTGGTAAAAGCGGATCGAAGGGTCTACCAAACGAATTGCTTCCAAAACCCGGGTCACCCCTAAAGCCGTGAATTCACCTGTGAGAAGGGGTTGAACCCAGCTTGTGGGCACGAAGCTTTGAGCAGCCAGATTGTAAACCTCGTGGGGCCGGACCTCCTGGATGAGATGCACCAGGGAAAGTTGATCAAGTAGATCGGCTTGATGAAGATAAATCTGGTCCTGGATGTGGGCTATTCGTTCAAAGTTTTCGGTGCTCGAGCGGCGGACCATCCCGTGGACCTCATAACCTTTCTCGAGGAGGAATTCTGCAAGGTACGATCCGTCTTGTCCGGTGATGCCAGTGATCAATGCCCGCCGTTTCATTAACAATATCTCCCGTCAGCCGGCCCACCGCATGTTTCCAAAGTTGCGACAAGTATAGAAATCGTAAGTGTGGACATTTTTGGAATCAAAGAAGTAGGTTGGACCATTCAGTCTAATTAACGCCCGATGTGCAAATCTTATACCACTAACTGGCCAAATTAAGAAAGGGAGTTCTACCTTGAGATACGGGTTAGTCACCCGGAAAAATCCGGCCTCCAAATGGTGGAATCATGGTCTTTCCCCTCGGTTTCCCCAAAAACGCGGGACCTCACTAATGTTCTCAGCCGGGGCAGGGCTCGGTTTTGATTCTCAAGGCCTTTTCCGGCTGTTACCATGATCACATTCGCGGGCTGGTACGCAGGAGTGCTACAGTTGGGCCAAAATGAGAATTCCCCGGATGAGAATTATCTGGGGCAAAGGATTTACCAGGTTCGACGAGCTTTTACTGTGACTTCCTGCTAATGCTGCTGGACATGTGAGCAGATGGTAACACGGGTTTGTGCTTTTCCTGTGGAGAGTCGTTGAAAGCATGGGTGCCCTTGTGGCCTACCCGGCAGGTTAAGGAATTGCCATGACGGAAAGAAGAGAGTTTTGCTGGAGGAGGTGTGCAATCATGGAAAGCGGGGCCCCAAGGAGCGATTGGTCGGTAGTCCTCACGGTTTCGGGAGTTTTCCGCAAAGTTGCTATTTGGATCCTCCTGGTTGCAGGGCTTGCACCTAGTGGTTCGTGGGCAGGGGGAGATAGTAGCCTGAATGTTAGAGCGGAGTCGGTTGGGCGAGGTTCGAACCTTATCTTGACCTCTCAACGTCTTCCCACTCGAGAATCGGGATTTGCTGTAGTGCGGCGGGTCTTTCGAGCAGATGTCTCGGGGCCAAATCGGCTCGACTTGGAAGCGGCTCGGCCGTATGGCAAAGGCTTTCGTCGTGACGGTGAGGTGTTCTTCTGCCAAGCAGAAGAACCGGGGCAGCAACACGGTGTGGTCTTTTCCGTCGAACTGAACCAGGATCGACCATGCCCGATCATTGCTGTGGCGGAAAGTTGTGCCGAGGCAGTTGGCGGGGTACCTGATCCAGATTATTCGCTCTACTTGGATCTTGTATACACGGACGGAACACCTCTTTGGGGTCAGGCGAACCCCTTTGCCACCGGCACACATGATTGGCAGGAGCGTCGGGTGGTCGTCTTTCCCGAAAAGCCCGTGCGACGACTTTCCTACTATTTGCTTTTCCGTAATCACACCGGGAAGGTTGCGTTCCGTAACCCGCGGCTTTATGTACTGGAAGGCCGGGGGAATGTCGTGTTTTTCGACGGGGTTCCCTGCACACCAGAGGCAAGAAGCCCCTCGGGATTTAGTATCCGGGACGTGCAATCCGACACGGATTATGTGGCAATCGAACGAGAGGCATTAGGCACCCGGTTAACCTATTCGGTCACCGAGAAAGGTTATGCCCGGGTGTTCGATGTGGTGGTTGAGAAGGTGAGCGAGGGGGATCGGGCTTTAACGTTGGTGTACTCCGTGCCGGTGGCTGCGGACGGACTTTTCTGGTTTCGCGACCCGCGAAGAACCGAACCTGTCCAGAGCGGGCGGGAGTATATGTTTGCCAGCACATGGAACGTGGGGAATCGCCGGCTAAGTCGGTATCCTTTTGCCGCAGTCGGCCGGGGAGAGCAAGGGGTAGCTTTGGGGATAGATCTGCTTCGGCCAGCATTTTTCCGTTGTGGCTATAGCTCCGGTACCCAGGAACTTTTCTTGGCTTACGATTTGGCTTTGACCCCGGAGAAACCCAGGGTCAATCTTCGGTTCGTGGTGTGGGAGTTTGACGCCCGGGCAGGTTTCCGGGGAGCATTGGCCAAATACTATGAGTTATTTCCCGAGCACTTTCGGGTACGAATCGCCCGGCAAGGGCTTTGGATGCCATTTGCCCGAATCAGTAATGTGCGGGCTTGGGAGGACTTCGGGTTCCGTTTCAAGGAGGGCAACAACGAGACAGCCTGGGATGATGCCCACGATATTCTCACGTTTCGCTATACGGAGCCTTTGACTTGGTGGATGCCAATGCCTCGGGAAATGCCTCGTACTTACGAGGCTGCCGTCAACCTTGCCGAGGAGTTAGCCAAGGCAGGAAGGCCGCAGGCCTTAGCTTGGAAGACAAGCAGTTTTCGCGATAGCGAAGGCAAAATTCCGGTGCGGCTTCTTAATACCCCTTGGTGTGATGGTGCTGTCTGGAGCATGAATAGCTCGCCAGGCATCCCGGGGGACGTTACGGATTTCTCCCTGAAATGGAACCGAGATCTGCGAGAAAAGCTGTATGGACCGAAAGCTCAGGGAGAGTTGGACGGTGAGTACATTGACTCGAGCGAGGGCTATGTGACGGCCGAGCTGGACTTTCGTCGGGATCATTTCGTGGGGGAAGTGCCCTTGGTGTGGGACCCGGCAACTTTTAAGCCGGCTCAGTTTAAGGGCCTAATTGTTTTCGAATACATTCAGGCCATTGCCCGAGATGTCCATGGAATGGGGAAGTTTATGATGGCCAACGGTACCCCCGGTCGATTTTGCTGGTTGGCACCCTTGCTTGATGTCATGGGTACGGAAACGAACTGGAACCCGGGCGGTCAGTGGCGGCCTATGAGTGACGAAGAACTTCTTTATAGAAGGGCCCTGTGTGCGGGAAAACCTTATTGTTTCCTCATGAATACCGATTTCGATCGCTTCGGTTCGGACCTCGTGGAAAAATACATGAAGCGAGCTTTAGCCTATGGGATGTTCCCGGGTTTCTTTAGCCCGGATGCCTCCACGGGGCACTATTTCACTCGGCCGGAACTGTACGAGCGGGATCGACCTTTATTTCGCAAATATGTGCCTCTCTGTCGGGTGGTTGCAGAGGCAGGATGGCAACCCCTCACACACGCCCGGTCCTCTGCTGCGGAAGTTTATGTGGAGCGATTTGGGGACCGTTATTTCACGGTTTATAACGACAGTACCGAATCCCGCGAGATGACCATCAGCTGGGATGGGCCCTATCAACCGGGAAGGGCGGTGAAAGAACTTGTGACCGGTCAACTCCTCCCGGTTGTGGAGGTGGATAGGTCCGGGGAAGGGTCGGTTGGCAAAGCGGTCCGTCTTCGTTTAGGTCCCGAGGATGTTGCTGTTCTCGATATCCGGCCAGGGGATTCCCCTAAGGAATGAGGGAGGTAACGGCATTCCCTGAAAATTTTCTTCTTGCATTACATTCCGGCAGAGGGTTTCTCCGGCTTGTTCGTCAGAGCTATGAATCTTCGCATGGTCCCGGCCCAACACCGCGGCTGAAACCGGGAAGTTTGGTGCTTCTTTCCCCTAACGGAAATCAAAAAGGCATTTGCGGTCTTCGGGGGTAAAATGCCTTAAGGTAGCTTGTCCCCGAAAGGAAAAAGTATGGCATTGGATTAAGAGCGAAAGTTCGGTATTGTCAGCAATTCGGTTCCTATGGAAGATTGCTCCTCCTGCCCATTCAGCGGTAGTAACTGCTCGGCACCCGGTGGGCCTGGGAATGCGGTTTCTGCCGGGAGGCCTCTAGGGCGTGTGGCTGCCGTCGACTTCGGCAAGGCGAGAATCGGCTTGGCCATCAGTGATCCAGAGCGGATTTTAGCCTCACCAGCCGGGACGATTCCCCGTCGTTCGGAGGCGGAGGAAGCTGCCTTCTTTTGTCGCTTTGCGAAAGAAAACGAGGTTACGCTTTGGGTGGTGGGCTTGCCTGTACATCTGAGTGGGGAGGAAAGCCCGCTCAGTCAGGCGGCTCGAGCGTTCGGACATTGGCTCGAGCAGGTCACGGGAATTCCCGTGGTGTATATGGATGAGCGTTTTTCTACTTGTGAAGCGGAGGCTGCCCTGGCTGCGGCAGGACTGAAGGCGAGTAAACGTCGCCGAAAGCGGGACACGGTGGCAGCCCAAATGATTCTTGCTGCCTTCTTGGAGAGTTCTCGGGCAAAGGAGCAATTCCCCCCGAAGCACAATCAGGGCTAAGATTAGGGAAACTTGAGTATCGGGGATAGCGAAAGGGGCCTTCCATTAATCGAGAAAGCAAGCGGTTCCCTTTGCCGGAGAATGTATGGGTGTTAACCCAAGTTTAGGGTCGAATGCAAATCACCAGGGACTGTCGGCCGGAAGGACCCAACTCTGGAGCATCTTTTCGAGAGTGCCCGGCGATTCTCGCAAATTCTCTAAAATTGTGAGGCATGCTTCCACAGGCATCTGGGGGAATCGGAAGAGGGAAAAATTGCCGAGCACAATATCCACATCTCCGTCGCCGTCCAAATCGCCTACATCACCAGAAGGATGATAAGGGAGGGATCTTTCCAAACTCCAGCGGCGAAAGACACCTGAGCTGACTTGCTCTAACCAGCCTATACTGACTAACTCCTCGGCATCAGGCCAACTGGGGTTAAAAGCCGGCATAAAGGCGGACACGATCACGTCCAGATCCCCGTCCCCATCGAGATCGGCGGGCATAGAGGTGTGCACCGCCGGCAAATGGGCAAGTCGATGTGCCCGGAAGGGGATGCCTCCCGCGTTTTCTAGCCAGGTCACCCCGTGATAGGGCCGGGCTACGGGCGGGAATTGGAAGGCATCTCCGTGGTTGAAAAGCAGGTCAATATCTCCGTCTCCGTCGAGATCGACAGGTATGATACCGGTTGAACCCCATCGGGGATGTGGAGCCTGATAAAGCAGTCGTTCCGCGAAGCTTCCCCAACCTCGGTTCCAAAACAAAAGGACCCGCTCGTGCTCTTGTGATTGAAGGGCAAAGAAATCCGGCATTCCGTCTCCGTCAAAATCCGATATCGGAACGTCACTCCATCCGGGACGATCATCCAAAAGGGTGGCCTCGAATTGAAGCGGACTTCCAATCTCAGCATTGGTTTGCAGGTCCGAGCCCATTTGGGAGACGGGGCTGCTCCGGTTCTCCGACGTATTCTCGAGGTATATCAGTCCACCGGTAGACAGATTTCCAAAGCAGGCGACGATCAGGTCCAAGTCCCCATCCGCGTCGAAATCGGCGGCTTTGACTTCGTTGACCCGGCCCAGACCGGTGAAGATTTCGACAGTTTCAAAGCGGTCATCACCGACATTTCGGAGCCAGAGGACCCGCCCCTTGTCAGTATCGACCGGCCAAAAATCCCCAAGGTCGGCCACCAAAAGATCGAGGAAACCATCCTGATCTAAGTCCACCACCTCTATTCGAGAAGGATGGTGAGCCCTGCCGATTACCCGGGGTGGTAAGGTTTCCGGCTTAATCTGCCATGAGAGTATAGATCCGTGTAGCATTTCCGAAATAAAAATCACAAGTCGGTCCGGGGGATTCCAGGAATGGATCCGAATGCAGGAGATTGCTGCAGGGGGATCGAGCTCCGGAAAGACTATCCAAAGTTTGCCAAAGATAAGGGGGGACCTCGGCCAGGCAAGGGCATCAGGCGGAAGGAGGAGCTGTTCCGGGGCCCGGCCCGTCCAATACTGGGTAGCAGCCTCGATGGGAGGGATAGCCTCGGGTGGTTGGGGCCGAGGACCGGTAGCATACCGGTACATTTGCCGAATCTTTGCCGGCCAGAGTGCCCGAGGTTCTACGTCCGCAGGCGGCAGCAGGTGGCACCGAGAGCAGAAGTGGGAGAAAGTTACTTCAGGATTTTCCGGCCAAGGCCCTGCCGGTCGGATAGCTCCGCCCACCGGCTCCCCACTTTCTGCCTTGGATTCGCCCGATCGACCCGTTCCCTCGGCTTGAGGTGCCAAGTCGGGCCGAAGCACCTCCGGCATGGGTACTAGCAGGTCCTTTAAAAATGCGAGCGATTGCGGTTGATTGGGGGCTGCCCCAAAGCTGGGGGCAGCTGGTCCGGAGGCTCCGTGTTCCAATGTACTTTGAATCTCAGCTACTGAGGGGAGGTCTGGGGTAGGATTTTCAAGGTCCGCTCTAGAGGATTCTCCCTGCTCTACAAAGAGCATAATTAAACCCAGAGAGCCGATGAGGGCCAACAAAACGCCGCCGACAATAAGGACACTCCACACGGGATTTTTCGGCGTTGACGACCGATTTACGGAGTTTTGGGTTTGCCCCGAGGGGGGGTGCCCGAGCTCGGAACTTTCCCACCTTATTGAAAACTTATCGAGGTTCATCGCGAGTCGACCGAAAACTCCACGAATTGCCCAGGAAAAGCCGGCAGTACCAAGTCCACTCGAACTAGAAAGTCCGGGAGAAGGTTCTAAGGATGCTAACTACGAACTTCTCCGTAGATCTAAACTCCCGTGTTCCAAAAATCGCAAAGTGACTCGGTTGTTGCACGCAATTAACTTGGTTCCCGCAACAATCATGATACTCTTGTCGCCGTGTGAAAGGAATTTCGTAACACCTTTCCGGATTTAAGGAGATTTGCCAGAACTCCGGAAAAGGCATAGAGCTAAAGATTCAGGCGTTCCTTTAGTGCTGGTCATGCTACCACCACTCGGAACCTCGTTCCATTTCAACACCTATGCCGAAACGCCACTAAGTTTCCTCCATCCCGGCTAGGTGTTGCGAAGTTCCTTCGTCCTTTTCCTTTTTCTGTGCCAAATCAGTGGGCCGGGGACTTTTTTCTCGTTCCGTGGTGCACAAACCGGCTCAGACAATAACCGTTCGGGCAAGTTAGGCGGCTATCCCCCCGAACCATCCTCGTTTCCGGTGTCTCAGGAACCCCTCAATAATTCCCCCGGGACTGTGACCAGTTTCCGTAAACCACAACATGTGGTCAAGTTACACGGGAAAATATCCATTGATTGGGGTGTGGCCTCTCAGGCTTGGGATTATTCAGAGTTTCCCCTTAGTATATACCGGTTGTGGAAGGTTTCTGGGCAAGGTCCGGTTATTCGCCGTGGAAATCAATTCCCACTTTGAAGGGTGGCAGCAATAGTTTCCACAACGGTTTTCACGGTCTCCTCACAGACTTGAACGGTATCCAAGAAACGGGGAGGTGTTCTCTTGTCCACTTGCGGATCACACTGCCGCGCCCAATTCCACAGCTCGGTTTTTAGAGCATCTCCTGCTCCAGCGATCTGGCTTTGGATTTTCTCGAGCTTTGTCCGATCTTCTTGCGATAACTTCTCCCCGGCCTTGCTCTTTTGAAGGAGGAGGGAAAGTTCCGGCAAAGAGGAAAGAACCTGCATATAGGCCAAGATCACCCGTGACTCGGCAATCAACTTGGGATGGCCGATCTCTTCTGCAAGTAACAGGGCTTGCTTTGCCCGGGAAAGGTCCTCGGCTAACTGGGCGGAGGAAGGAATTTCGGCCAAAGGTCCCTCCCCCGGCTGGATGGCTCGCCGGGCCCGAACCTGTTGGGCTAAGCTCCCGAAAAACCATGGGTAAGGAATTCCACATGCATAGACATCCCAGCTTACCGGTCCCAATAGTTCAGACCACTGGCCCACTAACTCGGGTCTGGGTATCTTCTGCCGAACGGCCCACGAAATGGCAAATTCCCGGGTGGACCGGCCACGGAGATTCCAGCTCCACTCCGCCGCTGCCTCTACATTGAAGTCCCAATACCGAATCGAAGGAGTGGCATACCCGTATAAACACTGTAGGTGCTTCCCGATGAATTCGTTAAGCCGAGCATGGATGAACTGGGCACCGCTAAAGGGGCTGACAATCCGCCATGAAGCAGTCAGCTGCGGACACACTCCCAGCCAGCCTCCTCTTTTCACGAAATCTTCCAGGCGTGGCTCGATCATCGGCTTGTGCGAGCTGGTATACGTGCGACCACCATCATAATAGATAATCCGCACCTCCGGAGGAACCTCGGCTAGGATCTTGTCGTTAACTGGATAACTTCCCTGGGTGAGGAGGATACGGAGTTCCAAATGGGGCTTTACCTTCTTTGCTTCTTCCCATGCGGCCAGGGCTGCCCGGGTTTCCATGATGTACTGATTTTCTCTCATGCAGGTTTCGCACCCGCATTGTACGACTGCCTCACTGAGCCAGACGGTGACGGCATTCACATGCTCCGCCCTAGCAAGGGAGACCATCCAGTCGGCAAGGACCCTCTGGGCGTCTTCTTGAGTCCAGCAAACCGGTCCATCGACCCAAGTAGGCCATTTTTTTGGATCCCCTTTTCCCAGCACATGCGGATAGGCTTTGAAGATTCCGGTGCGGCGAAGTTGGTCGAGATGGGTGATGATCGGCACCAACTTGACCGCCTGCCGACGTGCCTGGTCGATGAGAGCGGAATCAAGTTCCGCCACCCCGCGGCCGTCGGCATCAACCGTCAGTCGCGTGGCATGGGTCTCCACCAAATTCATTTTCCGCTCCGCGAGCCAGTCGAGTTGCTCTAAAGCATAGGCACCCCAAAGTCCACGTTCTGGCAAGTCGGGCCAATCCAATATATCGACCGCCGGAAGAACGATTGCCGATGGTGTGAGCTGGAGGGAGACTACTCCCCGGGTTAGCTGCAAGAAGGTCTTGGCGGCATAAAACAATCCCGGGGGTTCATTGGCAGCCAAAACGACACCGAAGGACTGGGAGTCCCCTTTCCCGGGCTGCACGGTGCGGATGAAGTAGCTATCGCGCGCAATTGGCAACTTCCGAAGTGGTGACAAAGCATCTTCCGACAAAAGGCAACTCCTGGGATCCACTTGGCCCGAGATAAGCACGGCTTGAAAGCCGGGGGTCTCTTCGCGGATCACCTTAAGGTCGGTTTTAAAGTATTCGGCAAATTGCTTGCGAAAATCTGCCGCACTTTGTTCGACAACCGGATGGTCCAAGTTTGGAAGCAATAGGGACAGTTCTGTCGATTTCAACACCGCAATCCCTTGAATCTCAAGTTTCTTTGGCAAGGGTACGATGTGACGCACGACCTGCTGGGCTTCCTCTGGTGAAAGCGAACGGATTTCGCCGGCTTGGAGAGTTCCACCCCCTTTCCCAGCCCAGAAGTGCCCGAAAAGCAACACAAGGCCAATTCCAAATAAGCACCCTACCAAGCGATACATAGCTATGTCTCCCTGAAATTGGGACTCTCACGGTAACCGCTTCGACAACACCTAGGAGCCTTATGTGCCACTTTTAGAGCTGGGAGCTTAACTTTTGCGGGGCAAAGGTTGGGGAAATGGGTGTGCTGTTTGAGGTTGGAGCTTCAATTCGGCGAAAGCGATGTAAAACTTTCCGATGTTAATTAAATCCGGGGGAAGTAGAAATGAGAACACGTTGAGAGCAAGAAATAGCAGAGTAGTTCTTTCCGGAAATCCTTAATTGAGAGTTTAGATAGTAGCGAATTTTCCGCAAGGTCCTCAAACCCAAGGCGGGTGGTGGGAACCAAGAGATCGGTTGGTATGATGTAGCAGGCGGACCTAGCGGCCCTCCCGAATTTATTTCTGTCGGGGCTGTCCCCATCCCATGGGCTTTTCGAGGGAAGACGTTTCGCCTAACCGGGACTTGACTTTGGTCCATTGCCTCAACAAATTAGCTTTTCACGCAGAAAATTCTCGGCAACTTTGGGAAGCTCCGGGTTGAAGAGTTTCAGGGCCAAGCTGACGGACCTGAGGGAATAACTCAGGAGTATCTTGATCGTTGCGGTAGTTCGACCAGTAGGAGACCACCTTTTTACCTTTGGTGTTTCTAGGACCGCGGAGAATCTCTGGAGAAGTGTCGGGAGTTTCCAAGCAGAATTTGAGGGGGCAGGAGAGGTTCGGGAAGGTCGTAAATCGGTGTCGATCTGGATTTAGAGCCTCGCCCAATTGGTAGTTCCCGCCGTTAGATGTTACGATATTGCCTACCGAGAGAAACCGGGGCCGATCGTCCTTTCCCTCTTTGACAACGCCGAAGACTTTGCCCGCGGGCCCGGGGGTGGGACAAGTGGGCAGTACCAGCCGGAAAGTGCTGTATCTGTGTATGTGTGTTTAGTATTTAGCAATCCGGTGTACTTCGACGATCGGAAAGGGCCTCGGTTTTCGAAACGGTCGGTGCGATTTCAGAGGAAGGTTACGATCCTTCCGTGTCGGAATCAAGGTTGCGATTACGGGGTGTGGGTATAAGAGGAAAGATTAGCAGCCCCCAATGGTCAAAGGGAAGGAGGCCGGGAAAACTGGCTGATTTGGGGGGGACCTTTGTACTAGGAGGCCTTAAGTCGACATAGGTTTAGATCTTGTGCAACCAAAGATTGTGTATCCTGGTTACGGTTGCCCGAATGACAAGGAGAACGTCTATGGCCCGAAGAATAAGTCCCGTTGCCGTTGGATTCGTTGCGATCGTTCTTGCCTGGGGTGTTGGAATGGTGGCAGGT
>Ga0272449_1003021_pt1 | contig 14917 bp, 12 predicted proteins | sample YNPCB0241_FD_198679 | JGI IMG/M metagenome (GOLD analysis project Ga0272449, IMG submission 198679) | Hot spring sediment microbial communities from Yellowstone National Park, WY, United States - YNP-CB-024-1 | ecosystem: Environmental > Aquatic > Thermal springs > Hot (42-90C) > Sediment...
TTTCATCTTTCAAATTTTCTCTCATCATTTCAATATTTCTTCCTTCCATTAGAAAATTCAATTCCTTTTTTATACTTCTCTCAAATTCTCTAACTATTTTAACTGGCTGGTAAATTTCACTCTCTTTAATAAATCTTTCTATCAATCCAGCAATATCATATAAAATCTGAATATCTGTAATAATCTGGTCTTTAATACCTGGTCTTTGAACCTTAACAGCAACTTCTTTACCTTTATATTTTGCCTTATAAACACAGGAAATAGATGCAGAGGCAACTGGTTCTGGATTAAATTCCTCAAAAATATCTTCAATTTTCCCTCCTATTTCCTTTTCAATAAAATCTCTCATTATATTAAAATCTTCTTCCCTAACATCATCCTGAAGTTTTTCAAGTTCTTTTATATATTCAACAGGAATTAAATCTGGTCTTGTGCTTAAAATCTGTCCAAGTTTTATAAATGTAGGACCAAGTTCTTCAAGTAATTTTCTTACTCTTAAAGGGATCGGTTCTTTTATTTTCTTCTTTCTTCTGATAGGAAATTTTAATAAATGTGTCTGCTCTATAATTATTCCAAATCCATATTTGAAAAGTATATTTATAACATTGCGGTATCTCTTTAACTTTCTTATGACAGGATAATTTCTCATTATTCTTTTAAATATTCATTCTGCCAGAGAGGGTCAACTATTTCTTTGTATTTTTTATTATATTCGGGCATCTTCCCTTCTTCTATAAATTTCAAATATTCCCTTGCTCCTTCATCAACTGGTTCTGCCTCTGTTTCTTTTACAATCTTATAGAAATCAAGTGAATTATCCCTTATAATACATGGTGTTAAAAGATTTCCACATTCATGTTTTTTCCTATTTATCCAGTAATTATTCTGCCAATCTCTTATTTTTGTAAACAGAGGTGATTTAATTGCATCTGTTATTGTTTTGCCTTCTTCATAAAGTTTATATAAATTTCCAAGATTTTTATCTTTAAATGGAATGAATACACATGGAGTTATTGTTCCATCCCACATAATATAAAAATAGCCACCCCCCCTTGCAGCAGCCATACATCCATCAGAGGCAGTCCCTGAATTCCAGAAATCAGCAATAAATATTTTCTTTTCTATAACAAGTTGCCATATTCTTTTAAGCATTTTATATCTCTGTTCAGGAGTTACCATCAATTCAACACTTGGATTTCTTCCTATTGGCATATACTGGAAATACCATCCATAAAAAGCACCTTTCTTTTCAAAATAAAAATCAATGAATTCATCTGAAAGTAATAAATCAGCATTATATCTTGTTGGAGTTACTGAAATACCAAATGGAACACCATAATCCCTTAAATCATCCATAACCTCCATAATCCTTTTAAATACCCCTTTTCCCCTTCTTTCATCAGTCTCACTTTCAAATCCCTCAACTGAAATTGCAGGTGTGAAATTTCCAAGTTCTGATAATCTTTTTGCAATATCCCTTTTTATCATTGTTCCATTTGTATAAGCCATAAAATAAGCATCATTGTGTTTCTCAAGAATATCAAATAATGTTTTGCCATTATCATTATAAATAAATGGCTCTCCACCAGAAATTACAAAAAAATAAGAGCCAAATTCTTCTTTTATTTCACTTATAACTCTATCAAAAACATCATATTTTAATGTATGTCTTTCATAAATTTCACCTGCATAACATCCCTTACATCTTAAATTACATATATTAGTTGGAGAAATTGTGACAAAACATGGTGGTCTAAAACCATGCTTTTCCTCAAAATTTTTCCTTATATAAATTCCCTGAATGAATACCTTACCGAGAAAAATATTTGAAAGTGCTCTTACACAGTTTGGAGAAATACTATCTGTATCAAATAATCTTTCAATTGAATGTAAAAGTGCTCTACCCATATAATATCTTTCTTCAAGGACTTTCTTTGGTCTTTCATAAGTTTTCAATGACATTTTATATGTTGCTCTTTCAATTGCATTTATTAAAGTTCTTCTTGTTATAGAATTTCTTAAAGATGCACTTAATAAACCAGTAATTACTTTCTGTGAAGCACCCTTTTCCATAATATTCAAAATTTTATCTTCAAGATTAATTGCCATTTTAACCTCCTGTAGGACAATTTTATTTTAACACAATATTAATTCCTGTCAAAATTTTTCTTTATTTTTCAGAAATAGGGAAATAAAAAGTGGGGAATTAATCAAGAATTTTAATCCTGTATCTATAATAATTCGCCTTCATCCAGTTTTCATAACCATTTTCAGCCAAACGACTTAAGAATAAAACAATATCTCCATTTTCTCTATCCTGATAAAATCTGAAATTTGATAACTGTAGTTGTGCCGGTACCCCTTTTTGCTGTCTATCAATAACTCTTATAGTATTTCTTTTTATAGTAAATGGCTCTTCATTTATTTCTGCAATTACAAGAGGTGTTCTTGGCCAGTTTCCATTTGGTCTTACTCCTTCAATACATAAATTCCCTATCCAGTAAATTTTATCATTTTTTATTGACCTGAATATTCCAGAGCCGGTTGAACTTGATTCAATTACTTCTCCATTATCACAGGAAAGAGGAACTGGTTCTGTCCATGTCTCACAATTATCCTCTGAAAAACTAACCCATTTATATCCTGGTCTATCTGGAAACATACTATTGTCTCCCCTTAGTATCATTGCAAATTTTCCATTTTTAAGTTCTATAATTGCTGGCTCATAAAATCCTCTTGATGTTCTTTCAAGGTCAGGATATACAGGTTTGCTTAATTTCCATTCAATTTCTCCATTTATTTTATAATCACCAAGAATAAGGACAATTATACCAGCAGGAGACCAGCATCCTTTATAATGGACTGGATTTCCTTTTTCATCAAGAAAATGACTTTGTGCAGGAAATACAATTCTTCCTTTTGATGTTTTGATAGGTCTGCAAAAACTTACTGCGATTCCACCGGGTATATCAAAATTTAGAGGGATTTCACCACTCCATTTATCTCTTTTGGGCTCATAAATTTCAAGAACAACATTCCATGGGACATCAACATCAAGTTTATCTTCTGGATATAATTTTTTGTCAGTTATTGTTATTAATTTTTCTGTATCCGGGTCAAAAAAACCAGCAGATTCTGAATATCTTATTTTTCCTTCTATAGTAATTTTGCTTTTAAAATGAAGAATAGGGTTTGTCCATGTTTTTCCATTATCATAACTGAATATATCAACAAAATCATCATATCCATCTGAATAGTCCTCTCTGCAGTATCTATGAATAAGAATTGGCTTTTCATTTGAAATATATGTAATAAAACAGGGCATAACAGGTCTTCCTTTTTCATCCCAACTTAAAAATTTTTCCTTTTCAACTTTTATTTCCATTTTTCCTTTTTTTATGAATTTTAACTTTGCACACCCCTTTTTCTCTATCTATAAATTGAATTTTATAAACAAATCCATATTTTTCAATAATCCTTTTATATAAAACATCGCAGTGTTCACAATAATAAGGATACTTTTTTACTTTCTTTTTATTTAATATCCCAACAGATGGGCACTTCTTCATAAAAATTTCAAAATAATCAGGTCCTACACTCATTGTATATACTGCCTTTTCTTCTGTTAATGTATGTGTCCAGTATTCAGCCATACCTGCTATCCCCTTTTCTTTCACAAGTTTATCAAGATTTTTTAAGAAATTGTCTGAAATATAAATCCAGAAATCAATTACTGCTTTTTTTCCATATTTTCTATGCAAAAATTTAAAAAGTTCATTATATGCAAGTATAAATTCTTTTGCTGGTATCATTTTTTCCTCAATTTCTGTTCACATCTTCCTTTTTTATCATATTTAATTTCTGAATTATAGCCGGTCTTCTCCCCTATGACTTCATTTATAATCTTACATTGAATACAGAAATTACTATAAACTTGATAACCTTTTTCTTTCATATGATGTATTGCAGGGCATTTTTCTATCTTTAAAACTATCTCTTCATTCCCTTTCCTTTTAATTTTAAACTCTCCTTCTTCTTCACTAAAAACCTCATTCCAGTATTTTTCAAGTTCAGAAAGTCCTTTATTTTTTATCTTTTTTATCAACCATCCATATATACTTTCAGCAACCTCCTTTAAATATTCTTCAACTGCTTTTTTACCATAATTTTTATCAAGAAATTCAAATCCAACACTCAAAGCACCATGAAAATCCTTATGTATTCTATCTTTCATATTAAATCCCTTCTGAAAATTCAGGGAAATTTTCCTTCCACTCTTTTTTAAATCTTTCTTTTATATCTTTGTCCAAATCTTTTAAAAATGGTTCTCTTGCATAGCCAACATCTATCCCTCTGAATTTTAAAGCAATTTTCCAACTTGTTATCCCTCCATATTTTTTCAATAAACTTACTGCTATTGTTATCCTTTTCTGAAGTTCAATCGCTTTTTCAATATTCCCTTCTCTGAAATTTTTATAAATTCCAACAAATATTTCAGGTAAAATATTTTGAGTAGAACCAATACATCCAACAACTCCCATATTCAAAGCAGGTAAAAAAAGTTCATCAGGTCCACTAAATGCAATCCATTTTCCTTTCATTTTTAAAAGTAAATCCTGTAATAAATAAAAATCTGTATTTGTATATTTCAGACCTATTATATTTTTTATTTCCCCAAGTTTCAAAATCTCCTCATTTTCTAAAATAATTCCTGTTGTCGCTGGTATATAATAAATAAAAAATGGTAAGTTTGTTGAATTTGCAAGTTGATAATAATAATTGTATATCTCATCAAAACTGAATTTGTAATATATTGGTGGAATTGAAGATATTGCATCAACTTTTATTTTTTCTGAATGTCTTGCAAGTTCAATACTATTTTTTGTATTTAAAGCACCTCCTACATGAACAATAATTTTAATTTTTTCTTTTACCTCTTCTTTTACAATTTCTACAACTTTTTTCCTTTCTTCAATATTCATCAATAATCCTTCTCCTGTTCCACCACAAACATATAAACCATCAATCCCTTTTGAAATTAAAAATCGGACAAGATTTTTTAACCTTTTTTCATCTACATTCCCAATTTCATCAAAAGGTGTTAATAAAGCCGCATATACCCCATAAAATTTATTTCTCTCCATTTTAACCTCCAGATTTTTTTATTTTGCAGTATATCCTCCATCAACTAAAATATTTGCTCCTGTAATATAAGAAGAAGCATCAGAAGCAAGAAAAACAATAACTCCTTTTATATCTTCTCCTTTTGCCATCCTTCCAAGAAATGTCCTCTTTTTATATCTCTCAACAAATTTTTTATCCTGTCCTGAATATAAACCTCCTGGACTTACACAGTTAACCCTTATTCCAAATTCTCCAAATTTTGAAGCAAAGTATCTTGTTAAATTTATAAGACCTGCTTTATGGAAAAAATAGTCAGGCAGTGGTTCTATATCAGTCCCAGGATATAAAGTAAAATCTGGTCCAACTACACCTTGAATTGAAGAGATATTTATTATTGAACCACTTTTATTTTTTTTCATAACTTCTATAACTTTTCTTGTGAACTCAAAAACACCAACAAAATTTACTTCCATTGATAATCTGAAATTTTCTATTCTATCATAATAATCTTTAACAGCCCTTAAAACAGCATTATTAACAAGAATATCTATTCTTCCGAATTTATTTAATATTTTCTCTATAAGTAAGTCAATACTTTTTTCATCCGCAAGGTCAAGTTTTTCAGAAAATACATTATATCCTTTCTTTTTTAATTTATCAGCAATTTTTTTACAATTTTCTATATTTCTTGAACAAACATAAACATATGCTTCTGCTTCTGCAAGGGCCTCTGTAATATATTTCCCGTATAACCCTGCTCCTCCTGTCACAATTGCAACTTTATCTTTTAAATAAAATTTTTCTATTATTCCCATTTTAAGTTAATCTTTTAAAAGTTTCTTCAGCCACCTTACATTTCAAAATTTTTTCTATTTTATTTTCTTCTATCCCAATTTTTATTAATTTAAAAACTTCACTGCATGCTTTTATATATTTTTCAACAAATTCTTCTTTATGAGAATAGGATACATAGACACAATTTTTTGCCAGGAATTTTCTTTTTAGCATTTCATAAGTAAATAATGTCATCAATTCATTTGAATTTTCATAATCAAATTTAAAATTTGGTAGAGAGGATATTCCCATTATTTTTATTTTCAATCCATATTCATCGGCAATCTCTTTCCATGATTTCTTTATTTTTTCTCCTGTTTTTATAAGATGGTCTGGAACATTCTTCTCTTTTATTTTTTTTATCGTTGTTATTGAAGCGGTTGGCCCTATTCTTTCAGTCCAGTATGTGCTACTTATGAAACTCTCCTCTGCCTTCTTCATTATTTCTTTTTTACCAATAATTGCAGCCATAGGATATCCATTACTTATTGCCTTTCCATAAACAACAATATCTGGTTCTATTCCAAAAATTTTATAAGCACCTCCAATTGTTAATCTAAATCCAGATGTTATTTCATCCATTATCAAAACCGCCTTTATTTTTGTTGCAATATCTCTTACCCTTTTTAAAAAATTATTTTCAGGATAATAATTTCTTATAGTTTCAATTACAATCACTCCTATATCATTATTTCTTACAATTTCTTCAAGTTCTTCTATTTTATTATAATTAAATGGAATTGAGGTCCCTTTTAAAACTCTCGGAACTCCAAGAGGTTTAAGTCCGGGAAGTAAATGGCCATCAAGATTTCTATTATCTGAAATATTTGCGGATAGATACCAGTCATGCCAGCCATGATAACCACAAAATGCAACCTTTTCTTTTCCAGTATATGCCCTTCCTATTCTTACAGCGATAGCCATTGCCTCGCCACCTGTCCTTGCATATCTAACCATACCAGCCCATGGTTCTATCTTTAAAAGTAATTCAGCAAGTTCAACTTCTTCTGGAGAATTTAAAGTGCACATATTACCTTTATCAATAACATTTTTAACTGCTTTATTAACATCAGGGTCAGAATACCCAAGAATACATGTCCCAACCCCCATAATTGAAAAATCAAGATATTCATTTCCATCCAGAGCCCATACTTTAATTCCTTTCGCTTTACTGAAATAAGAGGGCCAGATTTCTGGTAAAAAAATTTCACTTTTTTTTGAAAATAAACATGTTCCCATTGGAATAATATTTTTTGCTTTTTTCCATAATTTTTGCCCATTCTTAATTTTCATATATAACCTCCATTAATCTCCCTTCTTTGGCGCTTTTTTCAATATATTTAAGTATTTCTATTATCTTTTTTTCTTTTTTGAAAGAATATGGATAACTTTTTTCTTTTTTTATTGCTTTCAAAAAATCTCTCATTTCCTCAATATACATTTCCTCATAAATTTTTACTGAATATCCATTTTCTTTTATTTCCCTCTCTATTTTTATTTCTTCTTCTTTCCCTACAGAAACATTATAAAATTTCAATTTTTCTTCTTCTGAATTCCAGAAAATATATCCATTATCACAAATGATTTTTAAATACCTTCCTGATGGTTGAGAAATAACATCTACAATAAGATTCCCTATAATTCCATTTTCATATTCAAGAATAACATGGTATAAATCCTCAAAATCTATTTCAAGTTGAGAAACTTTTCTTTTAATTGCAAATACATTTTTTACATCTCCAAAAAGATAATTAAGATATGTTATTTCAAATGCAACCATTTCCTTTGTTCCGGATGTTTCCTTTTTTGAATAATACTCATTTTTATAATTTTCCCATGGATGCCAAAGAGGTAAAAAAGCAGAAAGATGATGAATGAAATAATAAATCTTACCAGAACAATTTTTCTCTATTAATTCTTTAATCTTTTTTATAACAGGATTATAAAACATTGTAAAACTCGGACAGGCAACAACTTCACCTTTTTCTTCTATTTCTATAAGTTTATCAAAACCTTCATATAAAAAATTGCTCTCTGTAAAAAAATGTTTTTTTAGATGATATGCCTTTATTGCATATTCATAATGGAGATTTGGTGGAGTGGAGATAATAAAAACATCTGGATTTTTTTCCAGTACTTTCTCAAAATCATTGAATGTCTCAATACCATATTTTTCCCTCACTTCATCACATCTATCATTCCTTATATCAAAACCGATAATATCATTTTCTCCAATATATTTCAAACACCTTATCCTTCTTTTTCCCATTGAGCCAAGTCCGATAACAAGAAATCTCATTTTTTATTCTCCTATTTTAAGTTAAAAATATAGAATAATCCCTGATCCCTGTAATAAGACCAATAAAAAACCATATACCCGATGCAACAAATGGACCAACAATAAGACCTATAAAAAATGGTTTTGAACGATGATATATATTCGCTCCACCAAGTTGCAAAATCATTGTTTTCAAAAGCCAACCACAAAATATAGAAAACCAGGGAAGCATAACTCTATAAGTTGAAGCAACACTCAATCCCAATGGATGAAAAGGGCACCATGTAAATTTTGTATAAAAAACTGTTAACAAAAACATAATTAGAGCACCGGCAATTTTAATAATTATCCCTTTAATATTTGTACCTTCAGGATATAAAATGTGAGAAGATATCCATTTCCAGGGAAAGCCAGGGACATCAACAAAATACCACTTATTTAAATTTAATCCACCAAATTTATAAGCCATCTTCAATAAAATAAAAAATGATGCAAATATCCCGGTTATTAAAGATAGAATAATTATCCAGAACATGGGTCTAATATTTCTATTTATTTTTTCTCCAAGTTTAACAGAATGGAATACTGAACTAAAAGGGTATGTTCTTAAATCAGAATGGTAAGAATAACTCAAACCTAAATTAGCAAGAGTATTAATGTCAATATTTTTACTTCCAAAAACAGAAACTATTTGAGAAGATGCAATAGATGGACTTTTTAAAGTAAATAATCCTGCCTGACATACAATTTTTGTAAGACCAAAAAGAATTAAAAATATGAGAATAACAAAATTTATTGTAACAAGAAAATTCATTCCCGAAAAAATTAACCATAATAACATTAATAAAATACCGAAAATTGTTCCCCAAAAAGAAACAGAATATGGAAGTAAATTATCCTCATCTGATTCTATTTTTTTTCTTTTTAATGCACTTAACAAGACATTTTTTAAATGTTTTTTTGAAATCCATATTGAATGTAAAGTATAAAATAATAGAGCACCAAACGAAAAATGAGCAAAAAATGGTCCTCCTTTTGAAATATAACTACCGCATCCAAGATTTTCATTAAAGTATATTCCTGATATATTAAAGATGCCCTCCAATATATAGAAAAACAAAGCAAAAAACCATAAAGAAAAGGATAATTTACTATTTACAAAATAAGAAAAACCCATAACAGGAAAACTTATTAGAAAGTAAACATATACCGTTCTTCTAAAAATAGGGATAGAAAAAGGAGAAAGTGTTGGGAAAGCAGAAAAAAATTTATTTAAACCATTTAAAGAACATATTAAAAAAGAAATCAAAAATCCAGTCCAGAAAAATTTGTTTTTAAATAAAAAGGGTATAATTTCTTCCTCTTTTTTTAACGATGCCATCGCTACTGGTATTTCATTTATTGGAAACTGTAAATTTTCATTTTTTATCCATTGTTTTTGAAATATAGAAACAATACATATAGAAGTAAAATAAAAAGTTATAAAGAAAAAAAACCAGGGCAGAAACATCTTTAACCAAATAGCCCATGGAATATTATTACTTCCTTCAAAAAATCCATTTAAAACTGATGTGTCCTTAATTATAAGATAATTTTTTATATGCCGACCTATTAACTCTGCCCATCTATTTTCGTTATTACTATAATAAAAAAGCCCTGCAACAGTTGGTAAAAATTGACACATTAATCCTACCTCACTAACCGAAGCGCTAACAATCAACATTATCCATATGGTCAAAAGTGAACCATGGGTAAAATAAAATCTTCCTCTTGTAATTAATCTTAAAAATGGATTAAGCATAATTACCAGAATAAAAAAAATAAATACTGCTCCTGAAGGTAAATGGTCTTCAGCCATATAATCAGAATGAATAATATTTACTGCCAAAAGTCCCATATAGACCATCAATACAGAAAGAATCAAACCAGTTAAAATAGTAATAATGTTAAATGGATTATTTCTATTGAATAACAAATTTTTCATTTTAATTCTCAACAATTACATTTATTGAATACTCAATCAATCCTATATTTGTTATAACAACAACTTTAATATTGTGAATCCCATTTTTTTCTTTTGTTGTATCCCAAACTGCTCCATCACCAAAACATTGATAAGGAGGACTCTTTTCAACAGATACAAGTTTTTCATCAATATAAAATCTAACCTCTTCTGGAATTACACTTTCTACTTCACATATTATGGGAACTTTACCTGATATTTTAGAATTTTCTTTTATATTTAGTTTCACAAATTTTTTTAAAAACTTTAAAGTATTTTCTTTTATCTCATTTATCTTCTTTTCTACAATTTCAAGTTCTTCTTCACCAAGTTTTTCATATTCCTTTGAAATGTAATCCGTTATTTCAATAAAATTATTGGGAAGATTGAGTATATCTTCAAAATATGACCATTTTTCAAGATATTTTTTATCTCCGAGTAGATTCAATGAGCCAGTTCCATGCCAGTTATTAAAGAGATAAGCACCATCTGCTCCAAGTTTATATCTTTTATATACCTTCCTTCTATAATCGTCTGAGGTCATATTAAATACCTGTCCGGGTTTTACTCCCTTTTTTATTTCTTCATCTCCTAATTCTGTCGGTGCTGTCTCAAACTTTGTTACTTCTATTCCTGGATAAAGTTTTACTTTACTCCCTTTTACCATCTTTACCCATGGCCTTACATCAAAATCTTTTTCAAGACCAGGATAATGAGGGATAAGTATATCAACAAGTCCCTCCTTTACCCATGTTTCAGGGTCAAATCCATATTCTTTATAACCTGTTGCAGGCAATCTTATCGCAATTTTTATATCCTTCCTGAGTTTTTTACCAACCTCATCTATTCTTTGCCTTGCTTCTCTAAAATTATTCATAAATTCACACTTAAAATTAACCCATCTTTCATCATTTTCAGGTAGATTTCTCGGGTCTATATTATATTTTTTCATAAATTCTTCAATAAGGGGGTCATCATATCCTAAAATATATGGATAACGACAGAAATCCATTGTAACACCATCAACTCCCATTTCAACCATCTCAGTTAAAACACCTATCCTTTGTTCCTGAACAGGTTTATATGCAAAACTCATTTGTACCCATCTATTACCATTTTTATCCTTTATTCTATATTCTGGATGTTGATGCCATAGGTCACCATTGTGAGGCACATATCCTTTATCTGTTGCCAGTTCCATACCATAATATCCACTCATTCTTAATGAACCGAATATTTTTAATCCATCTTCTTTTGCCCTTTTTACAATTGTCTTAAAAACAGGTAGCCCAATCTCATCCATCTTTCTAAAAAATAATGCTGCCTGTCTATCTCCCTCTCTCCACCATTTACTATCTTCAAGATGTCCTTCTCCAAAATATGTTGCATATTTACTCGGGAAATTTACTGCTCCTGAAACCAAACATGAAAATTCAAATATTTCGCAATCTGTATCTTTGAATCTATCTACAAGGGAATAAAGTTGTTCTGCACTCCAAACATCTTTCTGTCCAAAAAAATCTGTATAACCATCATTATTATATATAATCCTTTTGTTATTTTTAGGGTCATTTTTATATTCAAAAAGAGAAAACTCTTCGTCTGTAGGAGATATAAGCCTTAAATAGTATATCTTTAAATTCTCCTCAAGTGGTTCAAAAATAAGATGAAAATTATCTTTGAAATTCCCACCACCACAGAATATTTCCTGAACATTTCCTTCAATTTCCCAGTCATATTGGGTTTCTTTTTGATACCTGGCTGAATTATCACATATTATATTGAATGACTTCCATGGGCAATTTATTCCTGCATAAACAATCCATCTTCCTTTTGGAAGTGTAAAAAGAACCTTATCTCCCTTTTTAATCTCTATACCTTTACCTTTATCATCGCATATCCTATAATTAAAAATTTTGCCTTTACCTGAAACAAATTGTGATAAATCAAAAATTAAAAAATCTCCACTTTTCAATTTCCCTCCTTTTTCTATATCTTCTCTTTTTAAAATATTATCACTAACCCTTACAATTCCTTCATATAATTTTATTCCTGAAAGATAAAATTTTACTTTGTATGTCCCTGGAATAAATTTTGGAGAAGAAATTTTAATATATTTACTTCCTTTTGGAGTCACAGTGAAAGAAAAATTTTCAAAATTTTTTGTATCCTCAAAATCTAATTTTATTTCTGCATTTTTAATTTCATCTACTGAAATATCTGTAGAAATCATAAAAGAAATTTCTCCCTTTTTTTGAAATACAGGACATTTAATTGAAAATTCAGGGACTTTTTCAATATCGGTTTTTAAAATTTTTGAATAATAGACCATTTTTATTTCATCTTCTTTCAATTCCCTTTCATAAATTTCTACTCCCTCAACAATTCCATTAAAAAAATAATCCTCATAAGCATACCTACCAATCGTATAGTAATCTTCATAAAATTCTCCCATATTGCTTTGCATATCTACCACATTACTTTTATATGAATAATTCAAATATCCTTTTATCAGATTACCTTTCTGTATAAAAACAATATGATAAAATTCACCAGGCAAATATTTCCCTAATTCTAAGTCCCTCCAATCTCCGTTAGAATTTCTTGACCATATATGAATTGTTCCATCTTTCTGTAAATATATCCCCCTGCCAGCAAATCTCTTTCCATCTTTTTCAACCCCTTGACTTATTAAACAAGAGTATTGATATGATTCAGGCCTGAAGGAAATTGAAATACTTATCTCATCTTTTGTAGTTTTTCCACATGAAATTTCAATAAAACTATCCTTTCCATTTAAAAAAACACCCTTTTCTGTAATTACTCCATTTGTAATCTTAACATTTTTTTCATTGAGTATTTCTTTATTATCAAATTTCCACTTCCCAATCAATCCATCAATCGCATAAATTTTAAAACAAAGGAATAAAAATATAAAAATAATCACACTCTTCATCTTTTTATCTCCTTTTTTATTTTATATTATTTTTCACCAACTATAATGACCGAACATATCATTCTTATTTGCTTTTGCATCTACATATCTTACCCATTCAACATGACCATCCCAGAATAAAATATTCCCTCCTCCATTATGTCTCCATGAAAGATACTCATCATATGAACTCCCAATCACTCTTTCTGGTGGCCAACTACTACATAATGGGCAAGATATACGAGGATATCCAGTATCCAGGTATTGAGAATCTCCCCAGGCAGCAATCTGATGTGGTCTTTTTATCTGTGCATATTTAGCAGGTCTTCCATTATAAACCCAACCACTTGTAGCATACCAGCACGCAGAAAGCGATTTTGTTACATGGGCTGAATTCCAGCGATTACAGACAATTCCAATTCCTCCTTCTAACTTATATCCAGGCCAATATTTTGTTTTTGTGCTTGGACATTTAAAAGGTGGAGAATCTGTTACCCATCTGTTTAAAGGTGCTACAAATGCATTCTGAGGTAGTTTTACATATGGTCCTAAAAACCATTGACAAAAAATCTCTTGAGGTGAACCACCAGAAATATAGTAATACCAGGGAGGAACATATCCATCATAATCTTGAACATACATCATTATAGCCAACCCTATCTGTTTCAAATTATTAGCACATACTGCCATCCTTGCCCTCTCCCGCGCTTTGCTTAATGCAGGTAAAAGCATTGCTGCAAGGATGGCTATTATAGCCACTACCACAAGCAACTCTATCAATGTGAAGCCTTTTCTTTTCATATTTTCACCTCCTTTCTTTTTTATTTTTTTATTTATTTTTACCTTCATAATTAATCACCTCCCTTCTATATAAATTTTTATAAGGGTTTCTCTACCAAATTTTATATGTTTTCTTATTGTTTTCTCTGCCTTATCTGGATTTCTACTTTTTATCGCTTCTATAATTTTTTTGTGAGAAAATGGGTTTTCTATATACCTTTCAAAATAATGTGGAAATTTAAAACTTATTCTGAATATCTTTGTTAATAAATGTAAATTATCCATAAGTTTATATAACATCTTATTTCCGCTTCCTTCCGCAATTGTTAAATGAAATTCTGCATCTTTTTCTATCATACTACTTAAATCCTTATTCTTTAACGCTTCTCTATATTTTTTCTCTATCTCTTTAAGTCTATTTATTATTTCTTCAGTCACTTTTTCCGCAGTTTTTCTCGCAGCAAGTCCTTCAAGATATTCTCTTATTTCATACATTTCATTTATCTCTCTTATATTTATCTTTTTTACATATGTTCCGCCTTTCTTTTTCCTCTCTATTATTCCAGCATCTTCAAGACGATTCAAAATTTCTCTTACAGGTGTCCTGCTTATCCTTAATTTTCTTGCAATATCAATCTCTCTTATCCTTTCTCCCTTATTTTTCAAGATTATCTCTTTTACTTTTTTCTCAAGTTTTCTATTGTCCATATTTTTATTTTAACACATATTTTTAATTTTGTCAAGTTTTTTGTATTCTTATTTTTTATTAAGTATACTTTTTTATCATTTAAGTCAAATTCCAATTGTTTTCAGTAAAATTAAAGATTGGATTTAAGGAATTTTATTGTTCTTCTTAAGATTATATTTTTGAAAAAGATTGATGTTATATGGGTTGATGGAAGAAATAATTTTTCAGGTCTGCCAAGAAAATTCCATAATTGAATAACTGCTTTAAATGGAATTA
>Ga0272449_1003022_pt1 | contig 14916 bp, 18 predicted proteins | sample YNPCB0241_FD_198679 | JGI IMG/M metagenome (GOLD analysis project Ga0272449, IMG submission 198679) | Hot spring sediment microbial communities from Yellowstone National Park, WY, United States - YNP-CB-024-1 | ecosystem: Environmental > Aquatic > Thermal springs > Hot (42-90C) > Sediment...
AAAAAATTTTAAGTGCTGGATTTGATGAAATATTTCTAAATAATTCAATCGCAATTATATTTTCCATCAATCTACCATAATTTTCTGAAAATTTTGATGAAAAGTTTTTTATAAAAAAGTTATCTATAAAATAAACCTTTCTTGGACATTGAAGTGATTTTTTTATACTTGGAGTAAAAATTTCAACAGGATAAATAAATAAGGATTCTTTTTTTAAATACTTTATATAATTTGCAAGAGTCCCCTTCCCTACCCTATATCCAATCCCTTTTAAATTATTAGCAAGTTTAGAAATAGAAAAATATGTAGAATTCAGCAAAATCTGAATTAAAATATTGAAAACTTCTTTCTGTAATATCTCTTGTTAAGAAAGTATTGTAATAATCTTCAATTATAAAAAATTTTTTCCCTTTTTTAGAAAGAACTATTTCAGGGAAAGTGCCAAATTCAATATATTCTTTAATTAACTTCTCAATCTTTTCTGTATCTGGATTTTTAACATTTTTAAAATCTAAAAATTCTTTAAAACTTAAAGGAAAAAGAGAAACTGATATTCCTCTACCCCCCCAATTCTGTTGGTATCTCATTTGAAGATAATTTTGAAGATAACCCTGTAATAAAAATCTGGTAATTTTCGGTATCAATCATCCTTCTCAACCATTTACTCCATAAAGGAATATTCTGAATTTCATCAAGAAACAAAAATTTTATCTTATTTGAATATTTTTTTAATATACCAGTTAAATTTGTTAAAACTTCTGTTTTTCCTGGAATCCTTTCATCTTCAAAATTGATATAAATACATTTATTCTTACCTATTTTTCTTACAAAATCAAAAAGTAAATAAGTTTTTCCAGACCTTCTAAAACCCGTTATAACTACCACTTTTTTTACCTCATTAGAATAAAGATTTTCAAGAGAAATTTCTCTTTTTTTTATTTGGGGTAATTCTCTTTTCCACCATTCCTCTATAATATTTTTTAAAAGTTATTCCATTCTTCTCTTTAATATTTTACAGAACAATTTTATACAGGTCAAATTAAGTTCCCGTATAAGTAATGCCTTTCACCTTTTTCAATTTTAACTTTTTTTATCTCTCCCTCTTTTACACTCCAATTTTCTATTATTACAGGTTTATTATTTAAAGTCCTTCCTATATATGTATTCTTTCTTTTATAACTTTTTTTCCTTATAAAAACTTCATCTATCCTCCCTTCCATTTCTTTATTTTTCAAAAATGAGATCTTATCCTGCAAATTCAATATAAGTTGATGTCTCCTTCCCTTTTCTTCCTTTGGAACATTATCAGGAAACTTACTTGCTTCTGTCAAAGGCCTTGGAGAATATTTAAAAACATATAAATCATCAAATTTAATCCTTTCAACAATCTTATATGTTTCTTCAAAATCTATTTCTTCTTCATATGGAAAACCGACAATTATATCAGATGTTATTGAAATATCTGGACAATTTTTTCTTACCTTTTCAATAATTTCAAGGTATCTTTCAATCGTATATTTTCTATTCATAAGATTTAAAATTTTATTTGAACCAGATTGAAGTGGAAGATGTAAATGTTTATATAATTTGGGCAATTCTGAAAATGAATTAATTAAATCATCTGAAATATCTTTTGGGTGAGATGTTAAAAATCCAATTCTCAAAATTTCATTAATTCCATGAACTTTATAAAGAAGTTCAACAAAATCTTTCCCCGTATCTTTTCCATATTCATTTACATTCTGACCTATCAAAAATATCTCCTTAACTCCTTTATCAATAAGAACTTTTATTTCATCAATAATCACATTTTCTGGTTTACTTACAAATTTTCCCCTTGCATAAGGAACTACACAATAAGAACAGAAATTTTCACATCCTTTTGTAATTGTAATAAATGAAGTTGTTTTTTCTGTAATTTCTATCTCACTAACCTCATTAAATAGATTTTCATCTTCTTCAAATATACTGATTTTTCCGCCAGAATAATTTTTGAGAATTGATACAAATTTTTTATATGAATTTGGGCCACATATAATATCAACAAAATCAAGTTTTTCAAAAATTTCATTTTTATAAATAGAAGGAGTGCATCCAACAAAACAGAAAATTTTATTATTTTTTATATTTTTAATTGAACTTAAAAAAGAAAAAGCCCTCTCTTCTGCATGTTTCCTTACAGAACAAGTATTTACAATTATTATATCTGAATCCTCTGGAGAATGCACTTCAATAAATCCTTCTTCAATTAGAAGTTTTCTTAACTTATTTGAATCATAAAAATTCATCTGGCAACCATAAGTTTTAATATAAAATCTATTTCTCATAGTTAAATTATGCCTTTTTTAATGAGATAACTGAACCTATAATTAATCCTAAAAGTGTGAGAGAATTTATATTTAATTTTATTGCAAGGGAGAGATTAAAAACAACTAAATCAAAATTATTTATACTCCAAATAGGAGTTAGATGATTTGAGAGGATCTTATAATAAATTGTACTTTGAGGAATTAATAAAAGTAAAATTTCTCCGATTGCCGTTCCTATCATTGCTGAAAGAAAAATGACTAAAATTATATATAAAAATTTCATCTTTCTATTATCTGTTCCCTTGAAAAACCAGTTGAAATTTTTGTTATTCTAACTTTTATTTTTTCTTCAATTTTTTCTATATATTTTTTTGTATTTTCGGGCAATCCCTTATAACTTTTTACTTTACTTATATCCTCATTCCACCCATCAATCTCTTCATAAATTACATCACAATTTAAAAATATTTTTGAACTTAAAGAATAATCCTCAATTATCTTCCCTTCATATTTATATCCAACACCTATTTTTATCTTCTTAAACCCGGTTAAAACATCAAGTTTTGTGAGAACTATTTCATCTATTCCATTAATTAGACAGGCAAATTTAACCAGCACAGCATCAAACCATCCACATCTTCTTGGCCTACCTGTTGTTGCACCAAACTCATTACCTATATTTCTCAATTTTTCACCTAATTCATCTTTTATCTCAGTAGGAAATGGGCCCATTCCAACCCTTGTTGTATATGCTTTTGCAACTCCTATTATTTTTTCAATTTTCTTTGGAGATACACCAAGACCAACACATGCTCCTCCTGCAATGGGATTGGAAGCAGTCACATAAGGATATGTGCCAAAATCAATATCAAGAAATGTTCCCTGTGCTCCCTCTGCAAGAATTTTTTTACCCTTTTCAATCTCTTCATTTAAATACAAAGAAGTATTTATAACAAATTTTTTCATCTCCTTTCTATAAAATTCATATTCTTTAAAAATTTTCTCAGGACTTAAAATTTCTTCCTTATAGTATTCTTTAAAAAGATAATTTTTTATTTCTAGAGCAATTCTCAATTTTTCCATAAAAACATCTTCATCTATAAAATCAATAACCCTTATTCCTATCCTTGCATATTTATCAGTATATGTTGTTCCAATCCCTCTACCTGTTGTTCCAAGTTTTCCTTTTCCTCTAAATTTATCTTCAACTTGATCAAGTATTTTATGATATGGTAGGGTTATATGAGCATTTTCAGCAATATATAGTTTATTTTCAACATCTATTCCATTTCTCTTTAAATATTCAATTTCTTCAAATAATGCTACAGGGTCTATAACAACACCATTTCCTATTACACATATTTTGTCAGGATATAAAATTCCGGATGGGATTAGATGAAAAATAAATTTTTTATTATTGACAACTACTGTATGACCTGCATTTGCCCCACCTTGATATCTTGCAATTATATCAACATTTTTTGCAAGATAATCAATGACTTTACCCTTCCCTTCGTCTCCCCATTGAGTTCCTATTACAACTTCTACCATTTTCCTCCTATCCTTTCAACTATTGCTTTACCCATTTCAATTGTTCCAACACATTCTTCTCCTGGGTTTTTAAAATCATATGTAACATACTTCCCTTCTTTTATTACTTCTGACAGAGCACTCTCTATTTTTTCTGCTGCTTCAAACTCCCCAAGATAATCAAGCATTAAAACTCCTGCAAGTATCATTGCCGATGGATTTACTTTATTCAATCCTTTATATTTTGGAGCAGAACCATGAGTTGGCTCAAAAATTGCTACATCTTCTCCTATATTTGCTCCAGCAGAAAGTCCCAAACCACCAACAAGACCGGCACATAAATCAGAAAGTATATCTCCATAAAGGTTTGGACAGATAATAACATCATAAATTTCCGGTTTCTGAACAAGTTGCATTGCCATATTATCTACAATTTTATCCTCAAACTCAATATCTGGGTATTCAGTTGCTATTTTTTTTGCTATTTCAAGAAAAAGGCCATCAGAAAATTTCATTATATTTGCTTTATGGACAACTGTTACTTTTTTTCTATTGTTCTTTCTTGCATACTCAAATCCAAATCTAATAATTTTTTCAGAATTTTCAATGGATATTGGTTTTATACTTATTCCAGTATTTGAACTCAATCTTTTCCCAGTTTTTTTTTCAATAAATTCTATAAGTTGATATGTATCTTCTTTCCCTTTTTCAAATTCAATTCCAGCATAAAGGTCTTCCATATTTTCTCTAATTATAACAATATCTACATTTTCATATCTTGTTTTCACACCATTATAAATCTTAAATGGTCTTAAACAAACATAAAGATGAAAGTGTTGCCTTAAAAAAACATTTATACTTCTAAATCCAGTTCCAATAGGTGTTGTTATTGGCCCTTTCAAACATATCTTATTCTCTTCTATTGATTTTATAGTATCATCAGGAATTGGAGTTCCATATTTTTCTATACATTCTTCCCCAGCCATCTTTACATCCCATTCAATATTCACTCCAGTTGCTTCAATACATCTCCTTGCTACCTCCACCACTTCAGGGCCAATTCCATCCCCTGGTATTAAAGTAATTCTATAGGACATTCTATTCTCCAATTTTAAAAGTTCCATATTTTTTTAAATAATTTATAACCCCACCTTCTTTAATAATATCTATCAGAAAGTCAGGGATTTTCGTTCCATAAATTTCAATATTCTTTGTTATATTTTTTACCATTCCTCTTTCAAGAGAAATCTCAATTTCATCTCCATCTTCAATATTGTCTGTATCTGCTTCAATCAAAATCAAACCATTATTTATTCCATTTCTGTAAAAAATTCTTGCAAAACTTTTAGCAATAACTGCAGAAATTCCAGCATATTTGATTACTAAAGGTGCTTGTTCTCTACTACTTCCACATCCAAAATTTCTACCTGCAATAATAAAATCTCCCTTATTTATTTTTTTATAAAAATTAGGATAAATATCTTCCATAAGATGTCTTGCAAGCTCTTCCATATCAAGTGTTTTAAATTTATATTTACCCGAAATTATATAATCAGTATTTATATTATCTCCAAATTTATGCGACTTTCCTTTCAACACCATCTTTTCTCCTTTTTCTCAATAATTTTTACCACAATTTCAAGAATATTGCAAATTGAAAAAATCTTAGAATTTTGTATAATATTTTAAAAATGGAGGTGAAAAATGAGAATACTTGCAATAGGAGCCCATCCTGACGACCTTGAAATTTTATGTGGAGGAACTTTAGCAAAATATTCAAAAAAAGGTCATAAAATATTTATGGCTCATCTTTGTGATGGAAGTATGGGAGGGAAAAATATTACTCCTGAAGAACTAATTGAGATAAGAGATAAAGAAGCCAAGAAAGCTGCTTCTTTGATAAATGCTGAAGTCCTTGGCCCAATTGCTGGGGACCTTGATTTATATAATACAAGAGAAATGAGAGTTGAAGTAATTGACATTATAAGATATACAAAACCAGATATTATTATAACTCATTCACCTGATGACTATATGCCAGACCATACAATCACTGGTAAACTGGTATTTGAGGCAGCATTTACAGCAACATTACCGAATTATAAAACAAAATATCCAGCATATGAAGTGATTACCCCCATTTATTATATGGATACTCTTGTTGGACTGAAATTTCACCCAACACATTATGTAGATATAACTGATTTCTTTGAAATAAAGAAACAGATGCTTTTGTGTCATGAAAGTCAATATAAATGGATTAAAGGACATCACCTTTCAGATCCAATAAACTTAATTGAAACAATGTCAAAATTTAGGGGATTACAATGTGGTGTTCTTTATGCAGAAGCATTTAGAATAGAAAATGTTTGGGGAAGGGTAAGACCTATTGAAATAATTTAATCTTTTTCAAATAAAAAATCTTTAGGTAAAGGTGCTAAAAATTCAACATTATTTTTGCTAATAGGATGTAGAAAAGAGATTTTATAAGAATGTAATGCTAATCTTTTAATCAAATCACTTTTTTTCCCATATTTTTCATCTCCAACAATTGGATAGCCAAGATATGAAAGAGTTAAACGAATTTGATGTGTTCTACCGGTAATTGGTTTTATTCTAAGCAAGGTATAATTCCCAATATATTTCTCAACATCTATTTTTGTTAAGGCCTCCTTACCTTTTAAAAAATAGACCTTCATTTTTGTCGGATTTTCTCTATCCGGAGCCACTTTAAACTCTACTATTTTTTTATCTTCAGGAAATCTACCTTCTACAATTGCATAATACTCTTTTTTTACCATTCTGGTTTTAAACTGTTCAATTAAATTCCAATAAGAAAAATCATTTTTAGCAAACACAATCACTCCACTTGTTTCTTTATCAAGCCGGTGGACTACCCCAGGTCTATATGGAAAACCAATATTTGAAAGTTTTGTATGAGAAAGCAAAAAATTAACTAACGTTCCTGTTTTTATATGAGATGTTGGATGAGTTAAAATTCCAGAAGGTTTATTAACAACAATTATATCTCCATCTTCATATATTATATCAATTTCCCCATTTTCTGGTATTATCTCCTCTCTTACTTTCTCTTTTCCCTCAGTTATTTTTATGATATCGTTTTTTTTAAGATTATAGGAGGGTTCAACTTTTCGGTTATTTAAAAGAATCTTCCCTTCTTCTATCCATTTTTTAATTTTTCCTCTTGAAATTCCGATTTTTTCTCTTAAGAATTTGTCAATCCTTATTCTTTCTTCTCCCTCATATTTTATTTCCATTTGTTCTTATCATTAAGAATTATACCATTAAATTTGAAATTTGCTATTTTTTGAATTATAATTTTAAAAATGGACCTAATAGTATTCATAGTGGGTCTTATCTTTGGTAGTTTTGCAAATGTATGCATATATAGATTACCAAAAGGAAAATCAATTATATTCCCCTCCTCATTTTGTCCCAATTGTAATAAAAAAATAAAATGGTATGACAATATCCCTCTTTTAAGTTATTTAATTCTGAAAGGAAAATGTAGATATTGTAAAAAACCTATTTCTCCAAGATATTTTGTTGTGGAATTCATTACAGGATTATTATTCCTTTTTATATATAGAAAATTTGGGCTCTCACCTTCTTTTTTTATCTATACCCTTCTCGTTCTTTCTCTTGTTATTATAGGATTTATTGATATTGATACATTTTTAATTCCTGATGTTATAGTTTTACCTGGAATTTTCTTGGGATTAGTAGTTTCTTGGCTTTTTCCTAAAATTCATGACATGCCAAAGATAGGAAGTTTTTTATATTCGTTTTGTGGAGTTATTTTAGGAGGTGCAACTTTAATTTTTTTGGGATTTTTAGGGAAATTAATTTTTAAAAAAGAAGCGATGGGAGGAGGAGATGTTAAAATGCTTGCTATGATAGGTTCTTTTTTGGGATGGAAAGCAATATTTTTAACCTTATTTTTTGCCTCACTTTTTGGGACTTTAATAAGTTTAATGTTGATTTTATTAAAGAAAAAAGAAATGGGTGAATATGTACCATTTGGTCCTTATCTTGCAATAGGAGCAATAATATCAATTTTTATAAAAGGTAATTATTTTTTGGGAATTATAATTAATTAAAATGAGTATACCTGCAATTGAAATTGTTAAGGAATTTTTTATAATAAATGATTTTTATATTATCACAAAGGATGGTTTTTTAGTTGTCAAAAATTCAAAAAAAATATTTAAGGAAATTGAGGAATTTATTATAGAAAAGGAGAAAATAAATTTTATAAATAAGGCGATTGTCAAGCCTATTTCCTGGCATACATTGAAGTTTACTCCTTCTGTAATAAAAAAATTTTATGAAGAAATATTTGAAATAACTTTTGAAAAGACAAATAAAATATTGAAAAATTTAGATGAGGATAACTACAAAAAGATAATTGTAATCCCTGGTTTACCAGCGACAACAAGTTTAAGAAATGAGTCAATAAAAATTATGAAAGAAAAAGGGATTGGCCATGTCATTTTATTTCACACTATAATTTCTGGATTGATTGAAAAAATTGACGCAAGAAAATTATATCAATCACAAACATTGGAAATAATTAGAATTTTAAAATTCTATAAATTTTTTTCAAACAAAAAATTTGAGAAACTTCTTTTCAATGAAAAATGAATTTAAAAACACCAATAAATCAAATTAAGGGGATAGGGAAGCAAAAACAAAACTATTTCAAAAAAATAGGAATAGAATATGTTGAAGACCTTCTTTTTTATTTTCCAAGAAAATATATAAACTTGAAGCAAATTAAAAAAATATCAGATTTAAAGGAAGGGGAGAAAGTGGCCATTAAAGGAAATATTATAGCGAGAGAAGAAAAAAAGGGCTATGAAAAGGTTAACTATTTAAAGGTTGCAGTTAATGATGGAACAGGTATTTTATATCTTATATTTTTTAATCAAATTTATTTAAAAAAAATATTTCAGATTGGGAAAAAATTTATATTTTATGGAAAAGTTGAGTTTTTCAACAGAGAATGGGAAATGATAAATCCTTTTTACGAAGAATATGAAGGGAAAAAAACTGACTGGATTTTACCTGTTTATTCCTTAACAAAAGGGCTAAATCAGAAAACTATGAGGAAAACTGTGAAATATGTATTAAAAAATATTAAAGAATATCCTGAAGAAATTCTTCCAATAGAAAGAAGGATTTCCCTTAATCTCTCTAACATTAAACATGCTATTTGGAATATCCATTTTCCTATTTCTGAAATCAATCTTGAAAAAGCAAGAAATTATTTAGTTTTTAGAGAATTTTTTATTTTTCAACTAAATCTTTTCTGGAAAAAAAACATTGAAAAAAAAACTGATGAGATAATTTATAGAATTGATGAAAAAGTTATAGAAGAATTTGAAAATTTGCTCCCTTTTAAACTTACAGAAAATCAAAAAGAAGTAATGAAGGAATTGATAAAAGATTTGAAAAATGGGAAATTGATAAGAAGATTGATTTATGGAGAAGTTGGTTCAGGAAAAACTACTGTAGCGATTTTTGCTTTATGGTTATTTGGCAAGATGGGATATCAAGGTGTTTTTTTATGTCCGACAGAAATTTTGGCTCAACAGCATTATATAAACTGGAGTGAATTCCTGTTAAATGAAAGAATAAACGTTTCTCTTTTAACAGGTAAAATTGAAGAGAAATCAAAAATAATGGAAGAAATAGAAAATTGCAAAATAAAAGTTATTATTGGAACCCATGCTATTCTGAACGAAAAAATTAATTTTAAAAATTTAAAAATTGTAATTGTAGATGAACAGCATAAATTTGGTGTTAAACAACAAGAAATATTAAAAGAAAAAAATAAAAATGTCCATTATATATTAATGACTGCCACACCTATTCCAAGAACACTTGCATTAACAATTTTTGGAAACTTGGATTTCTCTACTATTGGAGAAATACCAAAAGGAGAAAGACAGGTGATAACTTATATGTTTTCAAAAGAAGATAGAGATAAAGTTTATTCATTTATAAAATTTTTAATCTCTCAAAACAAAATTGGTTTTATCATTACTCCTGCAATAAAAGGAAATGAGAATATAGAATCTGCAGAGGAAAAATATAAGGAATTAAGAGAAAAATTTCCTGAGATTAAAATTGAACTTTTACATGGAAGAATGGAAAAAGAAAAACAGGAAAAAGTATTGGAGAATTTAAAAGAAAGAAAAACAAATTTACTTATTTCAACGACAGTTATAGAAACAGGAATAGATATACCCGATATATCTTTCATTGTGATTGAACAAGCTGAAAGATTTGGCCTTGCTCAATTGCATCAGTTAAGAGGCAGAGTTGGAAGGAGTGGAGAGATGGGATACTGTTTTTTAATTGTTTATAATGGAGATAAGGAAATCAATGAAAGATTAAACAATTTTATTGAGAAAGAAAGTGGTTTTGACATTTCTGAACTTGACTTTAACTTAAGGGGACCTGGTGATATTTTAGGAACAAGACAGCATGGAATTTTACCTTTAAAAATAGGGGATGTTTATAAAGATATTGAACTTTTAGAACTTGCGAAAAAAGAGGTTGAAAGAATTTTTAAAATTGACCCTGAATTAAAAAAAATGAATTATTTAAAAAAGTTTATAAAAAATGAATGAAGACATTTTAGTTATAATTCCTGTACACAATGAAGAAAAAACAATTGGAAATGTTTTGAGAGAATTAAAGAAAAATTTTAAAAATATACTTGTTATTGATGATGGTTCAAAAGATAAATCAAAAGAAATTGCTATAAAAGAGGGAGTTCAGGTTATCTCCCATGAAGTTTGTAAAGGCAAAGGAGAGGCATTAAAAACAGGGTTTGACTTTGCTTTAAAAAATAATTTCAAAGCAGTAATAACAATGGATGGAGATGGTCAACATTTACCGGAAGAGACATTAAAATTTGTTAAAAAATACAGAAAAAAAAAGGATATAGGTATATGGATAGGTAAAAGAGATATATTTTCAAGAAAAATGCCTTTGATAAGAAAAATCACAAATTTATCAATGTCAATTCTGATATCTTTGCTCTCTTTTCAATGGATTCCTGATACCCAATGTGGATTCAGACTGATAAAAACTGATATATTAAAAAGAATAAGATTATATACATCCCATTTTGAAACAGAATCTGAAATATTAATAAAAACTGCATGGCATATGTATAAAATAAAATCAATACCAATTGAAACTATTTATAACAAAGAAAAAAGCAAAATTAAACCAATTAATGATACTATTCGTTTTTTTAAGATGCTTTTGTTTATCATTTACTCACAATTATTTAAAAAATGGAAGAATTAAGAAAAAAAATGGTTCAAGAGCAAATAATAGCAAGAGGTATAAAAGATGAAAAAGTAATTTCTGCTTTTTTAAAAGTCCCAAGGGAGGAATTTGTACCTGAAAGTTTAAAGGAATATGCTTACCGGGATTGCCCCCTTTCAATTGGAGAAGGACAAACAATAAGTCAGCCATATATAGTGGCTCTTATGACAGAGGCATTGAAATTAAAAGGAAAAGAAAAAGTTCTTGAAATTGGAACAGGTAGTGGTTATCAATCAGCGATACTTGCAGAAATTGGATGTGAGGTTTATTCTATTGAAAGAATTGAATTACTTGCAAAAAGAGCGGAAAATATACTGAAAAAACTCGGATATAATGTAAAAATAAAAATTGGAGATGGAACACTTGGATGGGAAGAATACAGTCCTTATGATAGAATTATTGTAACTGCAGCAGGCCCCAAAATTCCTGAAACTTTATTATCTCAATTAAGTAAAAATGAAGGAAGATTAGTTATGCCGGTTGGTGATAGATATATTCAGGATTTGATTCTTGTAATAAAAAATAGTGAAAAAATAGAAAAAGTACATCTTGGGGGATGTCAATTCGTACCATTGATAGGAAAGGAAGGATGGAAAGAATAAAGGATATTTTAATCACACTTATTCTTGCAATGTCTCCAATTTCTGAATTAAGAGGAGCAATCCCATATGGAGTAAATAAATTAATCCCTTTTCCAATTGTATTTCTTATTTCTATAATTGGAAATATTCTACCTGTTATCCCTTTATATTTCTTTCTTGAAAAATTATTAAAATTTTTTGAGAAATACAAATATGGGAAAAAATTCAATAACTGGCTAATAAATAGAACAAAGAAAAAATCAAAAATTATTGAGACATATGAAACAATTGGACTTTTGATATTTGTTGGAATACCTTTGCCGATGACAGGAGCATGGACAGGAACAATTGCATCTGTTATATTCCGATTAAAATTTAAAAATTTTATTATAGGGATTATCGGTGGTGTTTTAATGGCTGGAGTGATTGTTTCTTCTGTAACTCTGGGAGTTAAAACCCTTTTTAAATCATTCTAATTTTATATTTTTAATTCCTTCAAATTCAGAAATTTTTTCAAAAACGATTTCTGGATTTTTAGGTTTTCTATATCTTATTGTAAAAATTAACTCCACCGTTTTTTCTTCTTTACTTCTTTCCATTTGAAGTGAGAGAATTTTTAAATTTTCTTTTTCAATTAGGCGGATTATATTATTTTTCAATTCTATATCATCCCTAATTTTTACTGTTAGAATACTATATTTGTCAATCGGGATCTTTTTCTCAAAAATTTTTAAAAAATAGAGAACTATAACAGAAATTAATGTTAGAAATATTGAAAGAAAATAAAGGCCAACACCTACTGCAAGAGAAATAGAAGTTACAAACCATAAACAAGCAGCAGTTGTAAGGCCTCTAACTCTTTTCTGTTCTTTTATTATTACTCCTGCACCAAGAAAACCAATTCCAGTAACAACTCCATATGCAATTCTTGCAGGATCAAGTCGTATCATGGGATTTTGTATATTGGAAAAAATATAATATACTTGAAAAGAAGAAACTAAAATTACTGTTGTACCCATGCCTACAAGAATCATAGTCCTTAAACCTGCTTCTCTCCCATGTCTTTCTCTTTCAAATCCAATTATTCCACTTAATATACCAGCCATTATAACTTTCCCAATTAATTCCCATTCATTCATTTTTCCCCCTTTTTAAAAACATTCTAAATTATATTGAAAAAATTTTCAAAATTTATTATAATTATTTTTATAGCCCCCATCGACTAGTGGTCTAGGTCACCACTCTTTCAAGGTGGTAGCGCCGGTTCGAGTCCGGCTGGGGGCGTTCTTTTTTAAGGGATTAAAAGTTTTTGACCAGGATATACCTTATCGGATTTTAAATTATTTAATTTTTTAATTTCTTTAACAGATGTGTTTAATTTTTGGGCTATTTTTAATAAATTATCTCCTTTTTTAACTATATAATATTTTTCTTTCTTTGACTGACTAAATTCTTCAGTTTTTTTTTCTTCTTCTAAAATTTCTTTTTTGGTTTTTTCTATCTCTGAAATTTTCTTTTTCAAATAATATATTTCACTTTCATGTCTCGTTAATTCCTCAAGAATAATCTGATTATTTTCATCAATTCTCTTTTCTATTTTTTCTATCTTCTGAGGGTAATCTTTATAAGTTTCAATTATTTTCATCTGCAAATCTTTTAAGTTTATTATATCTGATTGAATGGAAGAAAAATTTTTACTGAAATTTATCATATCTGATTGAATAGAGGAGAAATTTTTGTTTAAATTAGAAATAGTTGAAATTAAATCATTATATGCTTTCTTTAAACTTTCTATGTCTCTCTTCGTTTCTAAATTTTTCTCTACATTGTCATCGTATATTTTTCTTAACCTTTCCTCATATTCTACTTTTAATTCATCTATTTTCCCTCTTATTACTTTTATTTCCTCTTTTAGAGAGTTGATTTCATTAGTTAAAAATAAAATACGATCAGAAAGTTCTTTTAAACTATCATTTAATTTTACTACTTTCTGATTATAATCGTTTTCAATATTTTGCAATTTATCGTTTACTTGTTTTTTAGTAGAATAAAAATCATTTTCAATATTAATGACCTTTTCTTTCACTACATCTATATCTTCTGTAGTAGGAATATCAATACATCCTGAAAAAACAAGAGAGATAATTAGTATTAAAAGTTTTATAATTCTTTTCATTTTTCAATCTCTATTTTGAATTCACATCTCCTATTTTTTGCCCATGCTTCTTCATTATGTCCTGGGTCTGCTGGCATATCTTCGCCATAACTTACTGTATACATCCTTTTAGGAGAAACACCCATAATAATAAGAAATCTCCTTACACTCAATGCTCTCTGTTCTCCAAGAACAAGATTATATTCTCTTGTGCCTCTCTCATCACAGTGCCCTTCAATTAAAATTTTTATATCTGGATTCTTTAACATATATTCTCCTATTTTTTTCAGTGTTTCTGCAGCATCTGGCCTTATATCGTATTTATCAAAATCAAAATAGACATTTTTAAAAATTTGAGATAGTTCTTCACTCACTTCTTCCGGTTTCACAAATTTCTTTTCCTTTTTTTGTATCTCTTCCTTTCCCGGTAAATCTGAAATCTGTGTATCTCCTTTTACTGCTGGCAACTCTGGAAGTGGTATTTCTTCTCCTTTAATTGCTTTTTGTATTTCTTCTCTTGTTGCTTTACCTTCTTCAACTCTTTCAACTGGTTTTTCTTCAGGTTTCACTATATTAATCTCTTTTTGCTTCTCTTCTTCTATTTTTTCTTCTTTTTTCTCTTCGGATGGTTCTTTTTTTACTAATTTAGGACGAGCACATCCAAAAAAACTTATAATTATTAGCCCTAATAAAAAATATCCTACTCCCTTCATTTTCTTCTCCTAGTTAAATTTGGTTAAAAATATATTATTATATAACTTAAGTTCTTTGAAAAATAAATTTTTAAAAAAGAAAAAGGGAGAGGGGAACAACATTTTCCCTGGGCGAAATGGCCCATAAAGGAGTCTGTTTTCTCTCCCTTTAGTCCCATATAGGTTGATTGGGGAATAAAACCCCATCTGAACCGGAAACTTGGGATAAAGGGTCTTTCCTCTCCCTAAACAAAAGGAGGTGATATTATGAAAAATTTTGA
>Ga0272449_1003023_pt1 | contig 14911 bp, 9 predicted proteins | sample YNPCB0241_FD_198679 | JGI IMG/M metagenome (GOLD analysis project Ga0272449, IMG submission 198679) | Hot spring sediment microbial communities from Yellowstone National Park, WY, United States - YNP-CB-024-1 | ecosystem: Environmental > Aquatic > Thermal springs > Hot (42-90C) > Sediment...
TGTTCATAAGGACAGCTACTCGGTATTGCTCACCTGTAAATCCCGGGGCAAATAGACTTATTATCTGAGGGGAGAAGAGAATCCCCAGAATCACCACTGTGCCGGTTATAACAGATAAAATAGAGAGCGTTGAGGAGAGTAACTCCTGATATTCCTTCTTTGTCTTTGTGGCGCTATATCTTGAAAAGGTCGGGACGAAGGCAATGGAGAGGGCGCCTTCCGCAAGCAGCCTCCTGAACATATTGGGTATGGTAAATGCCACCACAAAGGCATCAGTCATAACTTGAGCCCCAAAGATGTGAGATATGGTCGTATCTCTCAAAAATCCGGATATCCGACTTACAATAGTAAGTAGACTTACAACAGAGGCCTTCTTTGTAATACTGTAATCTGACATCTCAATCCAATCACAGATCCCCGAAGATGCTATAAACCACCTGTCATAAACTTGCAAACTTTTAATTCAAAAAAATTGAAAGAGTCCGAAACTATCCAAAGAGCGTGGTAAAGATATCCATATAGTGTTTTACAGGGATAATCTCGAGGTCAGAGAGAACCTCTTTTGGGACCTCCTTGGTATCCTTCATATTAGAGCGGGGGATAAACACCCTCTTTATGCCATTTGTTCGTGCCGCAACGAGCTTCTCTCTTATCCCGCCGACTGGTAACACATCCCCTGTAAGTGTTATCTCCCCGGTCATTGCCACATATCGGGGGAGTTTCTTCCCTCTGTCTTTATACAGAAGTGAGATAATTGCCGATGTAATCGTAACCCCCGCAGAGGGGCCATCCTTCGGGACTGCACCTGCAGGGAAGTGTATATGGATATCAAACTTTTCAAAGACCTCATCGGGAATGGAGAATCTCCCAGTATTGGACTTAATAAAACTGAGGGCTATCTGTGCCGATTCAGAGATGACATCCCCGAGTTTACCCGTAAGCTTCAGCCCACCCTTGCCCTTCATCCTGGTGGATTCTATAATCATTACATCACCACCAAATGGGGTCCAGGCAAGGCCTATCGCCACACCACTCTTATTTATCCTTATAGAGGTGTCCTCTTTGAACCTCTCAACCCCCAAATATTTTTCTACATCCCCGGGCTGAATAACCTTAGGATAGGGCTTCTTCTCAACTATGGCAGTCCCGATCTTCCTCAATATAGCAGATATCTCCCTCTCCAGAGAGCGAACCCCTGCCTCCCTTGTATATGATTGTATGATCTTACGCACCGATGCGTCAGATATTTTTATCCTGTAATCAGATAGACCATTCTCCTTAATTTGCTTGGGTATGAGGTATCGCTTTGCAATATTTATTTTCTCCTCAATTATATAACTCCTGAAGTCTATAATCTCCATCCTGTCCAGAAGAGGAGCCGGGATATCCTGTTTGTAGTTTGCTGTTGCAATAAAAAATACCTTCGAGAGGTCAAATGGCAGATCCAGATAGTGGTCAAGAAAACTGTTATTCTGCTCTGGATCCAGCACCTCGAGCAGGGCAGAGGAGGGATCCCCCCTGAAGTCGTGCCCGAGTTTATCTATCTCATCCAGCATTATGACCGGGTTGTTCACCTTCACCTGTTTTAATGCCTGAATTATCTTGCCGGGCATCGCCCCGATATATGTCCTTCTGTGTCCCTTAATCTCCGCCTCATCCCGCATTCCACCGAGAGAGAAGCGGAAGAACTCCCGTCCCATTGCCCTTGCAATAGACCTCCCGATAGAGGTCTTCCCAACTCCCGGTGGGCCCGCAAAACACAGGATACTCCCCTTCCGTGCGGGGTTCAGCTTCTTGATAGACAAAAACTCTATTATCCTCTCTTTTACATCCTCAAGTCCATAGTGGTCCTCATCAAGTACCTTCCTCGCATACCTTACATCCTCGTTGTCCTCGGTATGCTCTGTCCATGGGAGGTCGAGTATCAAATCGAGGTAAGTCTTAATGACATTGTACTCCGCTGCATCAGGTGGGAGTATGGACAGTCTCTTCAACTCCTCCTCCACCCTCTCTCTAACTACATCGGGGAGATTCTTATTTTTTACTCGCTCCCTGTAGTTCTCAATATTCAAAGACTTCTCGTCCTTCTCCTCCCCGAGCTCCCTCCTGATAGCCTTCAGTTGTTCTCTGAGGAAAAACTCCCGCTGATGCTTCTCAATCTTTTCCCTTATCTCCTCCTGAATCCTGTTGGAGAGCTTCAATATCTCAACTTCCTTTATCAAATACTCCAGAACAACCCTCATTCGCTGCCTCACATCTATCGTCTCAAGTATCTTCTGCTTCTCATAGACAGAGATATTCAAGTTTGCGGCAACGAAATCAGCAAGTCTCGATGGACCTTCGATGTTCAGGGCTATCATCTGAAGCTCATCAGGTATAGAGGGGTTGAGCCTTATATATTCCTGAACTCTCGCCTGTAGGGCCTTCCACATCGCCTCGAGCTCATCCGTGCTCTCGAATGTATCAATGAGGGGTGTTATCTTGACTATAGGAACGGGCTCCAATTTTATAAACTTCTCAACTCTTATCCTTCCGAGGCACTGGACGACTGCAGATATATTGTTATCCGGCATCTTGATAATCTTCAATATCCTTGCAGCCGTCCCTATCCTGTACAAACTATCCTCAGTCAGACCTTCCCCCGCCCCCTCTTTTTTCAAGAGCAGGGCCACAAATCTATTCTGACTATTTGCACTCTCAATTGCCGCCCTACCCCTCTCATCGGGGGGTATTATTGGTAAGACCATCGAGGGGAATAGTATCCCCGATTCCAGAACGACAACAAAGAGTACATCCGGTATCTCCCCCTGTGAGATAACAATTTTTTTCTCTGCATCCTTGTTTTCTGGCTCTTTACCCTTTTCGGAGGCATCTATGACATCAGGGCTTTTTACCTCTGAGTCACTATTCTTCATCCTCTTCCTCCACCTCTTCCTCTATCTTCTCATCCGCCCAGCTGTCTGCCTCATGCTCATCCACAGGGCCATATGGAGGAGGTAAATCATCGCTCTCAAGGGTAAATGATACTCTGAACTTTCTCCTTATCTGTTTTACATTGGCGCACACATCATCCAGGGCCCCCATCATATCTTCAACGGCGTGTACATCTGCCCTTATATCACAGTTGGGGCATTTCAATTTATCAGGCTTATCGAGTAAATCATTGAACTCCAGCTCAAAATCTGCACCGCAATTTATGCACTCAAATTCCAGTGTCATATATATTACCTCCCGTAAATGGTATGGCTTTATTGCTAAAATTAAACAACTTTGTCAAGTGTAAAATTGTAAGTGTTATTTAAAACTGGACTAAAATTAGAGTCCGATTTTTAAGATTTAAATCCTCAAATAAAGTTGAAAAGCGGACTTTCAGAGATGCACTTCTTGACCTACTTTTGTCCACTTTTGAAATAACAAGGATTAAATAACATCTCTGATTTTCTATTTGACTGAATGAGCAAATAATTATAAATATTATTACACCTATGAGCGAAGAAAACCTTCAGATACTCTCCGGTAAGGGCTGGCTATACAAGCAGAATGATATGCTCTATGGGCCTGTCCCCTCTCAGGTCATTGCTGATATGATAAATAAAGGGATATTGAATGCCGAGTCTGAGGTCTCCATTGAAGATGGGGAATGGAAGAAGATAAGGGATATAAAGGAGTTTTATCAGTTCGTAGTTCAGTACGAGGCTCGAAAGAGGAGGGAGGCTATCGAGAGAGAGGAGAGGCGGGCAAAGAGGCTCGGGATTCTGGTGCTCGTGATAAAGATTCTCTCAGGTATTTTGATACTCGCTATTGTCGGGATGGTGGGTTTCTATGGATATAAGAAGTTTGTATCATCAAGGGTCAGTAGTAAGCCGCCCGCTGATGATGATATGGTAGAGATAACTGGCGCTACAATGGATGAGTGGCTCGAAAGACACCCCCCACTTGTTGCCCTCGGGACCAAGAAGATAGAGACCAAACCAGAAGAACCAAAGGTGGAGGAGAAGGCTCAAAAGGAGGCTACCAGGAAAGGGAAGGGTGCGAAGGATAAGAAGGGGATGAAGGAGGCAGAAAAGGGCACGAAGGTGGCAAAGGCAGATGTTCCACAGACACCAAAGGGGGAGGATATGCCTGAGCAGCTCACCGATGCGGAGATCTACGAGATGATTCAGAAGAATATCTCGAAGCTGTTTATTTGTATAAAGGAAGAACTTCAGCGTACACCCGATTTGAGAGGGGAATTACTCATAGAATTTGTGATAAAGAACGATGGGAGGATCGCCGATCTTAAGATAGAGGATCCGCGCTTCCAGTCGGGACCGATGTACGACTGCTTCTTGAAGAAACTAATGATGTGGAAGTTCAGGTCATTCTACGGTGAGAGAAAGATTGTCAGATACCCGTTCTATATAAAATCCAAAAAGTAGATTATGGTCGTAAGGATTATCACCTTATCTCTCTTCTTGATGGTCCCTCTGGCGATATGCTCCTGTGACACAAGGTATATAGATACAAACACCCTATCCGATGCCTCTCAAAATGATACAGGTGATACATCTTATGTAGAGTCCGAGATTGTAAAGTATATCAGGATAAATACCTCCGACACAAAGACATCCGGGGTGTTTCCGTGGGTAAGAGAGGCGGAGGATTCTGTCTTTACAATAAGAGATGATGTGAGTGAGACCTGTTATAAGGCACCCGATGATAAAGAGGTTGATATAACACTGGATATTTATACAACCTATGGGAGAGATTTGAGGATTTCTTCTATTGCTATAAGTCACAAAGCAGAATCAGATGTCTCATTCGGTCTTTCTCTTTACAGGAGGACCTGTGATGGAGAGAGGATCTTAGAAACCAGATGGAATGGCAGGGAGAGACTCTCTTTGAATCAGGAGACGGGATGCATAGTTATACACATCCCAAAGACAAACAGGTTAGAGTTGTGTAGCATATCGCTTATGGCAATTGATCCACCTGAGATTCTTAATTATCCTGTTCCTCTTAATGATCCCGAAAAATCTTTTGAGTATTCTGGTGTAATCGAGGGGTTTTATGGTGTCAGATGGTCCAATACCGAACGGGAAAGGATGTTTGCGATTATGAATAGATTCGGGCTCAGAATGTATGTATATGCACCAAAGAATGAGCCCAAACATAGAGGGTTGTGGAGGGAAGAGTATACCAGAGAAGAGTTTGACAATCTCCTGATGCTATCCGAAAGGGCAAGGGAGTATTATGTGGATTTCTTCTACGCCATAAGTCCATTTGTGGATTTCGATTACAATAATCCCGAGGACTTTCAGATATTGCTCGATAAGCTCAAGAAGTTTGTAAAAAGCGGAGTGTACAATATTGGGATATTTGCCGATGATATCGAGATTAACGGGGATTTGAGAGTGGATGCTGCACTTGGTAAGCGTCATAGAGATGTTGTGAATGCCATATATGATGAGCTGAAAACCCTCGACAACAGGTTGAAGATGCTATTTGTGGGAACTGTATATTCCGATGAGCGAATTGATAATTTTGAGGATGGAGAAGGTTATCTGAGAGAGATTGCGGGATTGAGAGATGATATCCAGATCCTCTGGACGGGTAAGAAGACGAGCGGGGTGAGACTCACATCCGGGGATGTAGAGAGATTTTACAATGTTACTCACCGAAGACCTGTGATCTGGGACAATTTCTGGGCAAATGACGGCGGGGATGGATTGTTTTCCAATCTATATCTCTCCGATTACACGGGTAGAGAGAGCTCCTTGCTGGATGCAGCCCGTGGCATAGGAATCAACCCTTTGATTCAGGGATCCCTTACAAGACTGAATGCCATAAGGTTCGGTATGTGGATGAATGGCGTATCTACGAAATCTGAAAGGGGGTGGTCGTACCTTGAGTCTGAATTGTTTGGCTATAAGGTCAAAGATGAATATAATTCTGCGGTCTCGAATGCCTTGCTCTTACTTTCGCAAATATTCAATGGCAATTCCAATAAATCTATTGAATACGAGGAGTTGAATGAGGCCATTGACAGACTTGTATATGCCCTTGAGAAGAATGAAAATATCCCTGGTGAGATCGATTCGATGAGCAGATTGTTTGCACAGATGTATATACTTCAGAGCCTGCTTTATAACTCGAATATCGATTCTGAGTTGTTTGATGAGATCTATTACCCCGCCGACAGGGTAAGATATGATGGGCTCGCGGGGATATATGCCATTCAGTACCTGCTCAAGAAATTAAACGGGGAGCTCGACAATTCACTCTTGAAAAAGGTAGATTATGCTTTGAATAGATCAGAAACATCCAGATTCGTATATAGTCCGCAGAGGCTCCAGAAGTTCGTGGAATATCTGAAAAATACAGATCTTTCTGGAGATTACGGGATAGATATTCTGAAAGTCAGAGAAAATATCCCCAGAACTATAAATGCCGCAAGTGAGTACAGGTTTACTCCCTTTGAGAAAGAGCCCGACATAGAGGTCTACGGACTTATACCCCAGTTTTACAGGATAGAAAAGGGGAGCGTAGTCTTGAATATCCCGTATGCTGGAAACTATACGGTCGTCATAAAAGGCAAAACAAAGACCGCCTTCAACATCACCCATGGCAGCATATCCGTTAAGTAGATGCAATGCATATCTTGTAAAACAGAGGTCCTTTTGTATTATTTAACAAAATAGAATTCTTTTATGCATTTGGATTGAAAGTATTCTATATATGGTTCATATCTGTTCTTAGGATCCTCGTGTTTTACAGGTATCCACATCTTACTGTCAGGTTTATATTCAATCACCTCAGATACCTTATCCTCATATCTATCTTTTATTTTTCCTATTATTTTTATTGTGCTTATCTCTTCTGGAATGATATCATCTCCATTGTATTCAAATGCAAGCCCAAGCGTCGAATCTGTCCATCCAGAGTTTTCAAACTCTTCTGTCTTCAGGTATGCCTTTTTTATTTGGCTATCCATAAGTGCTATTTCAACATAGGTATTAACATCTGCCACAATCATTTGACTGAAGCCAATACCTATCCCCGTGGTCTTTGTATAATAGGGCTTTGTAATATGAAATCTATACGCATCGGGGGTAGTGGTATTGTTAAGATAGATAGAGTATCTCTTAACTAAAATAGGTGAATATGGACCAGCACCAGGACCAATTTGATAGAGGTCGCTTAGGATATCAAAGTCTATTCTCATCTTTGTATAGAGTGGTAAATCATAGTTAATCTCCGGCTCAAGCTTAAGACAGATACATTCCGGAAATGTCATACTACAACCCATTTTATCTTTTTTTATCTTATAAATTACTTCTGAATCTTCTATAAAAAGCCTAGTCTTTACATCTCTGTAAAAATACTCGAAGTCCTTTTCACCATATCCCATAGTAGGACAGACCTTGATATATAGAAACTCATTAGGTGTAAAATAGTATTCATTTCTTTCACTATTATAAGTTGTATTTGCATAACAAGTATTTTCGTTACTAATATTTGGCTCAATGTATCCCTTTCTTTTTTCAACTGCTGGAGTACTTGACACATCTATACCCTCAGTAGAGGACTCATAATCTTTCATCCTACTACTACATTGGGATATCACCAAACAGAACAGAAACGACAAAGCAATAATATAATTTTTCATAATACACCTCCTTATTCCAATCTATTTGAACTACATCCTGATGAGTAATTGTAATATGTAGATATCCTTATTAATTCATTGTGGAAATCGTGCATCCAATTATCATACATAGCATTATACTCATAATAAAGTGGGAACATATCGGATGTATCATAGGGAACTTCAGATATATAGAACTTATTACTAAGCTGGGTCCACCCATCATATAAACCATTTGGGCAGGGTACTATCTCTGAATCTTTGCAGTGATTATAAGGATTACAGATAGATAGAATGTACTTTGGTACTGCCATAATAGTGTGACCGCAATAGTTTATATCTTCACTATCTCTCTCTTGATATTCATCTTTTAGGTTTAATATTGAATGACCAAGTTCATGGGCTATAGTCCCAACCAAATGCTCATCTTTTAAAGGCACTATCGAATATTGCCAGTTTACTGTATGGGCTCTTATGTTTTGTTTTGTAATACATAAATCGCAGGGCCAGCCATAAGGGCCACAGTAACAATTTCTTTTGAGACAATCACAACTTCCTCCAAACGCATTACTATTGTAAATATCAACGTTTGATACATATACCTGCCCGTGAGTAGCCTTATACAATATATAAAGAGCCTTCTTTACTGGTTCAACTATGCTATTTTCGAAATAAGATTCACTATTAAATGTAATATCTGATCCTACACTAAGCGATTTTTTATTTTCTCTTCGCAGATTTGCAGCCCATATAGTATACTGTCCGCTCCCCTTTCGAGAATATACAGCAATATAATATGTCCCAGTAGGATATGTATCTGGTATTGTTATAGACTCATCTGAGCTATTTGCATAATCACCTATAAAATCATATCTGTTTTTTGCTGGTAGTTTATCCCTTCTTGCATAGGGAGCAAAATCTCCATTGTTGTAACCTGATAATACTATCTCTGTTAATGAGCCCTGAAAATGAAGTACCTTATAGAAATAAACATCCCCAGAACTTAATAATACACCATCATACCTAATTCCGGGGTAATTTATTAGTGGTATACTCTCCTGATTTCTCTTTTGTTTGTAGCAGGTATATTCTATTGAATCTATAATAAAATACCTATTATTTTCCGTGTAAAATATATTATAATCCCCTGTGAAAAAATATAGGTAAGCTGAATTATATAATGGCTTGATATATGCAGTATATATATTTTCCCCCCACTGGTTCTGGCTTGTAAAGTTTACTGTTATTTTATCATCAGGCCTCTCTTTATAACCAGCATGAGGGTCATCGCCTATATAAATCTGCTTAAAATGAAATCTAAATTCACTTATATTTGGGTTAATACCTACTCTTAATTTATAAGAAATACTATCATTATAATGAGTTTTCCACCAAATATATGGACTTCTCTCAATGGATTCCCAAGAGTGAAAATAATAATTACTTTGGCTAGCAACACCATAGGCACATAGATATGGCTCAAATGGCTCTTCCTTTGAAAAAATTATCTTAAACCTCACCTCCTTTGTCTCACAGGCTGAGGCTGTGTTGCAGACCTGAACCTGTAATATGTATTCACCCTCAGACAAGTTTACACTTCCACTGAATTTACAGTTCTTCTTCAGAATATCACAGTTGTTCGAGATGTATTGGGTAATGTCTATCACCTTACCTATGTTGTCCTTTATTATAACACTAATTCTATTGAGATAAATTGTAACTGAATCTGAAGTGTTCTGAATTGCATCGATGTTTACTTTAATAGACTGATTTTCGATATTTTCGCTATCTTTTGGTTCACTGACTATAATCTCAGGAGGAGTAGAACAGGCAGAGGAGTTTTCTGTCTTGTATCCTGATAAAAAGGCGATGGAGAAGAAGATAAGTATAAGAGTAAACAAACTAATATACTCTCTCATAAAACCCTCCAGTTGGAATTATTATTTGAATGAAAAAAGGATAAACTACGAGAAGAGAAGAGAAGAGGTTAATTTTTGCTCTCATCAAACTATCCTTATATAACTTCCACAATTATGATTATCAACATTTAACATACGGATGGCAAGAGAAAAGTTTTTGCGATTGTGGGTTCTTCTCCATTTTAGTTGCAAATTACAAGCCTATCTTCGGTTATTAGAGAATAGCTTTTCCCTCTGATTTTCGTATAAATCTGAATGTATTTGTATGGTTTTATTTGGTAACTCATAAAAAACTATAAGATTACTTAATATTGAAAGTAAGTGTTGGTATTTGCTTGGACATTGTAAGACCTACTTAGTAATTGGTCTTGTAATGCCCACTATTTCTTGTCTAATTTTGCAACTTTTTACAAGCCTCCCAAAATTTGTGCATAGGGTGAGATTACTTGAAAAATAAAAAAATACTTCATAGGTTCATCCTCCACTATGAAGGAGGTGAAACCATGAAGTTCAACCTAACTATCAACCTAACAGTAGGAAGTAGTATGAGGTATAAAAGATGATATGAAGGAAGCCTCAATTAGGGTAGTTGCAAAATAAACTTGGTTAGTGTGTTATACATACTATATGGGACTCTACCAATCTTTTTGAGAAGAACGAGCCGTTTGTGCTGGTTCTCTTTTTGAATTCTTGAAAAATCAAAATTTAAAGTCATCTCTCCCTTGACAAATGGGGTGATAAGTGAAATTATATAAGCGTTTTTTAGAGGATAAGCCTTTATGTATGTAGGAAAGAGTATTGATAGAGTGGATGGATGGGACAAGGTAACGGGCAAACTCAGATTTATTGCCGATTATAAAATGCCCGATATGCTCTATGGTGCAACCGTCAGGGCTCCTGTAGCAAAGGGGAGACTTAAGTCCATAGTATTCGACCCGAAATACGACTTTTCGAAAGTTGTGATAGTCACGGCAAAGGATATCCCGGGAGAGAATTTCGTACACATTATAAAAGACGATATGCCCTGTCTGGTTTCGGAGAGGATAAACTATCTTGGTGAGCCCGTTGCCCTGATTGCCGCAAAGAGTCCCACCCAAGCATACGAGGCATTGAGGCATATCAGGGTAGAGGCCGAGGAAGAGCCTGCCTTAATCGGTATCGAAGAGATTGTAAGGACATATAAGAGGGAACCACAAAACCTCACATATTTCTACGAGCCAAAGATTATAAAGGGCGACTTGAAGAGCGGATTCGATGAGGCGAGTTATATTGTAGAGTCAGAGTTTTACACAGGATTTCAGGAGCATCTCTACCTCGAGCCACAGGGGATCCTTGCTTATAAGAAGGAGGGGAAGTTTTTTGTAGTTGGTTCTCTCCAGTGTCCTTATTATGTAAGACCCGCGGTGGCTAAGGTTCTCGGAGTAAAGGACGAAGATGTAGTTGTAGTTCAGGCTCCTATAGGAGGGGCATTCGGTGGTAAGGAGGATTATCCGAGTCTGCTTGCGGCCCACGCGGTTCTTCTTTCAAAGAAGGCAAACAAGCCTGTATTGATGGTGTATGACCGTGAAGAGGATATCTCGTTTACCACCAAGAGACACCCTTCATATGTATATCACAAGGCTGGTGTTATGAAGGACGGGAGGCTTGTGGCTCTGGACAGTATCATTCTCTTTGATGCCGGGGCCTATACTACCCTCTCTCCTGTAGTCCTCGCAAGGGGTACACTGCATAGTTGCTCTGTATATTCAATCCCGAATGTTCGAATTGTGGCAAAGGCGGTGAGGTCCAATGTGCCTCCACCGGGCGCTTTCAGGGGGTTTGGTGCGCCCCAGACCCTGTTTGCAATGGAGGCACTGATCGATACTATTGCCCACAGGTTGAAACTCAATCCTTATGAAGTACGAAGGAAGAATCTCCTGAAGGTTGGCTCTGAGATGGCATTTGGACAGGTCCTGAAGGAGAGTGTGGGTATAGACAGGTGCCTTGATAGGGTGGTTGCCATCTCTGATTTTAAGAAGAAGTACGAGAGTTACAAGAAACAGGGTAAGGGGAAGGATGTGACAACTCTTAAGGGGATTGGGCTTGCCACAGTCTTGCACGGTGGCTCCTTTACGGGGAGTGGTGAGATGATCTTGAAATCGAGGGGCGGGCTCAGACTCAATAAGGATGGTCTTGTGGAGATCCTGATAGCCAATACGGAGATGGGACAGGGTGTATTGACGATAATGTCTCAGATAGTTGCCGATAGACTGAATATCCCGATGGAGATGGTCAGGTTCCCCCTCCCCGATACCTCGCAGGTCCCCAATTCGGGTCCAACAGTTGCCTCTCGAACAACGATGATAGTAGGGCGTATTCTAACCCTTTGCTGTGATGAACTCATTTCAACGATCGAGAGACATTACAACGAAAAGATACGAATTGATAAGGGGAATGTATATCTTACCTCTTCTAAAAAGAGATTGAGTCTGAAGGATGTGGTGAAGGATATATCTCCCGAGAGGGGGATCTATATCGAGAAGGAGTATGATTTCCCGCCAGATCAGGTCTGGGACGAGGAGAATTTTAAGGGGATTGCCTACCCTGTATATTCCTGGGGTGCGGTAGTAGTTGAGGTGGAGGTAGATAAATTCACATACACTGTGAAACCTACAAAACTCTATGCAGTCTATGAGATTGGGAAGGCAATAAATCCAAAGGCTGCGATAGGTCAGCTGGAGGGTGGGATGATTCAGTCACTGGGCTATGGACTTATGGAGAAGTGTGAGGTCAAGAATGGTAGATTCTTCCAGAACAGGCTCCAGACCTATATTATTCCGACGGCTGAGGATATCCCGGAGATGCAGACAGAGATACTGGAGATACCATATTCCCGGGGCCCATACGGGGCAAAGGGGATCGGCGAGCTCCCGCATAATGGTGTGGCCCCTGCCCTGAGAAATGCTGTGCTGAATGCCCTTGGTGTGGAGATAAATGAGATACCGATTACCCCTGAGAGGATTGTGTCAACAATGAAGAATAGAGGGCTCTTATGATAAAGAGGAGATGGAAGATAAACGGCAAGATTACTCAGGTAGAGTTTTCTGAGGAGATGAGGCTTATTGATGTGTTGAGGGGGCCACTCGACCTTGTGGGTACCAAAGAGGGTTGTGGAGAGGGTGAGTGTGGCGCCTGCAGTGTCATAGTCGATGGTACTTTAAAGTTGAGCTGTCTGATACTCGCCGCCACTTTGAATGATGGGACAGAGATACTTACAATTGAGGGTGTTGAGAGTACCCCGCTTGGAAAGAGGATTCAGAAGGCGTTTATCACCGCTAACGCCGTTCAGTGTGGGTTCTGTACTCCGGGTATGGTGATGGCAACATACTATCTCCTCAGCAAGGTAAAAAAGCCAGATAGAGAGACTATAAAGAGTATGCTCTCTGGTAATCTCTGCAGGTGCACAGGTTATAAATCGATATTCGAGGCGGTCGATATAGCAACCGGCAGGAGATAATCTATGGAATTCTTTTCCCCCAAAAATATAGATGAATTCTTTAAGGTGAGGGAGAGATACCCCGATGCAGTGCTACTTGCGGGCGGCACGGACCTGATGGCTCAGTGGCACAATAACAGGAGTACCCCCGAGAGGGTAATCTCTATCTCGAACCTGAAGGAGCTCTCGTTTATTAAAGAGGATAGGGGTATTATTGAGATAGGTGCCCTCACGACTCATACTGAGATATCAGAAAACAAACTGATTAAGAAGGGTATACCCGTTTTAGCCTATGCAGCCTCTCTAATAGGTGCACCCGCCATCAGAAATATGGGGACAATAGGGGGGAATATCGCCAATGCCTCACCCGCCGCTGATCTGCCTCCAGTCCTGTTGATATACGATTCATCTCTTGTTCTCAGGTCAAAGACTCAATTGAGGGAGCTCAAACTCTATGAATTCTACAAGGGGTATAAGAATACGGTCATAAAGTCTGACGAGATAATATACTCCATCAAAGTACCAATCCCCGATGCAGTGGATAAGGTAGAGTTTTACAAGGTTGGGACGAGGCAGGCACAGTCTATTGCAAAGGTGTCCCTGGCGGGGTTTCTGAAGAAGGAGAAGAAAGAGGTGGAGGTAGTGAGACTCGCGGCCGGCTCTGTGGCGCCAGTACCGATAAGGCTATTTGAGGTGGAGAAGTATATTACAGGTAAACCTCTCACCCGGTCCGTGGTCGCCGATGCCTGTGACACTCTGTTGAGATACCTCAAACCCATATCCGATGTGCGCTCCACAGAGGAGTACAGAAAGATTGCAATGAAAGGTCTACTCCTGAAATTTCTCCAGAAGTAAACCAATCTGTTGTAAAAATTTATTTACAGTTCATAAAAAATAAATAAAATTGGGATTATGCAAAGGAGGAGACTATGAAAAGAACTTTTATGATTGTTGTTTTGAGTGTTCTCGTCTTTTTGTTAAATTGTAATAATTCTCAGGACAACGGTAAGGATGCCTCTGATGTTTTATCGCCGGGAAATGACTCTGGATACGGGGATACGGGAGTAGTGGAAAAGACTAAAAAATCCGACATCCTGTTTGTAATTGACAACTCCGGGTCTATGGCTCAGGAGCAGGAGAATCTGGCAAAAAACCTCGACAAGTTCATAAATGGTTTGACTGGTGCTCAGAATGATTTTCATATTGGCGTTATCACTACTGATGTGGATTATCTCCCCCTCGATGAGTGTCCGAATGGATACTGTAATAATGGTATGGATTGTGTAGAGGCAAAGGAGTCGACTGATGTGGTGAAGACAGGTTCGAAATACTGTTTGAAGAAGTGCAACACCGATGCAGATTGTCCACCCTATGATACATCCCGAAACTCTGTGACGCCATCGGTCTGTGCGGAGGTGAAGGGGTTTGAGAAGGGGCAGAAGTACTGTATCCCTGAGAACAACGGGAGGTTGAGGTCCTGCAAGCCATCTCAGCAGACCTGTCAGTATTACAGTGGAGAGCATCCGAAGGTCCTGACGAGCAAGGTGAAGAGCAATGTTGGGGATAGCAATTTTATGGGCATATTCCGGGACAATGTGAAGGTGGGGATAAACGGTAGTGGATTTGAGAAGGGGCTCTCTGCGATCAGGATGGCGCTGGACAGGGAGTGGAAGGATCCGCTAACAGGGGAGAATCTGGTAGACCACGAGAATGCGGGGTTTTTGAGGGCGGATGCCAAGTTGACGATAATAGTGCTTTCAGATGAGGAGGACTGCAGTTATGTACCATATGACCCGACTTTTAACGAGGACAACAATGACCGGTGTTATCCGAATCCTAATAGATGTCATCCCGACTGTCAGCCTATGCAGCCGGATAATGGGAATTGTG
>Ga0272449_1003024_pt1 | contig 14908 bp, 9 predicted proteins | sample YNPCB0241_FD_198679 | JGI IMG/M metagenome (GOLD analysis project Ga0272449, IMG submission 198679) | Hot spring sediment microbial communities from Yellowstone National Park, WY, United States - YNP-CB-024-1 | ecosystem: Environmental > Aquatic > Thermal springs > Hot (42-90C) > Sediment...
ATTTGACAAGTCTACCTCATTACCACCACTTAAAACTAAACTTATGCCTTCTTCAGGTTCTGTTATTTTACCAATGATACTAACATCCCTTAAAGACATTAACTTATTTAACTCACTTATAGGTACAGTAAACAAAAGCTCATAATCTTCTCCACCATGTAAAGCTGCGGTTTCAGGTGCCATATTAAACTCTTCGGCAGTAATAGCTGTTAATGGATCAATAGGTATTTTATGCGAATATATTTTTGCCCCTTTTTTCGATTGTTTACATATATGATTAACCTCAGAACTCAAACCATCAGATATATCAATCATAGAAGTTGGCTTTATTTGCAAGTCTTGTAATGCTTTTATTATATCTAGTCTTGGTTCTGGCTTCAACTGTCTTTCTAATAAATATTCTTTTGTACTAAAATCGGGTTGAATATCTGGTTGTTCTTTAAATAAACGGTATTCTCTTTCTAAGAGTTGTAATCCAAGATAAGAAGCACCTAAATTTCCTGTTACACAGATCAAATCGTTAACTTTTGCTCCATTTCTGTAACATACATTTTCCGGAAGGACTTCGCCTATTGCTGTAATTGAAATCATCAAGCCGGTTAAGCTGCTCGATGTATCGCCTCCAATAAGCTCTACATTATATTTTTCGCAAGCTTTTAAAATACCACTATAAAGCTCATCTAAAGCTTCAACCGAAAATTTTGCTGATAAAGCAATAGATACAGTAATATACTTCGGTGTTCCATTCATTGCAGCAATATCTGACAAGTTCACGGCTACCGATTTATACCCTAAATGTTTTAACGGAGTATAAACTAAATTAAAATGTATACCTTCAACAAGCAAATCAGTTGTAATAAGAGTATAAACACCCGAATGAAAATCTAATACTGCTGCATCGTCGCCAATTGAGCAAATTGTTTCATTGTGAATATGACTTTTAAAGCTTGAAGTTAAACGTTCAATCAGCCTAAATTCTCCTAATTCCGATACTTGCGTTAATTTCTTAACCATAATACTTAAAATTAAAAACTCGCTATTATTTTTAAATTCAACATTCTTGAAGATAAATAATTAGGAACTGCATATTCATGTCCCCTAATATCACTTACCCATTGATAAGAAACTGTATTATTGATGTCTAATAAATTAAAAACTTCTATTCCAAGCCAAAGTTTACTAAAATATTTTAATAAACCTTCTTTAATTCTTTTTTCTGGGGATACAATGATTTTTGCAAAGCCAATATCGACTCGCCGATATGGAGGCATTCTATATATAGCCTGATATCTTTCCGATTTAGGAGGTCCGAACGGCAAACCACTACCAAATAATAAGCTCAACTGCATAGTATAAGTAGGGTCCATTGGTAAATAATCTTGAAAAAAAATACCAAGATTTATCAGTTGGTCTGTAGGTCGTGGTATATATCCTGGTTCAACTCTCACAAGTTTACCACCTTCGTTCTTATAATAATAATCATCTAAAATATCTTCCTTTGTCTTCATTATTGATAAACTTGCCCACGATTGAACCCCTGGAACAAAATCACCATGTATTTTCATATCAAGACCAACTGCATAACCACGAGCATTATTCTTTCCTAAATATTGTATCCGTACATTATCTATCTGATAAGGAATCAAGTTAGTATAAGACTTATAAAAAAGCTCAACTATATATCGAAAAGGTCTATTCCATGCTTTAAAAATATAATCTCCACCTAAAACGTAATGAATCGATTTTTGTGAAGTAAGATTCTTAGCAATTTTACCAGATGGTGTTCTTACTTCTTTGTAAGATAAAGGCTGATAGTAATAACCTGTTGAAAATTTATAAACAACATTTCCATCTTTATTTGCTGGCTTAAAAAATAATGTAAATCTCGGACTTACAAGCATTTCGTTTGAATAACTTGAGTACGTATTTCTAATACCTGTTAAACATATTACTTCATTTTCATTTAACTTAAATTCTTTATGATATTGAGCAAAAAAACTATATTTATTATGAATAAATTCATTCTTTCCAGAAATCAAAGAATAAATACCTACAATTGAATCAGTATAAGGCAAAGAATAGCCAGCCGAATCTAACATAATCCATTCATGTATGTTATCTTTAGTTTTTTCATAATACAAATTAACGCCACATTGAATTTTAGAATTTTCGTTTATTACTTTTTCAGCAAGCATTTGATACGACGTAAGAAAAGAATTTAAATAATTTCTTGCATGATTCAAAAATGTTCCTATACCAATATTCATAAGACTATCGCCAAGTGAATTTGAACCTAATTGCTTATCCAATTCATTTAAAAAATATTGCCCAAGTATATCAAATTTTTCGCTTTCATCTATGTAATAAAAAGATACAGTATTTGTAAGATTAAAATTTTTTGAAAATTTATTTTTTAGCGAAATTGCAGCTAATGAAGTAGTATATTTATCTTTTTCTTGACCATCGAAATAAATTTTTAATTTTAGTGCTTCATCGATTGTTCCAAACGAAGTTTCTCTTGTTTCGGGAATAAAACGATAATGATTTTGAGCTATGTTGAACAAAAAATTTATCTCAGACTTCTCGGTTATATCGTAAGTAATAAATGATTGAATATCAAAAAAATTTGGTTTATAATCGCCTTTTGTATCAAGTGTTTTCAATAAATATTGAGAAGTTTTATATCTAATACCTGTTATTTGAGTAAAACGATAGTTTTTAGAACAATTTTCTAAAGTTAAATTTAAGCCTAATAAGCTACTCATAAAACTTATGGAATTATTTGTAGGCTTTTTATATTCAACATCAAGAACCGACGACATTTTATCGCCGTAATTGGCCGAAAAGCCCCCTGCCGAAAAATATAACTTAGAAACCATATCGGTATTAACAAAGCTTAACCCTTCTTGCTGCCCACTACGTATTAAAGTAGGTCTAAATACTTCTATATTATTAACATATACAAGATTTTCATCAAAGTTTCCACCACGCACAGAATATTGATTACTTAATTCATTAGTCTTAGAAACACCTGGCAATGATTTTAATGTTGCTTCAATACCACCTGAGGCATCTGGTATAATATTTACAATTTTGGGATCTAATTTTTCGATGTTTATTTTACTTTCAACTTTTTCTGTTATAACAACATCAGGCAGATTACGAATTTTTCTTGACAATAGAACTGTTATTTCTTGTGTTGCTGTTAAATTAACTTTTACAGCTGTATCGGTATATTCAACATGCGATATTACAACTGTGACATTTGGTTTGTTTTTTATATTCAATTCAAAATAACCATTTTTATTAGTTGTTGTGCCTAAATTGTTAAATTCTTTGATATAAACATTAGCATCTTCGATTGGTTCATAATTTTGATTAAGAATTTTACCTTTGAGAAGAAAATTTTGTGAAAAACCAACAGCAATGTGACCAAGTAAATAAATTGCGAATAGTAAATATTTCATTATGTGTTTTTTATGTGCTTAACGATATAAATTAAAAAATATTATTAAAGCTGAAATAGATGTTTACCCTGTTCAAAGATAATATCTCTGGGAATACCTGCATAAGCTATTTTTGTTAGTGCATTCTGCAATTCTGGTTTCATAACAGCATAATTGTTAATTAGTTCTTTTGCTTTATTATAATCGCCATCGCCTTGTATAGTTAAAATATCCTTAACCAAATCAGCGACAGCAATTTTCATTTTATCGAGGTCAACAGTAAATTTTTCTGTTTTGTCGTTGTAAGTAAATGCACCTTTGTTCATTAAGTAGTTAAATTCTATCATATTTGCTTTTCCGTGAGCACTTGCTGCACCAAATCGAACAGATCTAAATATTCCTGCAATGAATGTTACATAATTATCAAGCAATGTGTTCTTTTTAATATATTTATTATCAAATAACCACGTTATAAAATACAAACCTAATATATCGGCTTTGGCTTCTTCAATAGTGGTATGAGTTTCTTTAAGAGCATCGGTAACAAGTTTATTTTCTTTGATAGTTTTGCTTATTCCTAACCCATGGGCTATCTCGTGAAACATAACATTTTCGAAAAATGAATCGAAGTTAATATTTGCTAATTGGTTTTCATCAATAACTTGCTTTGAAATAGGAACAAGAATATTTTCGAATTTGGCTTTCATTGTATTTTTTAACTGGAGCTTTCTACTTCCTTTTAATTCGTTTACTTTTTTATCGTTAGGTAAATTAATAGCTATTGACTTTGCTCCAGAGTTGCAATCTCCAGCGTAATATATTGCTTCGTAAACGCCTAAATCGTGTCCTTTTGCGGGTTTTTCTTTTTTATATTCACTCGAAACCGGCAAATTTTCTTGAATCTTAGGTAATAATTCTATATAATGCTGTAATTTTTGAGTCCATTCATGATCTTTTAATAATATAAACGCTTCAAAAGCAGTTTTGTAACCTAAAAATTCATCTACATAATTTTCTATAGGTCCCACTACGAAATCAATATTATTATTTTTTAGATCCATCCAAGCCATATCACTCGGAAAATAATCATTTGTTCTAAAAGATTTTGCTCTTTCGGTTAGATACTTTTTAAAAGTTGCATTTTCTTCATATTTTGCAGCTTCATCGAGTAAATCAGCAGCTTCAGAAAGTTTTTCTTTATAAAACTCACTATAAGGTATAGCAATTAAATTACCTTTGTTATCACGTCTTATAATTGTATACCAACTTGATTTTAATGGATTATCCCATTTTTCGAACTCTTCTTTTGTCATATCCAAAGGATAAAAGGTTCCCTTCGGATTTAATGGCGAAACATTAGGTATAAATGGCTTATTTCCTCTTAATTGTTCATATGGGCCATAATTAATTAAAAACAATTTTTTAACATTTTCGTCTTTTATAGAATTTAAAAAACTATCTTTTTGCGGACATACTTGCTGCCAATATAAATCATCCATTATTTTTGCTACATCAAATAAAATTGATAATACTTTCTTTTCGTTATTCGATAAATGAGAAATATCAGTATATAATTTAACCGTAGCGTATTCCGACACTTTATTTTTAATTTGTTCTGAATAAGTTATTAATTGAATAGGATTTTTAACATAGTTTTGAAGTATAATTTTGTTATTTGTCTTATCTATTTCAAGGTAATATGGTAAATCTTTTGAGAACAACAATTTATTTTCACCTAACGTATAATTTCCCTGATAAATGATTGAATCATTTTCTTTAAATATTACAGAATCTTTTGTTAGATTTATTTCTACATCTAATTCTTTAATTAAATTATCAGCCGAAACTTTATAATAATTGCCTACATACACTTGATACATGCTATCTGCTAGTTTTTCTCTTTTACATGCAATTGCAATAATGATGAACAAAGGTATTATGGCAAATTTTTTCATAGTTGAATTATTTTAAACCTAAAACATCTTTTCCTTGAACAAAAACTATATCTATAGGTATACCACTTTTATTAATTTTTTGCACATCTTTTTGTAATTCTTCCGACATATTTCCGTATACTTCAACCCACATTTTAGCAGTTGTATAATCGCCTTCGAGCATTACTGTTAAAATATCTTTTGTTAGCTTTTCAATAACTTCATTCATTTTTTCGAAATTAACTTTATATTTGCCTGTTTTTGGGTCTCTTTCGAATGCTTTCATTTTTTGTAACATGTTAAAAGCAATTAGATTTGAAGAGCCTTGAGCAAAAGCTGCCCCAAATCGAACTGAACGAATAACGTTTGCAATAAAGATTACATAATTATCTTCTAATTTAACATTATCAAACAACTTATACTCGTGTAATTTTGATAAAATATACATATTTAATATGTCTGCTTTTAATGAATTAATTGTTGTAAAATAATTCTTCAAAACATCTTTTACTGGGCCTTTTCCATTTATAGTAGATTTAATAGCTATGCCATCTGCTATTTCATATGTTAAGTTATTTATAAAGAAACCATTAAATTTAACATTATCTTTTTCGCTTGAATCAATTAAAATTTCGGCAATAGGTTTCAAAATCTTATTAAATTTAGCTTCCATTGTATTTTTAAATTGAAGCTTGCGATTTCCTTTTTCCATTACTGTTTTACCTTCTTTAGGGTAGTTTATGGATATTTGTTTTGGACCTGCATTACCCCATCCAGCATAATATATTGCATCATAAACTCCTATATTAGGCGATGATATAACAATTTGTTCTTTATACTCATTAGGTATTGGGAATTTATTTTTTATTTCAGGTAAAAATTTAGAAACAACTTCAAATTTTTTACTCCATTCAATGTCTTTTATTAACAAATAAGCCGAATAAGAGGCTTTTGTGTTAATAAATTTATCTTCTTCATAATCACCAGGGCCTATTACTAAATCGTATTTCGATTTCACATTATCTATCCAATAAATATCAGAAGTGTAATAATCATCATTTAGTAAACTTTTTGCTCTCAATTTTAAAAATTCAGAAAAATTTTTATCTGTCGATAATTTTGAAGCTTTTTCTAATTTTTGTGCAGCTATTTTTAGATATTTTTCATAAGCTTTATGGTAAGGTTCTGTATATAAATCGCCCATTTCATTTCTTTTTATTATTGTATACATACTCAATTTATCTTCAAATTTCATATCTATGAAAGGAAAGTATTTAATATCTGAAGGATAAAAACCTGCCCCAATAGGCTTTTTACCAACGCCTTCTATAAAAGGTTCATTATCTGCAATTCTATCCCACGGACCATAATTAATTATACAATATTTTCTTTCTTCTTCTGTTTTAGCTAAACTCAACACACTATCTTTTTCTTTTCCTGTAGATTGTAGCCAGAAAATATCATCAATTTGTTGGCATGCATCAATTAAAAGACTCAACATCTCCTTTTCTTTGCTCGAAAAAGACGACAAATCGGCTTTTAAAGTAAATTCTGCATATTGCTTTAATCTATCCTTCACAGATAATTTTTCTTGCTTAACTGTATCCGCTGTAGGAACAGTATTTTGATTTTTCTGCGAAACATCGCATGATATCGTTATTACTGAAATTGCAATAAATATAAATATTATCTTTTTCATAACTAAATACTTGTATCGTTTTTATAAAATTGAAAACCTAACCTTTTAGCATTTTGTGACTTCGATTTATTCAAAACCGAATTTAATTGTTCTACGCTAATTATACTAACTTCTTCATAAGGCGGAACAAGCATTTCAAAATCCAAGCAATACAAAATTGTTGAATGTATAATTCTTTTGAAGTCATCTTTACTCACAACGTTTGTCGAAAAATCATTATACAAAAACCCTAATTGACGCTTACCTTCAACAAAATAATGCCTTTCTTGATTTATGAATATTCGTGCAATTAAATAACCTAAATCCTCACTTTCATTGTTTTTAAGCGAATTACGTAAAAAATTATAAACATTTATTATCCCTACAAAAGCATTTAAAGGATTGTCTTGTATATAAGAATGAGCCCAAATAGAATGACTTTTATCTATTTCGTATATGTTTTTCTGAAAATTAAAAATTATAACATCACTTGCAAAGTATAACTCAATATGAGAAACACCTACAGAATATTCCAACAGAGAATCATTATTTAAATTCTTTAATTCTGCGTTCAATTCATCAACAACTTCTTTGATAGCATCTTTAAATACATTAAATGCTAATTCTAAAGATTTATAAACATTATTTTTTACATAAGATTTTTCTTGTAAAGTGTTAACTATCAAAGCTTTAGTTTTAATATCTTTAGAATTCATGTATATTTAAATATTGCCCTAAAATTAATAAAAAAATTAATAAGCTTTTGCAATAATTACTCTTTTTTTGGTTTTATTTCCAGTTATTATACATTTCCCTTCATTATTAGCTTCTTCGTCTAAAATACAACGAATTGTAGCTTTTGTTTCTTCATTCAATTTTTTTTCGTCTTCTTTACTACCATCCCAATAAGCGATATAAAAACCGCCTTTATCAATATTATTAATTAATTCATCATAAGAACTTATTTCGTAAGTATTATTATTTCTTAATGTCAGAGCTTTGTTATATATATTTTCCTGAATATCAGCTAATAGTAATTTTATTTTGTTAATTAAATCATCACTCGAAACAAAAAATTTTTCTAATGTATCTCTTCTTACTATTTCGACCTGATTTTTTTCTACATCCTTTGGTCCAACATCTATTCTTATTGGCACACCTTTTAATTCGTATTCAGCAAATTTCCAACCTGGTTTTTTGGTATCATTATCATCAAATTTAACAGTTATATTATTTGATTTAATTTCATTGAATATTTTATTACAATAATTATTAACAATAGACCTTTCAGAGTCGGATTTGTAAATAGGTACAATAACTACTTGCAAAGGAGCAATATTAGGAGGCAAAATTAAGCCATTATCGTCGCTATGAGTCATAATAACAGCACCAATTAATCGAGTAGAAACGCCCCAAGATGTTGCCCATACGTATTCCAATTGGCCTTTTGCATTCAAAAACTTCACATCAAAAGCTTTTGCGAAATTTTGCCCTAAAAAATGCGAAGTTCCAGATTGTAAGGCTTTTCCATCTTGCATCATAGCTTCTATTGTGTAAGTTTCTAAAGCTCCAGCAAAACGTTCGTTTTCTGTCTTTCTACCTTTTATTACAGGAATTGCTAAGGTCTTTTCTGCAAAAGTTTTATATACATCAATCATTTTTAATGCTTCTTCCATTGCTTCTTCTTTTGTAGCATGTGCAGTATGTCCTTCTTGCCACAAGAATTCGGCTGTCCTTAAAAACAATCGGGTACGCATTTCCCAACGAACCACATTAGCCCATTGATTTATTAATATAGGCAAATCCCTATACGACTGAATCCAATTTCTATAAGTATTCCAAATAATAGTTTCTGAGGTCGGACGAACTATAAGTTCCTCTTCCAGTTTTGCTTCTTCATCTACTTCTATAGATTTGCCGTCGGCTGAACTTTTTAATCTATAATGAGTTATTACAGCACATTCCTTAGCAAAACCTTCAACATGAGAAGCTTCTTTACTTAAAAAAGATTTCGGAATAAACAAAGGAAAATACGCATTTACATGACCTGTTTCCTTAAACATTTTATCAAGTGTCTGCTGAATTTTTTCCCATATTGCATAGCCGTATGGTTTAATAACCATGCAACCTCGAACCGACGAATATTCTGCTAAATCTGCTTTCAAAACAAGATCGTTATACCACTGCGAATAATCAACCTCTTTCGATGTTAAAACTTTTGCCATAAAATTTAGTTTTTGGTATAATCTTTGATGTTTTTTTTATTGAATGCAAAATTAGTATTTTTATGTAAAATAAAATAATAGGAGGACAGTATCATGAAAACAACTGTTATTCTTTCAATATTATTATATTTAGCAATAGTAGGATGTTCTTCATCAAAACATATAACCTATTATGAAGATATTTACTATACACCAAATAATACTAAACAAACAGATAGCTATTCTTCCACTTCAAGCAACACCAACAATTATGAAACTAACACTGCTTCAAGCAATGAGGAAAAAGTCTATTATACAGAAAGCACAACAGAAAAAGATTCTAAAACTGGTAATACTTATGTAACAAATAATTATTATTCATTCGACCCCGACGATTATTACGATTATAAATATACTTCAAGAATCCGACGTTTTCATAGAGTTTATATAGGTTGTGGATATTACGATTCTTATTATACTAATTTATACTGGTACACTTACGACCCATTCGACTGGGGCATTAGTATTTACTTTGGTTATAGATGGTGGCCTTACTATTATTACTATTATTACCCAGTTTATTATGCAGTTGGCTTTTATTATCCGTGGTATTATGACCCGTGGTGGGGTTGGCATCCTTATCACTACTATTGGGGGTATTACGGATATGGCTATTGGCACGGATACCATCATGGTTACTGGCATGGATATTGGGATGGCTACTGGCATGGGTATTATCATGGAAACTATGCATACAATTATTACTACAATAGCCGCGACGGAGTATTCTACGGTCACAGAGAGCAAGGAAGTTATACTGGTTCCAGAGGAAACGGAAACTACAATTCTTTTGTAAGCAATTATCATGCAATAAATAACAACAATGAAGTACTAAGCCGTCCTGTTTTTACTGCATCAGCTTCTTCTTCGACAAATACGCGTCCTACTATAAACAACAGACCCATACAAACTCAAAACATAACTACTCCAATTAATACTAGACCTGAAAACACGATGATTAATAATGAGAATCGCAAACCATCTGATGGACAAGGAATTTTTAAACCTGATAGACCAAATATCAATGTACAGCCTAATAATTCTTATGACAGGCCCAATCAATTGAATAAACCTGTAAAACCAGAAATAGACAATATTAATCAGCAAATAGATATTAATCAAGGCAAACGCCCAGAAAGTCGTCCAGAGAATCGGCCTGATAACAATCGTCCTTCAAATTTTGAATCACAACCAATACAATACAATAGACCTTCGATTGAATACAGACGACCCGAACAAAATAATTACAATAGAGAAATAACACCACAACATTCACGCCCAATTGAAAACAGCGGACCTCAAAACAATATTCAATTTAATAACTCCAGACCGTCTTCGCCATCAATAAGTCCTTCATCCTCTTCTTCTGGAAGGGGATACCAAAACTCATATAGCAGTGATAATTCAAGCAGTTATTCAAGACGTCGTTAATAATAAATCTTTAAAACTATGAAAAAAATTGTTTTTTTAGGTTTTATTTTATTATCAATAACTTCATTTTCGCAAAATGAAGTTGATGCATTAAGGTATTCTCAAAATTATTTTGGTGGTACAGCAAGATACGTTGCTTCTGGATCTGCATTAAGCAGTATTGCAGCAGATATGTCTTGTTTAAGCATTAATCCAGCTGCATTAGGAAAGTATAAAGGTTCCGAAATAATTATTACTCCGGCATTTACTTACAACAAAACTACTTCTACCTTCCAAAATAATTCAATGGATGATTTTAAGTTTCGTTTTCAAATGAGTAATTTTGGTATTGTTGCAACCCACAACAACGGCGAAGATGCTGATTGGAAATCTGTATCTTTTGCCTTTACCTACAATAGAATTAACGACTTTAATAAAAACATAAATATTGATGGTTACAACAGTCAATCTTCTATGACAGATTATTTTGCTGCAATGGCTAATGGGAAAAAGATAGACGAATTTAACAATTTTTTAGAAGGCCTTGCGTGGGAAGCATATTTAATTGACCCTGATACAAATATTGGGAACTATCATTACAAAACTGCTTTAGCAAATTATGGAGCCCGTCAAGTAAAAAATATTGATACACGTGGTGGTGTGGGAGAATATGTTTTTGCAATTGGTACCAATTATATGAATATACTCCAATTAGGTATGGGTATGGGCATACAGTGCGTAAGATATAAAGAAACATCTAATTATGCTGAAATAGACGATAAAGACACTATACCATTATTTAATTTTTTTGAATTCAACAATGAACTTAAAACAACAGGTTCTGGATTTAACTTAAAATTTGGTTTAATTTATTCACCAATACCATGGGTTAAATTAGGCCTTGCTGTTCATACACCAACATTTTTCAATTTAAGTGATTCTTATAATAGCTCAATTAAATCTTCTTTCAACGATACTCTTCATGGAAGTGGCAAATTAATAAAATCTAAACAAGGTTATTACGATTATGAGTTAACAACACCATTTAGAGCAGTTACAAGCTTAGGTTTTGTTTTATTCAGTTCCGACGAAAACGAGCCTAAATTACCTATTGCAAGTGTAGCAGTTGATTATGAATATATTGATTACTCGATTGCTCGATTACGTGCAAGTGATTATACTTTTAGAAATGAAAATACCTTTATTGAAAAGTCATATAAATCTGTCGGAAACATAAGAGCAGGTATAGAAGTTCGTTTAAACTCTATATTTTTAAGAGGTGGTGTTAATTATTATGAAAGCCCATATAAAAAAGAACTTCCTAATAAAAATGCTTATAAAATAGCTTATACCGCAGGATTTGGAATTAAAGGCGATAATTCGTATTTAGATTTTGGCGTTTTATACTCTCAGAATAAAGAAAAATATTATTTGTATGATCCTTCAATAGTTCCTAACAATCCGGCAAATTTAACACACAATAACATAGGTATAATTACAACATTAGGTTTCAGATTCTAAAATAATTTATCTTTTACAAGGTAATAAGAAAATCCAAACTCAATAACATCAGCTTTTGCAAAATGTGCTTTTAATAATATATTAGCTTGTAAGTGTTTATTTACTTTATACTTAATTCCCACTCTACTATATATTAAACCATCGAGCAGATATTTATCCCACAAGTAAATCCCAGTTTGAAAAGTCAATTTAAAACGATTAATTACCAGATCGTTCGAAAAACGTATGCCAATTCTAAAATATGGGATATAAGGATTAGAATAAGAGAATTCGTATCTTTGAGGGATAGAAGGATCATGAAAAACATCTATTCCAAGCCCATGAGTTCGTTTTTGAGAGAAAAATTTTTCAATATTAAAAGCAAGGGTATTTGTAAAATAGTAATAAGGGTCTGATGGATTATTCTGACGGATTCCGGCTGCGAGCAATAAATGTAATTCATAATGTTTTGGCTTAAGATTTTTTATAGATGTATCTTTTATAAAAAACACGTGATTTTTTAAAAGTCCTACACTTAATTTTATTGAAGGTATATTAAAACCAAGATTTGGTTTAGTAACTGCTCCATTCGAAAAATGAGTAAAAGATAAGCCATAGTTAATTCTTATATGCTTTAAGTATAAAGATTGATAAAGTCCAAAGTCTACATAAGCATTTAAGGGTGAGCTTACAACAACATTATAATAATTTTGTTTACTGTCGTAATATTTTGTGATATAAGCTAAACCTAAAGAAATTGACAAATCAAAACTTTTTCTTTTTTTTTGTGTCAATGGCAGATCTAATATACTATATACTGCATAGGCTTTTCCTGTGTATAAAGGATTTCCCAAGTCGGCATAGTAAAAACCCAAGCCCCAGTATGGATATGCATAAAGTTTATGCCATTGTTGATAATTCAATTGTTTTAAAAAATTAATATCAAATGCCCAAATATGTTTGCTTACTAAATATTCAATTGATGGACGATGTGGATAAATAAAGCCATATCTTGTATTAACTGAAATATTATAGCTAGGTGAATTTTGAGAAAATATATTAAAAGTTATGAGTAAAATGGAATTAAGAGTTATAAATTTTTTCATCTGAATTAGTTTTTAATAAAACTAGGTCTATTTTAGTATTTGTACTTTTAATTATTTTAAAAGAAAAAGGAGGCAAATTTATAATTTCATTTGTTTTAGGTATACTTTGATAATTATAAAGAATATAACCTGCTAATGTTTCATAATCATTAGATTCAGGAATTCCTAATTTATATTTATCGTTGAGGTAATCGATTTCTAATCTGCCGGCGAAAAGATATTCATTAGTATTAAGTTGTTTTTCTATAAATTCATTTTTATCGTGTTCGTCGGCTATTTCTCCAAAAATTTCTTCTAATAAATCTTCTATTGTTACAATTCCTGCGGTTCCGCCAAATTCATCTACAACAAGAGCAATACTTTTCTTTTTTTGTATGAATTCTGTTAGTAATTTATTTGCAGGAAGTGTTTCCGGTGCAATGAGTAGCTCTCTTATAATGCTTCTAATGTCTTTGGGTTCATTAAAAAAATCGCCTATATGAACATATCCAACAACATTATCGATGTTTTTATCGTAAACAATTAATTTTGAATATCCGGTTTCTATGAAGACTTCTTTAACTTCTTGAATATTGGTATCTATATCAACAGCAGAGATTTCTGTTCTTGGAACCATACATTCTTTTACTTTTACTTCGTCAAAAGTCAAAGCATTATGAAATATTTTTAACTCATAATCAATATTTTCTTGTTCATCTTGTTGCTCAATATTTTGTTTAATTAATTCCTGAATATCTGTTTTACTTATAATAATTTCGGCTTTATCATTTATATCTGTTTTATAAAATAACTTTATAATAAAATTTGAGATTGAAATAAAGAAATAAGTTATAGGATATAAAACGTAGTAAATAATCAACATAGGTATAGAAAAAAAGTAAAGAAAAGCATTTGCTCTCAAACGAAAAATAGTTTTCGGAATAAATTCACCAAGCAATAAGATAATAATAGATGAAATTACTGTTTGAATTGTTAAAATAGCAAAAGTATTTTTAGTGTATTGTACTAAGTATGGTTCAAGTATTTTTGAAGCAAGGATACCATAAATAACTAAAACTATATTATTTCCGATAATTAAACTAGCAATAAATTTTTTTGGTATCTTAGTAAAGTTACTGATAATAGTTGCATACCATTTTTTTTGTTTATTATCAATTTCTAATCGCAGTTTATCGGAAGTAATAAAAGCAATTTCAAGCCCCGAAAACAAAGCACTTAAACTAATAATAATTATAAGCATTATAACTATCATAACTATTAACGCCCTTTAAAAAGTCATTTTTAATCTTTTTTTATAGATAGACGGTTGAAAAATACGAAAAATTTGATATTAAATGCCGAGACAACTAACAAAGTATTTATGTTAAAAATTAGAACTCCTTGATTTTGATATTTAATTTTTGGTGTCATTTTAATAAAATTGCAATTTTTTTGGCTCTAAATTACAAAATCTTGAAATATTTTATCTAAAAAATACTATCAATTTGAGACCTTTGAAAAAACTTAAAGATTTTTTGAACTAACAAATTATTTTGATTTCGAAAAGACTTTCCTTTTTTTTCATTGCAGG
>Ga0272449_1003026_pt1 | contig 14906 bp, 8 predicted proteins | sample YNPCB0241_FD_198679 | JGI IMG/M metagenome (GOLD analysis project Ga0272449, IMG submission 198679) | Hot spring sediment microbial communities from Yellowstone National Park, WY, United States - YNP-CB-024-1 | ecosystem: Environmental > Aquatic > Thermal springs > Hot (42-90C) > Sediment...
GGAGAATGGAAAAAACAATAAGAACATTAAAATTATCATATTGATAATTGAAGGCAAATTTTCGCAACAAAATTACCATTGGATAGGAAAAAGCAGCAGTCAAAGAGCCTAAAGAAACCCAACCCGAAGATAAAAAGAAAAATAGAAAAACCACCAAACAAATACCAACTTCAACTGGTGAAATTGCAAGCAAAAAACCCAAAGCAGTATTCACTCCTTTCCCACCCCTAAATCCAGCAAAAACAGACCAAATATGACCTGCAATAGCCGAAAAACCAATTATAATCTGAATTGTAAATATACCCCCAATGGATGAGGCAAAATCCACACCAACTTGCGACAAAATAAAGCCCGATAGAAAAGCTACCGGCAAATATCCTTTCAATATATCGACAATTTGAACAAGGATGCCCCAAAAAGCACCCAATTGGCGAAAAACATTCGTGCTACCCATATTCCCGCTCCCGCGAGTTCTTATGTCGAACCCAAAAAACATCCTGCTAACAATTATAGCCGTAGGAAATGAGCCACACAAGTAACCAATCACAACTCCCAAAATCAACCACAATAAACTTGTTATCATCTCAAAACCAACATAAAGTTCTGCAAATTCATTTAAAAACTCTTTACTTCGCTCAAATAATTTTACAAAAATAACATTTTGAAAACTCCTACTTTAAATTTTGTGTAATGAAATTAAAAAAAGTAAAAAGTTTTTTTAATTAATTTTTTTTAATTTGTTTTTTGGTAACCGAAGAATTTCAAACTGAGGTTTCGCTATGAACATTCTTGACGAAAACTATGTTTATGTTGTTTTGCTTCCCGCCCTTTTCAACTTTCCGCTTTTTGAAACCAAAATCTTTATTAACAATAAAAAAGGAGGTAAACAGTGAAACTTAACTCAACAACTTCCTGCATTCAAGCGATTATTTCGCTTGTCTTTATTTTCATTTCAACTTATCTTTCCCTTTCACAAACTCAAGAATGGATTCACTTCACAAATGGTAAAGATATTAGGTGCCTTGCTGAAGAGGGTGAATATTTTTGGGTAGGCACAGCTGGTGGTGGGCTTGTTAAGTTAAACAAATCAACTGGTGAAATTATAGTTTATGACAAATGGAATTCCAAATTACCTAATAACTATGTTAATGCAATAGCCATAGATGGACAGGGTAACAAATGGATTGGAACAGAGAAAGGGCTTGCTAAGTTTGATGGCGTGAATTGGACTTTTTATAACACTTCAAATTCTGGTTTGCCTTCTAACTATGTTGGTGCAATAGCCATAGATGCACAAGGGAACAAATGGATTGGAACAGATGGTGGAGGGCTTGCTAAGTTTGATGGTGTGAAGTGGATTGTTTATAAAACTTCAAATTCTAGATTGCCTGATAACTATGTTCTTGCAATAGCCATAGATGGACAGGGGAACAAATGGATTGGAACTTGGGGTGGAGGGCTTGCTAAGTTTGATGGTGTGAAGTGGACTGTGTATAATACTTCAAATTCTAGATTGCCTGATAACAGTGTTAATGCAATAGCCATAGATGGACAGGGAAACAAATGGATTGGAACACGTGGTGGCCTTGCAAAGTTTGATGGTGTGAAGTGGACTGTGTATAACACTTCAAATTCTGATTTGCCTTCTAACTGGGTTAATGCAATAGCCATAGATGCACAAGGGAACAAATGGATTGGAACAGATTATGGAGGGCTTGCTAAGTTTGATGGTGTGAAGTGGACTGTTTATAACACATCAAATTCTGGATTGCCTTTTAACAGGGTTGGTGCAATAGCCATAGACGGACAAGGAAACAAATGGATTGGAACAGGTGAAGGGCTTGCTAAGTTTGATGGTGTGAATTGGACTGTTTATAATACTTCAAATTCTGGTTTGCCTGATAACAGGGTTTGGGCAATAGCCATAGATGGACAATGGAACAAATGGATTGGAACCTGGGGTGGAGGGCTTGCTAAGTTTGATGGTGTGAAGTGGACTGTTTATAACACTGAAAATTCTGGTTTGCCTTCTAATTATGTTGAGGCAATAGCCATAGATGGACAGGGAAACAAATGGATTGGAACTTGGATAGGGCTTGCTAAGTTTGATGGTGTGAATTGGACTGTTTATAATACTTCAAATTCTGGTTTGCCTGATAACAGGGTTTGGGCAATAGCCATAGATGGACAATGGAACAAATGGATTGGAACCTGGGGTGGAGGGCTTGCTAAGTTTGATGGTGTGAAGTGGACTGTGTATAATATTTCAAATTCTGGTTTGCCTGCTGACTATGTTCCTGCAATTGCCATAGATGGGCAAGGCAACAAATGGATTGGAACAAGATCTCATAGAAATGGGAGTAATTATGTTGGTGGAGGGTTTGCTAAGTTTGATGGAGTTAATTGGACTGTTTATAACACTTCAAACTCTGGTTTGCCTGATAACGATGTTGAAGCAATAGCCATAGATGCACAAGGTAACAAATGGATTGGAACAGAAGGTGGGGGGCTTGCTGTATTCCGAGAAGGTGGAGTTAAACTCAAATAAAAGTAAACGAAGGAGCAAATGAAATCCCAGCAAGGTTTTCGCTTAATCAAAACTATCCAAATCCATTTAACCCAGCTGCTACAATTGAATTTGAAATACCTGAAAGGACGAATGTAAAACTCGTGGTTTACGATTTCCTCGGCAATGAAATTGAAACTTTAATCGATAAAGAACTTGAAGCGGGGAAACACAAACTCAACTTTAACTCAAATGGTTTACCAAGCGGTGTCTATCTCTACACTTTAAAAACAACCAAATCAATTCAAACAAACAAAATGCTTTTGATTAAGTAATTCCATTTTCTCTCTCCCATTGGGAGAGAATTAAAGCACGAAGTTCTGTTTGACTATTGAGATTTAAATATGGACTTTGTATATGGTGTTCATTTAAAAAAACTCTTTACTACGCTCAAATAATTTTACAAAAATAATAATTCGAAAATTTCGACTTTGATTTTTATGCTGAACGGAATTTTAAAAAAGTTATTCTTTTACTGGTTTATAGTAGTTTCTATTGCTGTAAACTTTGAATTTTTTCATTTCCACTCCTTCCGTAATATAACTTCAAACTCCAAAGAAATACAAGAAAGTCGGTTGAATAGGACTTTTGTCCCAATTCACCAATGCATACTCGAGGAGTTTATATTTTTACCAAAAACCAATTCAAATGCTGATGCCAAAATAATTTTCTTTCCAAGTTCTGAATACACAACTTCTCCGATAAACACAACCTCTCTTTTTCAAAATCCTACTTTCCATCTACATCTTCGAAGTCCCCCAATTCAATTTAACACAAATTCTTAACCTTTAATTTCCCATTTTGTTTCGATAAAATTTTAAAATGAAAAATCTTTTGTAAAAATTTATGTTTAATTTTTAATGGAGTTAACAATGGATAAATCTATTTTAAATCGGATTTTGGTTCTTTCATTTTTGATTATTTCTTTAATCGCTTGCAACGAGAAAAATTCGCTCGACAACGACAGCGAACACACAGAAGCAATTGGATTAACTATTTATTATCAAGGGAAACCATATTTCAAAGTGCTAAACGCTAAAATTGATACAACCCTTGCCCCGAAATTTTACCTACAGAATGGAACCGAAATGCTTTTCGAAGTGAAATTTATCGATGAGGATGGTAAAGAAATCGTACCTACCGAAGTTAGTAAGAACTTCGCGTGGATTATTGACGATACCACAATAGCAAAGCTCGAACTCCTGCCAAATGAAAAATACAAATTCAAAGGGAAAGGTTTGCGTTTGGGAGAAACTCAAATTGAGTTTCGTCTGAACCATTACGACCATCCCGATTTCAAAACACCCAAAGTACCTTTGGAAGTTCGCTGATTTTTAAAGGGGGTTGCCACAAGGCAACCTCCTTCGTTTTGTAAGAATAATTTTAAGCATTTCAAACGCAAATGTTTGGAGAGAAAAAAATGAAAAAGTTGATTCTTTTGGTATTTTTATTTATTCAATGCAATTTCATAACAATATTTGCTCAAAAGTATTATAAAGGAATAGTAATCGATACTTTGAAAAACAAAGCTATAACAAATGCTAAAATAACTGCAAAACTCTCAAACAAAGTTTCCATAACCACTACATCCGACAAATCTGGCTTTTTCAAAGTTCCTTTCGATTCCCTTGAATTCGACAACTCTAAGGGTCAGATTAAAATTACAAAAAAAGGATATCAAGACTTAATTCGTGAAATATTAATTCAGTCGAATAGAATTGATACATTCCGGTTGGAAAGCCTCGATTATATTTTTCCAAATATTATCATAATTGCTGAAAAAAATCCAAATTACATCGAAGAATTACATAAATTCAATTACCAAATCGAAAGCAAGGAACTCCAAAAGTCCGTCTCATCCACTTTGGGTTTAACATTAAAGAATGAAGTTGATTTCTTCGTTCGCTCTATGGGTCCAGCTACAAGTAAACCTGTATTTCGTGGGTTGGGACTCGACTACCTTAAAGTTTTCGAAAATGATGTTCCCGTAAAGGATTTATCCTCGACTGCGGCCGACCACTCCACTGCCATCGACCCAACAATCTTCGACAAGATTGAGGTTATACGTGGTCCAAAGCTTTTGGTTTATTCCCCAAACGCAATCGGCGGTATTGTCAATCTTTCTTCCAAGGATTTTTTAGTTGAAAAAGTCGATAGAATATCATTAACAGGGAAAGGTATTTACGAGTCCGGAACAAATAGTAAAATCTTAACAGTACTTGGTGAAGTTCCTTTGAACGATTTCTTTGTTTCAGGAAGTTATAATTATAAAAAAGCATTAGATATGGTCAGTGGTAAAGGTGTTATACCAAATACATATTTCAATAGTAATAGTGGTAATATTTTTACTGGAGGTCAAATAAGTAATTTCTCGGCTTACTTGGGACTTGGAATGTATAAACTTAATTACGGTGTTCCCGGCGGTTTTGTTGGTGCCCATCCCAAAGGAGTAGATATAAGTCTCGAAAGGAATAACCAAATGTTTAGAGCACTTTATCATTTTCACACAATATTGGACAATGTTACGATTAGTTTCAATCGAACATATTACCATCATACTGAATATGAGAAAACCGGTTCTGTTGGAGCGGAATTTCTTTTAAAAGATTACTATGCAAATATCAATTTTAACTTTCAAAGCCAAAAGCCTTTTAACGAAACTATATTAGGTTTGAACTTCCAGAAAAGTAATAACCAATATGGTGGTTACGTTTTCACGCCTAATACATATTCGTGGCTGTTTTCGACATATTTATATCAAAGCATTAAAATTGGAAATCATTTGATTGATTATTCAATTAGATTTGACCACAAGGAATACGACCCAATGAACGAAAATAAATACACAAAGAATCCACCAAAGAATAGGAATTTCAATGCTTATTCCTTTTCGGTCCTTGTTATGCATTATTTAAACGATATTGCTTCGGTAGGATTGAATCTTGGTCGAAGCGAGCGAATTCCGAACATCGAGGAGTTGTATTCCAATGGTCCCCATTTGGCTGCATATTCTTACGAAATTGGCAATACAGACTTGAACAAAGAACTTGGCTATTTCGCTGAGCTTTCCTTTAATCTACTTTTCAAAAAGAGTAATTTCAATTTTGCAATTTTCGATTATGAGTTCCAAAAATTTCTTTTTCCACAGAATACTGGAACAATAAATGTTTCACAACTATTACCCATTTACAAAATCTCGGATACAAAGGCAAGAATATTTGGTTTCTCGACCAATTGTTCTTACGAAATCCTCCCAAATTTCGTAGCAAAGTTTAACACAAGCTTTTCAAAGGGAATTAATTTAACCGAAAACTCCAACTTACCACAAATTCCCCCGCTAAAAGGACAATTTAAGCTTGAATACCAATTCCAAAAAGTTCAAGTCTCGATATTCACAGACTTCGCTTTGCGGCAAAACCTTACAGGACCATTTGAAGAGCCAACCCCCGGCTATGCAATTCTTAATTCAAATGTTAGATTTTGGTTCCCAATATCCAAACTTATTGGTGTTGTAAACTTATCAGTTGAAAACATATTCAACAAATTGTATTTCAATCACTTATCTCGAATAAAATCGGTTTATCCCGAAATTGGTCGCAACATTACTATCCATTTTTTACTTTATTTCTAATGATTTAATCGTTTTTTAGTAATTTGCTTTTTTTCATATATGGAGTTAATATGAAAATTGTTATCACAGATGGAATCGACAAGAAAGGCGAAGAAATACTTCGCAATGCTGGTTTTGAACTTACAATTCAAAAATATTCACCCGAAGAATTGATACAAGTAATTGGGGAATACGACGCAATAATCGTTCGTTCGGCAACCAAAGTCACCAAAGAAGTAATCGAGGCGGGGAAAAAACTCAAAGTTATTGCTCGCGGTGGCGTAGGCTTGGACAATATCGATGTTGAATATGCAAAATCAAAGGGAATTGAAATTCTAAATACTCCTGGAGCTTCTGCTATATCGGTTGCTGAGTTGGCTTTGGCTCATATGTTTGCCGTCGCCCGTTTCCTCAATTTAAGCAATATCGAAATGCGCCAAGGCAAATGGCCCAAAAAGGAATATTCAAAGGGATTTGAACTGACTGGAAAAACTCTGGGCATCATTGGACTTGGAAATATTGGGAAAGAAGTTGCAAAACGAGCTATTGGTCTGCAAATGAAAGTTATTGCTTACGACCCATATGTAACTTCAACAGACCTCGACGTAGAACTTGTCTCGAAAGATGAACTGCTATCCCGGGCAGACATAATTTCGCTTCATCTGCCTAAAATCAAAGGTGAGCCACCTGCAATCGCGGCACCAGAATTCGCCAAAATGAAGAAAGGCGTTGTGCTTATTAATTGTGCTCGCGGTGGTGTTGTAGCCGAGAAAGATTTATTAGAAGCCTTGAATAATGGAACTGTGCTCGCGGCTGGAATTGATGTGTTCGAAAATGAACCACCAACAGAAGCTCAAAGGGATTTGATTAATCACCCAAGAGTGTCTGTTTCTCCACACATTGGCGCTTCAACAGTTGAAGCACAGGAACGAGTTGGTGTCGAAATTGCCCATAAAGTTGTTGAAGCCTTGAAAAAGTATCAATAATTTGGAGAGTCAAAATGCCGGTGTTCAGACCATTCAAAGCATACAGGCCTAAACCAGAATTCGCAGCAAAAGTCGCCGCCAAACCATACGATGTCCTCTCATCCGAAGAAGCAAGAGAAGAAGCAAAAGATAATCCATTATCATTCTTGCACGTCGGGAAACCCGAAATAGACCTCGACCCAACAATTGACCTCTATGACCCTCGGGTTTACGAAAAAGGCCGGGAAAACCTGATGAAATTAATTGACGATGGCGTCCTTGTGCAAGACCCCGAACCCTATTTTTATGTTTGGTCGCAAACTATGGGTAGCAGAACCCAAATCGGTTTAGTTGGGTGCGCTTCGGTAGAAGATTACTGGAACGATAAAATCAAAAAACATGAAAAAACACGAAAAGACAAGGAAGAAGACCGCTGTAATCACGTGCGATACACCAACGCCCACACAGGTCCAATTTTCCTTACCTATCGCGATAATCCTGAAATCAATAGCATCGTCGATAAGATTATAACAACAACACCCGTTTACGACTTTGTATCGGAAGATAACGTTCGCCAAAAGGTCTGGGTTATTAAAGATAACGAAACTATCAACAAAATTCAAGAAATTTTGAACGAAGTTGATTACTTTTATGTTGCGGATGGTCACCACCGCTCCGCCGCCGCTGCAATTGTTGGCAGAGAACGCCAACAGGCAAATCCCAACCATCGTGGCGATGAGGAATACAACTTTTTCCTTTCAGTGCTTTTTCCTGCAAGTCATCTGATGATAATGGACTACAATCGAGTTGTGAAAGACCTAAATGGAAATACCCAAGAGGAATTTTTGAATAAGATTTCAAAAATTTGTAATGTCGAAAAAGTTGGCAATCAATACAAACCTCAAAAGAAAGGCGAAATCGGAATGTATCTTCCTGGGGAGTGGTATCGACTGGAAATTAAACCTGAGTATCAATCTTCGACTGACCCCGTCGAGATTTTAGACATTTCAATACTTCAAAACCATATCCTTTCCCCAATATTAGGCATTGACGACCCTAGAACCTCGAAAAGAATTGACTTTGTTGGCGGAATTCGTGGGTTAGGCGAATTAGAACAAAGAGTAAATTCTGGCGAGATGGCAGTAGCATTTGCTATGTATCCCACTTCAATTCAAGAACTAATGGCTATTGCCGACGCTGGTAAAATTATGCCTCCCAAATCCACGTGGTTCGAGCCAAAACTCAAAGATGGCTTGTTTGTGCATTTCTTGGATTGAAACATTTTTGATTTAAGTTCTAGATTAATTTTTTAAAAATTCAGGGGCTATGTCGAAAACGATATAGCCCCTTTGTTTCATATCCATTAGTTGTTTAGAAAAATCTATACAAAATTTCAAGCCCCAATCTATTTATTAAACAAAGATTGAAACTAATTAATTACTTTAGCTTTATTATTTTTCTTGAACTACATGCGGGAAAATATTAAGTTCCTTAAAACTTTAAAAAAATTTTGTGTTTATATGAATTTTTAGTAATTTAGTAATTGAACTTGTTTATTTTGATGAAATGGTTATGAAATTTTCTACATTACACATTATCATCACGAATTTGGATAGTTCACAATGCTTTTCGCTCAAAACTTCGTTCTTTTATGTTTCTTATTTTTTAAATAATTTTACATTTTCTCAATCCAAAATGGGAGGTAAAATATGGATGCATTAACGCTTGCCCGATGGCAATTCGCCATTACAACAGTTTACCATTTCTTTTTCGTGCCTATCACATTGGGATTATCCATTGCCGTCGCGATAATGCAAACCGCTTACCATCGAACCGGTAAGGAGGTTTATCGAAAGATGACAAAATTTTGGGGCAAACTTTTCCTAATCAACTTCGCTATTGGGGTCGTAACTGGAATTGTTCTCGAATTTCAATTTGGTATGAATTGGTCGAACTATTCACAATTTATGGGCGATATTTTTGGTGCCCCACTTGCCATCGAAGCATTACTTGCTTTCTTTATGGAGTCAACTTTTCTCGGCGTTTGGATTTTTGGTTGGGATAGAATCCCAAAGAAGCTCCACCTTGCTTCTATCTGGTTGGTCGCAATCGGCTCTAACCTCTCTGCAATATGGATATTGGCTGCAAATTCCTTTATGCAACAGCCTGTTGGCTATGCAATTAGAAATGGACGTGCAGAAATGGTGGACTTTTTTGCTCTAATTACAAACGGACACCTCTGGGTGCAATTCCCACACGTTTTCTTTGGAGCAATGGCTACAACAGGATTTTTAATCCTTGCAATTAGCGCTTATCATCTTTTCAAAAAAGAAAAGCACGAGACGTTTATTAAATCATTTAAATTCGGAGCCGTATATGCTGTAATTGGAACACTTCTTGTTATCCTTGTTGGGCATACTCAGGCTCAATATATGATTAAAGTCCAACCAATGAAGATGGCAGCTGCCGAGGCACTTTGGGAAAGTGAAAACCCTGCTGCAATGTCGCTTTTTACCTTTGGGGATGAGAAAAACCGCCGCGATGTTTGGGCAATTAAAGTTCCAGGCTTGCTTAGCTTTCTTGCATACAACAAATTTGATGGTGAAGTAAAAGGCATAAAAAACCTCCAAGCCGAAGCTGAAGCTAAATATGGTCCTGGCGATTATGTTCCCCCCGTTGCAGTATCTTACTGGACATTTAGAATTATGGTTGGCGCCGGATTCTTAATGTTACTGATTTCTGTTATTAATCTTGTAAAAGCTTTCAAAGAAAAATTTGAATTCCGTCCTTTGTGGTATAAAGTAACATTTTGGTCATTCCTATTACCAGTAATAGCAAATACTACTGGCTGGATTTTCACCGAAATTGCTCGTCAACCTTGGACTGTTTTTGGACTATTCAGAACAGAACAGTCGGTCTCGCCAAATGTTTCCACTGGCTCGGTGCTATTTTCACTCATTGCTTATACCTTGATTTATGCTATTTTGATGATAATTATGATTGGGTTAATGATTAAATATGGCAAACGAAGCCCTGATGAAATCGAAAAAGAAGAAACTCTTTCGGAAATTCCAAATTCTGTTGTCAACAATTTATAGGAGGATAAAATGGATCTGAATACTATTTGGTTTATTTTGATTGCAGTTCTTTTCATTGGCTTTTTTGTGTTAGAAGGTTTCGATTATGGTGTCGGAATCCTGCTTCCTTTCCTCGGCAAAAACGATATCGAAAGAAGAGCAATAATTAACACCATTGGCCCCCACTGGGACGGGAATGAAGTTTGGATGATTACTGCTGGCGGCGCAATGTTCGCTGCATTCCCCAATTGGTACGCTACTTTGTTCAGCGGTTTCTACTTGGCATTGGTCATAATGCTTCTTGCTTTAATCCTTCGTGGGGTTGCTTTTGAATACCGAAGCAAGCGCGAAAGTCCCGTTTGGCGCAATCGTTGGGATTGGATGATATTCATTGGTAGTTTCGTCCCTGCCCTGCTCTGGGGAGTTGCAATTTCGAATATAATCCGTGGTGTTCCAATCGATGACAAAATGAATTATACTGGAACCTTCTTTACGCTGTTAAATCCTTATTCACTACTTGGAGGTATCACAGCACTTGCAATTTTCACTTTACACGGGGCTATTTTCCTGTCGCTTAAACTCGCTGATGAGTTGTTGGAGAGAGCAAGAAAAACAGCAAGACAGTTGTGGCTTCCCACAGTTATCCTTCTATTTGCCTACATAATTTTCGGGTATTTCGATACCGATATGTTTACAAAGCTCGGTGTAAATCCAGGCGTTATTCCAATTTTGGGCGGCATATCGATTTTAACAGTTGGATGGCTGTTGAAAATTAAACGAGAAGGCTGGGCTTTCTTAATGACTGCACTAACGATTGCTTTTTCCACAATAACAATTTTTATGGGTCTTTATCCTCGTGTAATGGTGTCTTCAACAAATCCGGATTGGAGCCTGACAATATATAATGCATCTTCGAGCCCCTACACTTTAAAAACAATGACAATCATTGCAATAATATTCGTCCCAATAGTGCTTGCCTATCAAGCTTGGAGCTATTGGGTCTTTCGCAAAAGGATTTCAACAAAATCTCGTATGGAGTATTAACTTAGAATTTGGAATCTATTAGGGTTTGTTCAAAATCATTTTTGCCTGAGATTTAAGGTGTGGTGTTTTTGCTTTAATCAATTGCTATGCTAATAAGCAAAGAGTTATTCTTTTTTGTTCGTTCAAAAAAATTTGTTCTGAGTATAATTGTTCTGCTTGGATTGATATCTGCCTCTATAACTATTAGTCAGGCTTTCATACTAAGTCGCACCATATCAAAAGTTTTCCTAGAACGAAATGTTTTGTCAGATATTCAAACTTTAATATACATATTTATAATTTTTTCTCTCATCAAACCATTAATAAATTTTCTTCAAAACACTCTTTCCCACACTTTCGCAAATAAAATTAAAAGCAACATTCGGACGAGTTTGCTTAACCAAATTCCATCGGCTTTGCTCCTACAAGAACGAACTGGTTCCGCGATAAATACTTTCCTGACGGGGGTAGATAGGTTGGAAAATTACTTTGCAAAATTTTTGCCACAATTCTTTCTTGCTGTATTTATCCCTTTGTTCATTCTGATACTGGTTTTTCCAATTGATTTTATTACAGGAATTGTATTCACTTTTACCGCACCAATCATCCCCTTTTTTATGTTTTTAATTGGCTCAATTGCCGAGAAATTGAGCCAAAAACAATGGAAATCCTTAAAATTACTTAGTGCTTATTATTTTGATGTCATACAAGGACTTCCAACAATTAAGCTTTTCAACCGTTCCAAAGAAGTTTTAAGAAAAATTGAAGAAATCACAAACATATTCCGAATCAAAACTCTAAGTGTTCTCAAAATCGCCTTCATCTCTGCAATGGTAATGGAACTGACCGCAACAATAAGCATTGCCATTGTAGCTGTGGCAATTGGTTTGAGGTTACTAAGCGGGAATTTTAATTTTGCAGAAGCCCTTTTCATTCTAATCATCGCTCCGGAATTTTACTTACCTATGCGCCAACTTGGAATTAGTTACCATTCCGCACTCGACGGAATTTCTGCTTTCGATAGCATCAAAGAATTACTTCCTTCTTCCAATCGAAATAATATCAACAATAATAACGAAAAAATCGAAAATCTAACTTCAAGAGAAATTGATTTATTTATTAAAAATCAAAGTCCTACCAACTTTAATTCAACTGAAATTTCATTTAAAGATTCAAAAAATTGGATTAAGTCATACTTAGCAACTGCTCCAATCTTTTTCGAAAATGTAACTTTTGCTTACAACGAACGAAATATTAAAGCATTGGACTCAATTTCTTTTAAAATCGAACCTAAAAAAATAACAGCAATTGTCGGCGAAACTGGTGCAGGCAAATCAACTTTGATGAATTTGCTTTTAAAATTCTTTGAACCAACAGAAGGGACTATTAAAGCTGGTGAATTTAATCTTGAAAACATAAACGAAATCGAGTGGAGACAAAACATAGCTTGGATACCTCAAAATCCTCATTTATTCAACAAAACAATTTTGGAGAACATCAAAATAGCAAAGCCCGAAGCAAACTTCGAGGAAGTAGTTGAATCCGCTCGACGAGCAAGAATTCATAATTTTATTGCATCACTACCAAACGGCTACTATTCATTTCCCGGCGAAAGTTCCTCGAAAATAAGTGGCGGCGAAGCCCAAAGAATTGCCATTGCTCGTGCTTATTTAAAAGACGCCCCTTTGCTTTTAGTTGACGAACCAACAGCAAATATCGACCCAATTACGGAAGAAGAAATTATCCTCGACTTTTTCAACTTGTTTCGCGACCGAACAGTCCTCATTATTGCTCACCGAATGGACACAATCCGCAAAGCGGACAGAATCGTGCTTCTCCAAAATGGAAGAATTGCAGGCATTGGCTCTCACGACGAACTTTTAAAAACTTCCGATTACTATAAAAAAATCTTTAAAGAACAAGATGAAAAACAAAGTCCAAATATTCAATAAATTACTTAAACTCACTCTCGATTATAAATTTGCAATGCTCACCGCAACTTTGATGGCATTTCTTGCTGTTGGAAGCGGCATTGGCTTGATGATGACCTCCTCGTTTATTATTGCAAGCGCTGCACTCCAAACCCCAATTTTTAAGTTGCAAGTTGCAATTGTCGGTGTTAGATTTTTTGGTATTGCTCGTGGAATTTTTAGGTATCTGGAACGATATTTTTCTCATAACATCACTTTCAAACTGCTTGCAAAATTTCGTATTTGGTTTTTCCAAAGTCTTGAACCTTTAATTCCTTCGAAAAAATTCGATTTAACAAGTGGAGACTTGCTTTCCCGTGCTACCGAGGATGTCGAAAGCCTCGAACATTTTTATGTCCGAGTTATTTCTCCACCTTTGGTCTTTCTTGGAATCTCTTTGCTTATGTTCATACTTCTTGGAATTTTCGATATTCGATATTCTTTTATTTTCTCAATCCTTTTCGTTGGCTCTGGGATTGGAATACCAATTTTAACATTGATTTTAAGCCGAAAAATAGGTATCGATCTTGTCAATTTTAAAGCAAAAATCGAAGAAACAACGGTTGACTATTTTCAAGGCATTAAAGAACTTTTGGTTTACGATTTATATGAGAAATGGAAAAAAGAAATTCTATCGCTACAAAACCAAATTTTGGCTTTGGAATCCAAAATGAACAAAATTCAATCCTTAAACGAAATTTTGGCTGGCTTGTTTATGAATCTAACAGTTGCGGTTTTGCTTCTCGTCGCTATTCCTGATGTTAACACTGGTAAACTAAACGGAATTTATCTTTCTGTAATAACAATTGGCATAATGGCTTCCTTTGAAATAATCTCACAGATGCCTCTTGCATTTCAATTTCTAAGCAAAAGTTTAGAATCGGCAAAAAGACTTTTTGACATTCTGGAATCACCTTCCGCTGAACCCAAAAAAGCAGTTTTGCCAAATATTATCAATAACAATTTTCACAACTTAAAAGTCCATAATCTTAATTTTTCCTACGATGGAATCAGAAATACACTTTCGAACATAAATTTCGAATTGAAAGGAAGAGAGAAATTAGCTATTGTTGGCACAAGCGGTGCGGGAAAATCAACACTTGCAAATATTCTTGCTGGATTGCTTCCCCCAGATTCAGGAAAAATTCTTATTGGCAATACTTCATATTATGACTTAGCACCAGAACAGATAAGACAAATTATCTCTTTGGTACCACAAAAAGTTCACCTTTTTGCTGGAACAATCAGAGAAAATTTATTATTTGCAAAACCCGACGCCACCGAGGGAGAAATTTTAGAAGCATTACAAATGTCTCAGCTTCAGAGTTTCATCGAACGCCTACCGAAAAAACTCGACACATACATCGCCGAACTTGGCAACAATCTTAGTGGAGGCGAGATTAAACGAATTGGGATAGCCCGAGCTTTGCTTCGTAACACTCCTATCATTATTTTCGACGAGGTAACTTCGCATCTCGACCCATTTACAGAATCTGCTATTTTAGATTCGATAATCAAAATCTCAAAAGAAAAAAGCATAATCTATATTACGCATAGATTGACAAGAATGGATATTTTCAACCATATTATTGTCATCCAAAATGGTCAGATTGTTGAACAAGGGAAACATTCGGAACTAATAAAACAAGGATTTTACTATTCAAAACTTTTCTATTCTTTTGCAAAGAAATTAGA
>Ga0272449_1003027_pt1 | contig 14888 bp, 15 predicted proteins | sample YNPCB0241_FD_198679 | JGI IMG/M metagenome (GOLD analysis project Ga0272449, IMG submission 198679) | Hot spring sediment microbial communities from Yellowstone National Park, WY, United States - YNP-CB-024-1 | ecosystem: Environmental > Aquatic > Thermal springs > Hot (42-90C) > Sediment...
AGATCCGCGGACCTATACCCCTCTCTCGAAAAACCCCCCACGCGAAATTTGGCAAAAATCGGCAACATATTGATATCTTTGCCAAACCTTGACGCGGGGATCTCCTCAACTCGAACACCTGACATCCGTCACCTACCTGTTTTCAAAGAGCGAGAGGCAATTCGGTCACCCCCCCAAAATCAAGATTCCCCTTTCGCTGCAAGGGGATGCGCCTTGCTAGAAGCATAACAAAGACCGCAAAAAAAGTCCAATGCAAGTTTTTGGGCATAAAATCTGGGTCGCCTGAAACTAACATAGTGCTTTCCCTGCGCCCGCAATCCAATCCCAAAACCTAAAAGATCTCCTCTCTTTCCTTGCCCACATAGATGGATGTCCCGAACAACCTCATCGTGGACGCACAATGACGGCAAAGATGGTATATCCTAACACTGTCCACATCCAGCGACAACTCTTTGTAAACGATCTTTTCGAGCTGCATCTCATCTCTGTCGTCCACATCACCCTCGAACACGCTATATTGTACCCGAACAAGGTAGTCTTTTAGCCTTTTTGCTAGACGATTTCTCCTTCTATCGTCCGTTACATCGTAAGAAAAGACGATGCGCATAGCCCCTCCCTATTCCTTCATTTTGAAACCATTGTACTGGCAATCCTTATCCACGAATGCCCTAGCCATTCTATAAACCTGATTCCTCATAATCGCTCTAATCTCGAAAGAGGCTTGCTCGTTCGCATCAAAGACCCTTTCATGTAGCCTCTGAAGCAATGCGCTTAGAAATATCTTCTTGCCAGGTCCTCGCAGATAAACTGCGCCTTTCAAATCTCTTTCCGCATCCCTGGAATCTTCCATCGCTTCAGTGTTCTCAGCCAAAGCAGGTATCACATTTTTGGGGTCAAAGCCATCATCGTTATCATCGCCTTCCTCCTCTTCATCTTCGCTTTGCCCCTCAGGCGGTCCAAAGTCCGTTGGCATGATCTGGCGCCTGTTCAAGAGGCGCAGGACAACCATGTCAACCACAGGGGTTCTGAACTCTTCAAGGATGTCAAGCATCAAAGACGCTCGCCCGTAGGCACAGGCATGAAGGCATCCAAGCGCTGGGTCAAGACCGCTGGCCTCGACATCACCTTCCAAAAGCGCCCCAACCACGGTGTAGCCAAAAGAAAGCATGGCATTTACTGGGTCACGAGGGGGACGGCGATTGCGCCCGCAAAAAGAAAACAAGGGATTGCTTATAAGGCGCCCAAAGACGCCAAAATAGATCTGCGCACCAGCACCTTCAAGCCCCCGCACATCCTCGATATCCTTGGCGCTATCGAGCTGCTCCATGATCCGCCTTATCTTTGATAGCGCCAAAGCGATGTCTGGGTCTTTCAGGTCCCTTTGTCTTCGCATCAAGAGCGAGCGCTGGTTGTGCATCTTGGCTTCAACAACCCTTTTTGCAATCTCGACCGCCCTTTTTGGGTCTGTCACTGCTCGATACTGCGCAAGGCGCAAATCTCCGTTTCTTGTCAAAGCCCCAGAAACCCTGCCAAGATAGCGCCCATCCCGTGTCATAAACACGACCCGCACATCGTGACGCAGGCACTTCCACAGCGCAGTGCTTGTCCATTCTACACGCCCGACGCACAAGACTTCACTTAGCCCTGACAAGGGCACTTCACGCACCGCATGACCTCCCCGCTCAAGGACGAGGTGGTCTTTTTCGGCGTGCACGGTCGTTCCTGGTTCAGATATGACAAGCACTTCAATCATTTTTCTACCTTCTTATCCTCGCTTTTCTTTTCGCCCACCACAACCTTGAACATCGGCACAGGGAGCGGGATGATCTTCGCCTCGCCTTCCCCTCCGCCAACTGGCGGGGCTTCTTCGACTCCAGCAGGCATCCACTTCAACACCTCGATTCCATCTTCAAGGGTAAGCGATAGGCGCCCCTCCTCCAGCGCAAAAGAGGCTTCAGGCAATGCCCTAAGCGCCATAGCGACCTGTATGGCAAACTGGTTCCTTTCCCGTTCGAGCTCTCGAATCCTTCGCACAAGGTGCAAAAAGCGCCGAACCAGACCTTCAATATCTGCCTCCGCCACATCCCCTTGCGAAAACACACTTTGCTTTTCTTTGTTGAATGCTGGGTCTTGAAGATGCAGGACAGGGTTTGGATAGGTATTTGGTGCCCACGAAAAGTTGCACTCGCACTGAACCCCTTTTACGACCTCGGGTAGCCTTGCACGGATCTTTGCGCACGACACAGGATTGCCCTTCAATGTCGAAACTAGTTTGTCTGTTTCAATTCCTTTGACCTTTTCGTGCAGATAGTTATATGCAAGGAGCCCTGACTCGAAGTGCCCAAGAGTGTGGCGCAAGACAAGCAATGCATCCCTTCGCAGGTTGTGGTGTTCTATCGCCATCTGCACAAGGGCATAAAGCACATTGCACCTTGAAAGCAAGAAACTTACCTCGGGGTCGTTGTCGAAATCAGCCTCTGTCCAGAGGGGAGGTGGGGCTGGCGGTGCGGGCAAGGCTTCTTCAACCTTTTCCTTCGCGCCCATGTCCTTTTCTTCGTGCTGTGCTTCCCCCGTGCTTGTACGGAAGTCTTTTTCAAGGCGGGTCTGGATTTCCACAAGTGCCCTTGCAACCACGCCCGCCTCTGCCCTTACAAGCGAGCGAAGATAGGTGAACGGGCGACGGATGGGTGCAAGGTCTTCGTCAAGGAAGACGCTTCGTTTCCCGCTTTTTCGGTGGATGCCAAGCGGTAGTTTTATAAGGTTTCCAAGCCCAGCCCCTTTTACTTCGCTTTGCTTCGGGAAGAACTCGAGGCTTAGAAGGTCACAATCTATGAACTTGCGAAGGTATGTCAAAAGTGGGGCTGAAAGTTCCCTTAGCATCTTTGCTGGCACAGGTGCATCGAACAAAAGCCACAAGTGCCTTCCCTTGTAGCCAGAGTCCTCGACAACCACGCAAAAACCAAGTTCTTTCAGGAGCTTCCGTGCGATGGTTGTGGCTTCCTGAAGTTTTGTCGCAAGTCTTTTTGCAAATGCATGGTCTGCACGGGCGGTGTCGAGCACTGATGGATAGATGTCTATGTCTATTGCGGAAAAGACGCAGTATCCATCAAGCCTTACAGGATAGACTCCAAGAGTGACCTCGCCAAGGAAGTGCCTTTTGAGAACTGAGGGGGTCAAGGGTTCGTGGACAGGGCTATAGCCAGAGCGGTCTTTTGATGGCGAATACCATTGCCTTGCATAGACATCTTCACGCCCGCCGAAGAAGGCAAGGAAGCGGACAAGGTCCGAGTCGTCAGGGACGAGCTCCATGTCGGGCAAGGCTTCTTGAGGTTCCACAAAACAGGTTGTGCTGGGCTGTGCACGGGTAAGGATGGCTGAAAGATATGCGATTTCGTCTTCTCGGGCGCCACGGTGCTTTGCGCGTTCAAGGTATTCGTGGGCAATGGATGGATTTTCGCTTAGTCTTGCAAGTTCGACTAAAAGTTCGAGGGATTTTTGGTGCGTGCTATCACGCTCGAGCGCGTTTTTCAGTGATTCGATGGCATCACTTATGTTGCCAAGGTCGGATTGTATCCTTGCAAGTTTGAAGAACACTTCTGGGGTCGCTTCGGGCAAGGATGCGACATCCTGCAGGATTTCGAGGGCTTTGTTTAGGTCGCCCTGTGTTTCTGCTTGTTCTGAAGCCACAAGGGCATCTTCTATGTTCATCGGGTCCTCCAGAGAGCGAGCAAGGACTTAGCAACCGCTGGAGCTCGCAAAGTTCGCAAGCCGAAAGGCTAGCGGTGCTTGCGATCCTTGCGGTCCTTGCGGTCCTTGCGACTCCTACGGGAGTCGCGCTTTTTCTGGTCGTCCCGCTCGTCGCTGAGCATCCGACGAATGTGCTCAACCCACCAAAACGGCGGCCAAATCGGCGGCCAGTCAGGAAAGATACTCATAAAAACCTCCTTTTATAGAGACTCAAACCCGGTCAGCCATCTGACCGAGGCCAAGCACCAATAGCGTCCAGCACCGTCTCGGGTGGCGCAGGGTCCCCCTGCGACATGAAGGTCAACATATGCTTTGCACATCGCAGTGCCTCCAGCATAGCCTTTTATCAGCCTTATCGCAGGTAGGGACCCCCTGCCACCTTTATACTACCAATCCCCTGGATCATCGAAATGCGCTATCCTCATCATATTTACCTCCTAAAAAGAAAAAACCCACGAGGTCGGTCACCAACTGACCGGCCTCATTTAAAAGGACGAAAAAGAAACGGGACTTCTGACAGAAAAGATTGAAAAACCTGAAAAGTTAGTTGCAGGCAAGAACCGGGCAATGGTTCATGTGCTGGCTCCCAAAAGCGTCAGAGAGCACTCATTGTAATCGTCCTTTAATATGGGGAGGGCAAAAAGGCTCTTCCCGATGGTTTGTTTACGGAGGAACAAACATGATAGAGCGTCCATGGGATATATCCGTGCACGATATAGCAAAGGTCGTGCGGGATGTAGCAAAGATGGTGGAAGAGGCATCTAGTGACAAGAAGTGGAAAAGGCGAGCAAGGGCAGTAAGGAAGGCGATAGAGCGCTTCGACCCAAAGGTCAAAGACGATCCCCGTTCACCTTGGGATATCATAATAGCATGATAGAGTAAAGCCATGAAGATGATTATCCCACCGTCCTCAATTATCATTGATTGGATTGTAAGCAAAGTGGTAAGCCCAGAAGTCCCTCGATGACCAGACTTTGCTAAAACTCTAGACACAAGGGTATCGTAGCAGACTTATGCCTTTAGTAGGGGTCAATACGGATAAAAAGTCCTCACATACTTTCCGACCTTTTCCCCAAGTTTTGTTGCAGTTCTAACAAGGTGGGAAACTGGACCTGGGTCTAGGCGCTCGAGCGTCGAAAGGGCTTCCTCGTCATCAGGGTTTTCGTCAAGTTGAACAAGGGCAAGGGTGATAGTTGCAAAATCACCTCCATGTTCCTGAGCGGACTTCTCGAGCAAAGATACAAGAGAGTTCGCCTTGTCCAGAGCGCGAGTGTTCCTAAAATACAGCGTCAAAGCCCTTATTACGCCATAGCGCACCTCTTCAGGCAAGTAGGTTTTGTCTGCCAGATTTCCGAGGGTCTGTAAGTCTTCAAGGTTAGCCATGTTCAACCTTACCAGAGCGCCTTTTTCTGCGACCTCAATGAAACTTTGCGAAACCTCGTCCACAGCCCCAAAAGCCAAAAGTTCATCCTTCAAGGTCTTCAAGCGCAAAAATGTCTTTTTGTCTTCAAGCGCCCCGCTAAGTCTAAATGCAAACGACAAAGACCTCGAGACCTCTGAAACCTCCATAAGGTCCAAAAAACCTTGCACTGCCTCGCACTCGCAATCTAAAGCCTTTTGTGGCGAACCACACACAGCAAGTAGCCTTCCCCAGGCGCCGACTAAGCGCAGATGCTCCACAAACGCTTCCTTCCCACGCACTAACATAGGACCGACCATAGGCTCCACCTGCTCGAACTGCGGACTGCCTGTATCAGCACAGTGCTGGACAAGGTGCGCCATAACCTTTAGCCTAACAGGCAAAGGATAGGCTTTTAGCAACGCCTCGTCTGGCAAAGGCATGTCACCTGTGTTGCATTTGTGGCGCATGGCTACCGCTTTTGCAAAACCAACCTCAAACCTTTGCCTGTCGTCCAAGCGAGCCTCCTTTATAACCAGGTCGCACGCATTCGCCACAGCCCCCCATGCGATATAGGCATCGATCCCATTGCAGGTCAGGTCAAACAGGTTTTTTACCACCGCCTCTTTCCCGCTTTTCGAGTGCAAATGCTTCAAAAGGACCTTTTGTGGCTTGTCACCAAACACTTTGTCGAGGGCTTCCTTTGCATGCGCAAGAGGGATGACTTCTAGTGACGACCCACAAGCCGCCCCTTGTGCTTCATCATAGTTTTCTTTGGCGACCAGAAGGCGCTTTACTGCTATGGCTTTTTCTATCAACGCCCTTGTTTTTAGCGCGACATCATCCACAGGCTTGATTGAACCATCGCGACTTACCCAACCAAAGCCCGCTAGATCTATCGGCAACGAAATCCCAAAGAGTTTTGAAGCGATTGCGAGAAAAAAGGCAAGCCCGAATGACCTGCCATCAATAACTCCAATTTGCCTTGAATCATGGGCACATCTCCCATGAGGGACAAAGTCTGCGATCTTTATGACACGAGGCGGGTCCAAAAGAGGGCTTTTCGAGCAAAGCAGGTGGCGATTTTGCCACAAAATGGGCGCACAGATGCGAAAGGCAATGAAGGCGTCTTGCCATGCTTGTTTTGCTTCATAGCCAAGTTCTATCTGAGGACCTAGCAGGTCTTCGGGAAGGCTACGGCGCACAAGCGCAAACAAAGATGCCACGCCGTCGTGCGTGGCGACAAGCAAGGCTTCGCCTGGGTTCAGGGGCTTTGGCTTTTCTTGTGTCTGCTTCCTTGCATTGCCTTGAAGGGAAGGCGTAGGGCTTTGTGGAGGCGAAAGCCATGCCCATTCATGAAGATGGTCTTGGGGTGGAAAGAGTGATTCCATGTAGGTCTCTTATCGCCAGACCTTGTCAATAGGCTTTTTTGGCTGGATTGGTCTTGTCCACCAGGCATTAGGGTCATGGACCCCTGCCCAAAGAAGACGCTCCTCCTCTGGGGCAAGCCCAGGCGGCACAGTTACCGCAAACCGCCAGCCAAGTTCATCAACTGCCTTTAGACGCTCGTCCAGCTCCTTCGAACAGAGCAACCATCGCACAGCTTCCAAGTCGTCTCGCCTTATACACAAGTTCACGAACCGGACAATCCATGACCGCCGCATTGCGTAATGCTTATCAAGATCATCAATCTCGATTTCAGTTCTTAGGCAAGCAGCATAAGCATACTCAAGAATAGACCTTATCTGCTTCTTTGAAAGATTCTCTCGCCAAAAGTGGACATCCTTTAGAACTTGAGGTATCTCTCCGACTGAAAGTTGCTGGACGGTTGGCGCTCTTTTGATCCCGTGCCTCCAATAGCGCAGGATCAAGCCGAGGGCGACAACCCTCGACCACTCTGTGGCATTATAAGGCACGAGCATCGTTTTTAGCGGGTCACTTAGCATTTCAAGGTAAGGCGCAAGGTCCACGGGCACTGGCTCGAACAAAGGCACAGGCTTGGGTTCCCTATGAAACTTTTCAAACTCGACCGCTTCAGTCCCCACCTTAACCACAACCCCGCCATCCATAACTCGGAATATACAACGCCCCTCCCCTTCGACAAGCGCAAACAGCCTGTTTTGTTTAGGGTCTTTCTCACAGCGAACTCTGTCATCAACGGGGACCGCCTCAAACTCGAAGCCCTCGCACTCGACCATAAGACCTTTCCCTTTGATCAAAAAGAACTTCGCGCCCCAAGGATTTTCATAGCCAAGTTCAAGAGGTTCTTCCAAAGCAGGTTGTCGTGAAGTTTTGTCGAGTTTGCGAGGCGCAGGCGACAAGAGACCTGGAAGGATGAGGTTCATCCCAAAGATTGCACCACCGATGGCTGGTCCTATGTCGCGCAGTGGTAGGGCTTTCCCTTCAGGAACATCAGGTGGGATTTCAACTGTTGTCTTTTCCCCAAAAACAACACCTTCAAGCCCGAACTTTTTCTGTTCATCCTTAGTAAGAATAGTGGACATGGCCATGTCTCCAATGTGAAATCCTGAAAATCATACAAATCACCAAATATCAAAATACTGCGGAAGCTTTCTGGTTTGCACCAGAAGCTCCAATTTAAAGGACGACATTTGTCGCGGTTTTCTGACACTTGTAGAAAGATTTCACCCACAATAGATTCTTCGACAGTATCGCGATAGTTCTTCGATGCTGGTCGCGGCAAGGTTATTTAGCTTGCAGTTATCAAACAGCTTACGCTCAAACATCCTCGATAATATCGCCTGTGTCCCTGAAAAGGAACGCACTGATGATGTTTTCGACTTCAGTTTTGGACAAGCCAGCATCAAGCAACGCCTCCGTCAGCCGCTTAAGAAGGCGATGTTTCCTTTGGTCAATCATGTCCCTTACTTTCTCGTAGTTGCGGTCTTCACGCCCCTTGTTCAACGCTATGCCCCTTTTGTTGCATTCTTTTTTCACTTCCTCTTCATTGCTAGAAAAGCCAAAGGCGAGCCTTAGCATCCTTTGAAAATCCTCAACAAAGTTTACCTTTGCGTCCTTCCTGAGCGCGGCGAATGTATTTTCAACTGCTCGACAGAAGAGGGCGATCAGTGACTTCTTTACTTTCCCATAGTCTTCAGTAGGGTCAACCTCGTCGCGGGCTGCGCCAAGTTCGTTTTTTTTGACCCACTCCCGCAACGCCTGTAATATGTCGTTGAGCACTAGTTCGGCGTTATCTTCCGTCACTGTCGCATGAAAAGGCTCTTCTGCGATAGGTAAAGCCGGCTTTGTTTCAGCTGTGCCTGCTTTCAGCATTCGATATTCAAGGGCATCGTGCGCTGAGGCCCTGGCATGTACCTCCTCCGTAACACCTGCGTTGCCCTTTTCAAGCTTTATGTCTCTTAATAATGATAGGAATGCGTTCCTTGCACATACCCTTATAAAAGCCTTTGCAGATTTTTCTGATTCGGGCGCATCTCCCAAGAGTGGCGCAGTCCTCGACAAAGCGTGTACAAGCAGATTCTGAATAGCATCATCAATATCGTCCGAGCAAATGTCAAAGTTTCTACTTTGCCCTTCCTCGTCATCCTCTAGGTCGTTGTTCTCGTCCCCTGCGCTGGAGGCACACGATGAATTATCACTTTCCTCGTCATCCTCTAGATCGTTGTTCGCATCATCAATATCGTCCGAGTAAATGTCAAGGTCTGTACTTTGCCCTTCATCGTCATCCTCTAGGTCGTTGTTCCGCTCTCTGTCGAGGTCTTGTGTTAGCCGAACCGATTTCCTGCGCTTTTTCCAGCGTGCGAAACCTGTGTACCACTCGAGAAACTCCCTGCATTCCCTTTCTACAACTGCGACCGCTTCGTCTCTATCTCCTGGCGCCCCAAAAAATAAGATTTTTACTGCATCTAGCACATTCATTCTGAAGCCCATTCATAAGCCTGATCCAATGCCCATGCCCAGACCTTTTTTCGCCGCTTCCCCTTTGCCTCATCGGGATCGCCTGCCCTCAGCATTTGCAAAATCTTCCAAGCAGTGCCGCCAGCCTGAAGGTGGGTTCGAGATGGTTTGCCTGAACGAGGCCGAATGCCAGTTGCTTGGCGGATCGCGGACTCTAAGCGAGCAAGTCCATCGTCAGCGCCATGTGTCCCGCTGACGCTTTCCATTATGCAATGTCTGCATGTGTTTGCGCCAAAATCTGCGAATACAAAGCCCGGGTGCGTGGTAGAACTATATTTAGGGGTTTCGTATGGCTTTAGCACAACAAGTTCTGACTGGCAGTGCTCCGATACATTTTGGCACAATCTAGGAAGGTCCCGTACGACATGAAGTTTTCTTTCAACAGGGAGTTCAGGGTCAAAGACATAACGCCTTGCCACCCTAAGCCTAACGATATGCCTTTTCCTGGTCCGCTCGAGGACCTCGACAAGCCGAACCAAAAGCGCCTCAAGCAGTGAAAGGTAGCGGTCTTTTCCATCGCCTGGGGGTGCGAAGTCGCCAAAAGTGCTTTCTGAGGCACAAAACAGCATCGCGCCAAAGGGCTCCATGTGCGACAAAACTCTTTTTATCCCCCTTATTACCTCATCTGCCAAGCGCGCAAGCCGCCCAGAATGCTTTTCCCCCTTGTCTAGCAACGCATCTAACTGCGATAAGCAGTCATAATCAGGCTCACGTCCAGAGGCAATCGCCCTTGCGCAAGCGACCGCTTGCCTTCTCGCCCGCTTTAGCACAAGATCCACTGCCCAGTCGAATGGGGGCGGCTCGCTCCATTCTGGACCCGTCCATAGCAATGGGTTCAGTCTTTTCCGTTTCGCTTTCGGGTCGTCCAGATGGGCCAAAAGTGCCTTCTTATGCCGTTTCAAATATTCCTCGAGAGGGACGGAGAGAGGAGGAGCACTTTCATCGAAAACCTGAGCAAGTCTCTGCTCAAGACGCTTTAGAATGGCGGAATCAGGAGATTCGTTTCTGTCTATTGCTCGAAGGGCCGAACTCAGGGAAGCCCGTTCTTTGTAAAGAATGGTTTCAACCGCCTTGATGCGCAACGCAAGCCTCGTAGCAGGAAGCCATGCAACGGTGCGAAGGACACATGTGTGGAGGGGCCACGGCATATTTGGGGCAAGGCTTTGAAGGCTTTTCTTTATGTATTCAGGCGTCCCCTCGGGCAAAAAAGCAGGGACGAGGATACCAGTTACGACCACGAAGTCCTCATGTTGGGTGAAGTCCCCGCTCTCGTCAACAAAAAAATCCCATGTAGTTGCTGGTTCATTCATGCTGCTACACAATGCACAAGGTCCATTGGTAGGATAATCTACCCCCTGCAAGTTGGTTTTGTCAACCAAAATTTTTTGGATGCCATCAAGGCTCCAAAAAGCCCGTGTGATGCGCTTCTTGTGCCTGCTTGACTAGCGGGCGGATAGTCCTAAAGGTTCGCCCTGCTTAGCCTTGCCTTTAGTTCCTCGTGCTCCTGGGCAAGCCTTGTGACCTCTTTCTTTAGGGTCTCTATTTCTTTCCCTTCCTCCTCTGTGACCTTTGAAAACTCCACAACCCTTTGTTCAACAGGTTTTAGCGCTGTTCTCCTGTCCCAGATTGCAAAGCCTATGGTCGCAACTGCTATCGCTGTGAACACAGCGGCGAGGATCTCCATAAAACGAGTAATCAGGTCTAGCCTCTTGTGCACATCTTCGAACCTCTTGTCCACTTGCTCGAACCTTTTGTCAATATCCTCAAATCTTTTGTCCACTTGCTCGAATCTTTTGTCAATCTGCTCGAATCTTTTGTCAACCTGCTCGAATCTCTTGTCCACCGACTCCTTGAACTCTTTCAGGGTCGCCTCAAGCACTGCTAGCCGCTTGTCGAGGCTTTGGAGCATTTGTCTGTCCTGTTCGGTGAACTGCGCTGGTTGAGCAAGCACGTACGATGAAAGAACCACGCCAAATAATGTAAACAAAAAAACCTTTGGACGGGTCATACTTCAACCTCCTTAGTAAAGGGTAATCCTTTGGTTCTAGAAAGTCAACCTTTGGCTTGTCGCGGCGGTAGCAACTCATGACGAGCCTCTCGGGACTCAGAACTTTCTAATCGAGGTGCCCTGTGAACTCCTCGTGAGAAGAGCTAATAAGGAGTTTGCGAGGCAGGAAATGATTTGCTGGTGTGGAAAGACTAATAATAAGACCCGCGTTGTTCCGAGCATAATGGGGGCTCAAGGAACCGCAATCCTACTCGTTCCACATGGTCACATCCTCTCACGCAATGAGCTTCTTGTGCCTGATTGACTAGCGGGCAAAGGAATCCTACAAGTTCGCCCTGCTTAGCCTTGCCTTTAGTTCCTCGTGTTCTTGGGCAAGCCTTGTGACCTCTTTTCTTAGACTCTCTATCTCTTTCCCTTCCTCCTCTGTGACCTTTGAAAACTCCACAATCTTTTGTTCAACAGGTTTTAGCGCTGTTCTCCTGTCCCAGATTGCAAAGCCTATGGTCGCAACTGCTATTGCCGTGAACACAGCGGTAAGGATCTCCATAAAACGAGTAATCAGGTCTAGCCTCTTGTGCACATCTTCGAACCTCTTGTCCACTTGCTCGAATCTTTTGTCCACCGACTCCTTGAACTCTTTCAGGGTTGCCTCAAGCACTGCTAGCCGCTTGTCGAGGCTTTGGAGCATTTGTCTGTCCTGTTCGGTGAACTGCGCTGGTTGAGCAAGCGCGTGCGATGAAAGAACCATGCCAAACAATGTAAACAAAAAAACCTTTGGACGGGTCATACTTCAACCTCCTTAGTAAAGGGTAATCCTTTGGTTCTAGAAAGTCAACCTTTGGCTTGCCGCGGCGGTAGCAACTCATGACGAGCCTCTCGGGACTCAGAACTTTCTAATCGAGGTGCCCTATGAACTCCTCGTGAGAAGAGCTAATAAAGAGTTTGCGAGGCAGGAAGTGATTTGGTGGTGTGGAAAGACCAATAATAAGATCCGCGTTGTTCCGAGCATAATGGGGTGCTCAAGGAACCGCAATGCTACTCATTCCACCTGGTCACGATGTCTCAGGCAACGAGCTTCTTGTGCCTGCTTGACTAGCGGGCGGATAGTCCTAAAGGTTCGCCCTGCTTAGCCTTGCCTTTAGTTCCTCGTGCTCCTGGGCAAGCCTTGTGACCTCTTTCTTTAGGGTCTCTATTTCTTTCCCTTCCTCCTCTGTGACCTTTGAAAACTCCACAACCCTTTGTTCAACAGGTTTTAGCGCTGTTCTCCTGTCCCAGATTGCAAAGCCTATGGTCGCAACTGCTATCGCTGTGAACACAGCGGCGAGGATCTCCATAAAACGAGTAATCAGGTCTAGCCTCTTGTGCACATCTTCGAACCTCTTGTCCACTTGCTCGAATCTTTTGTCAACCTGCTCGAATCTTTTGTCCACCGACTCCTTGAACTCTTTCAGGGTCGCCTCAAGCACTGCTAACCGCTTGTCGAGGCTTTGGAGCATTTGTCTGTCCTGTTCGGTGAACTGCGCTGGTTGACCAAGCGCGTGCGATGAAAGAATCATTCCAAATAATGTAAACAAAAAAACCTTTGGTTGGGTCATACTTGAACCTCCTTGGTAAAGGCTAATCCTTAAGTGCTGGAAAGTCAATTTTTGGTAGCAATAAGCTAGGACCGCCGTATCGAAGACAAGGTCGGGCGTGGAACCGTCTTACTGCATGAACAGATTCAACCCCCTATAAACCGGGGGGATTCTGGCAGATATTATACCAGAAGGAGGTGCAACATGAGATATGGCTTCAACCCCCTATTGGTCGCGGGCGGTGGTCTAACTGAGACCCTGTCTCGATAAACATCCAGCAAAACATTCTTTTATAGTCGAGCAACTTTTTGAGGACGCTCAAAGCCTTTGACCCTGAGTTTTTCCCAACGCCTGATTCAACATGCATTCTCTGCCTCTTTTCAAAGAGCCACAAAGAACGCGGTCATTTTAGACGACAAAGTTGCCGTGCGCTACAGGGGCGCTGTCGGGAAAATCATAGATGAAGTTCCTCAAAAATCCATCATAGTACGAATAAAAGCGAGACTTCCGCGCTTTCAAGTCCACAGGACATGGGGATGAAACTCATAGCGCTTTGTTATCATGCATTCAAAAACGACCACATGCAAGCCCGCACGGCACGCTGGGACTGCGCACGCCATCCCAGTAGTCCATGTGTGTGTAGTGGATTTCGCACTCCCCAGATTCCCCTGAAAACTTTTTACGGTGTAAGTGTTGGGAATATCGCGTGTTTTAGCAGATCGCGCCACTCACCAAGAACCTGCGTCAACAATGGCTCGACCGCTTCTTTGAGCGTATTTGCATGCTCTTCCGAGACGGGCTCTAACCCATGTGCCCCTATCGAGTTGTTGCGCCTGCGTAAAGCATCCCTTAACCTGGAGTCCTCCAAGGCTTTCCCGAGGGGGTCATCAAGAGCGTCAAGGAGTTCGAAGTCTGCTTGAAGATCAGTTTGTATGCTCCCTTTCTCGGCTTTCTTTCCTTCTAGTTTCCTAACCATATTCTCTGAAATCTTCGATGATAGTTCACTAAGTTTCACATCGCTTGTGTCAACGCGGTGGTGATGCCAAAGCCTAAACTGTGCGATAAGTTCTGTGAGCCTGTACAGCCTCGCTACTGCGTCAACAAAGCGCCTTTCTTCGAGTCGCCTTAGTGCATTTGCCCACAAATCTACAAGCAGTTCATCACAAAGTCTTTGTCCTGGGTCATTCGACTTCAACTTGCTCGCAATCCTGCCGACCCATTCCCTATTTTTGAGGATCTGCTTGCTTGTTGGCAAGCAATCAAGCAACTTATCATCTACCTTTCGGAACGCCTCGAGCGCTCGGTCGTGGTCGAAGGCGTCCCAGGCTTCATAGCCATCGCATAGGTTACGAAGCACTCTAAGCCTTAGGCAAGTTGTGGAGGTGGTGTGGAGTTCGTACGGACCGAGGAATCGAGAGATGAGTTGCTTTGCAGCCTGAAACTGGTGTGAGTTGAACAGTGCGATTGCTTCAAGATAGAAGCGTTTCGCGGCTAGCTCTGATGGAAAAAATGTCAAGAACCGCTCAGTGCCAGAAATGACACGACCAGTGTCGGGGTCTCTTTGACCCGTCACATAGACCACCTTTTCACACCCCTCCATGATGGCAGCGAACAAAGCCCCTGCAGACATCGGCTTGCTTCCAGTGGTATAGTCAATCGTGGTCTCGGAAGCCCGAATGCCCTTCTCCCCTAGTTTTTTGATCGCACTCGCAACCGCTTCATAGGCTTTTTCGACATCGTTTTCATCGGTCATTTCTTCGAGCTCGTATGGAGGTAGGGAAACCTGGAGCTCATTTGCAATAGCCTCAATGCGTTGCAGTGTATTTTGCCTACTTTGCGGGGTAACGACGAACACGACCATGTCAGGATTGGAGTTTCGGATGGAGAGCACGATTGCGTGCTCGATTCCTTTTCCCACTCCTACTGTCAAAATCATTCCTTTAGACATGTTACACCTCCAAAGTTTGAGCCCCAAAAGTCGGGAATAGTGCGGTCATATGATAGCACGCGCCACCAAAAAGAATTGCAACTTCTCTCTTTCAACCCCCTATAAGTCGGGGATGGTATTCAGACTTTGCCTCCATGAGCGAGAACCGACAATTCCATTGGTTCCAACCCCCTATAAGTCGGGGACGGTATTCAGACGGTCCGGCCCAGGACTGGCCAGGCGCCAGGGGCCGAGACGTTTCAACCCCCTATAAGTCGGGGACGGTATTCAGAC
>Ga0272449_1003028_pt1 | contig 14880 bp, 10 predicted proteins | sample YNPCB0241_FD_198679 | JGI IMG/M metagenome (GOLD analysis project Ga0272449, IMG submission 198679) | Hot spring sediment microbial communities from Yellowstone National Park, WY, United States - YNP-CB-024-1 | ecosystem: Environmental > Aquatic > Thermal springs > Hot (42-90C) > Sediment...
CGCCTACGTCTCTTCCGAAGCCGTAGACTACGTAGGGCCTGAATGTTGCGCTCGGTATTCCATCCTCGTGCCAGTAGGCGTTTGCGCAGAGCTCGTTACAGACCTTGAATGCGCCGTAGTGCGTGACAGGCCTCAGCGGCACATCTTCGGGAATTGGCTTGACCTTGTAGTGCTCCGGCGGGCTGAGCGCGGCTATCGAGCTCGCATAGACCACCATTCTAACCTTGTCCTTATGCTTCTTAGCGGCCTCGAATACTCTGATCGTTCCTATCACGTTTACCATCGCGCCTGTCACAGGGTCTTTTCGACACGCGGGTATCTGGAGAGCCGCTAGGTGTATTATTCTGTCAACGCCGTACCTCTCTATCGCGTTCTCGATCACGCCTTCAGTAGTTATGTCGCCCTCGACGAATGGGAGATTCTTAGCCTCAGGCACGACCCACTCAATCCTAGAGTAGTCACGCTTCACGTCAAGCAAGACTACCCGCTCACCAATATCTAGCAGTTCACGGATAATCCAAGACCCGAAAAATCCAGCAGCACCCGTAATGAGAACGGTCAAGACAAATCACTCGTATATAAGATGTCAATCCCATTATTTATAGAAATCTTTAAGCAGGCTCTAACAAGCATTTCTTAGACGAACAAATATAAACCACGCATACACAAAATTTACAGAGCCCTTATGCATGCCGTGATCATCGCTGCCGGCAAAGCGACCCGCATGGCTCCGCACTCATTCATTACTCCTAAGTCACTTATGGAGATAGAGTCTGGACTACCCATCATAAAATTTGTGATCGAACAACTACGGAAGGCAGGCATCCAAGACATAGTAGTAGTCGTCAGAAAGGAGAATTCACATCACTTCAATAAGATAACAGATGGCTTTAAGATCGTCGAGATTGACTGCGAGGAGGAGTTCGGCAATCTTTACAGCGCCTTAGTAGGGGGTAGAACTATTAATGATGGATTCCTCCTACTCATGTCTGACCACGTGTTTGAAGTAGAGATGGTTAGAAGAATCCTCAACAAGGCCGAGAAAACTGACAAAGCATTTGTGTTGTGCCTAGATAAGGAGCCCTCGCTCAAGGCGGCGGAAGAGGGGCTTAAAATCCTAATCGATGGTGGAAAAGTCGCAAAGACTGGGAAGGACCTCTTACCAGTTTACGGCATAGACACCGGCATCATATACTGTGGGCCTAGGGCGATTTCCTACCTTAGCGAGGTAGCTGAGAAGCATGGAAAGAACTGCTCGATTAAGGATGCGCTAAACCTTGCGGTCGAGAAGAACGACGTTGACTTTGTTGATGTTACTGGACTCTTATGGCAGGACGTAGACACGCTTGAAGACCTAGAGAAAGCAAGAGAAATTTACTGGGAGATTCTTAGAAGAGACATCACAAAGACGAGCGACGGCATAGTGAGCAGATACATCAACAGACAGATCTCCAGTAGAATATCCATACAGCTATACCGATCCGGCATATTCATCAATCCAGACATAATATCCCTCACAGGATTCCTAATAGCATGCCTAGGAGGAATCGCAATAATCCTAGGACGCCTAATCATCGGTGGAATATTAGTTCAGGTCTCATCAATGATCGATGGAATTGACGGAGAGATTGCGCGGCTCTTCAAGAAGCCCAGCATAAGGGGCGGAATCCTTGATCTACTCCTTGACAGAATAGCAGACCTCTTCATAGTAATAGCAATTGTCGTCTCCTCGTGGCCCGTGGGAGTATTTGAGGGGGTCGCCTCACTTATAGCCGCAGCGAACGTAGTGCTTGTGAGCTATGCTACACATCTTCTAGAGACTAATAGGATAAGAGTGGATGCACTTAGGAAGATTCCGGCGACTAGGGACGTAAGACTCATAGTAGTTGCCCTCTGCAGCATCGCTGGTTATCCATTCCTATCAATCTACTACCTCGCACTCATGCCGTTGATTTATCTAGCTGCGGGGTACGTTTTGGTTCTAAAAATGCGTGAAGCAGGGCGCGGATTTGTTCACAGACAGAGGAGGTGGAGCATCTGGCCATACATACCTGCAGGAATAGGAGTAAAGACGTCAATAAACTCCATCGTCCAGAATGGACTAAGATTACTATTCGCCCTGCTCATAATCCATCTACTACTGCCACCATTCTCAGACGTGGTGATTATTCAACGACCAATAGAGCTAAGCCTAGGCATCTTCATACCCATAATCGAGGCATCCATGATCATCTACCTAGGCTCCAAAATCCTAATATCCAGCGGAGTAATAATCGAGTACGTCTCGCTCCGCCTAGTCGAGAGACTGAAAATCACCGCATATCTCATCAGGGAAATCATAAAAGACCTATCATACCTATTCTTCTCCGCCATTCTATGGAGCTACTCCTGGCACTTCGCAGAAATACCAGTAATAGGCCCATACATAATCAAGCTAATCATACCCACAATCTCGATCCTAATCATCTACATGGTCTACAGAATCACAAAAAGAATATACAACACCTACCGGGAAGTACTAGAAGAAAAAGCAAGAAACATAGAGAGCAAGACCCAACCATAGTGACAACAATACCAATACCCTAAATAATATAATATGTTAAGAAATAAGTTCATAGTAGGCATGACCCAAAAAAGGAGCAAAATAAACCAATGAACTAAGCTGAAAAATTCGTAGAGCCTGAGAAGTAGAAGGCATTTTCAAGAAGGTATCGATCCTTAATATCATTTATCGAAAGATAATAAGGCATTATGGACCGGGCGGGATTCGAACCCGCGGCCTCCCGCGTGCAAGGCGGGCGATCTACCACTGATCTACCGGCCCACTGTTTTAAGTCAGTTTAGACCATCCTAAATAGGTTTAGCGCTTAGAGATTCTAAAATCATTGGGGTGTTCCAGGACACTAGGTGTTCTGAGGGGTCCTTCAATACGTTTCCGGTAAGTATGCATACTGCGGTCTCGTCTCTTCCTATTCTTCCCTCGTCAACTAGTTTTTTAAGTCCAGCGATGGTGGAGGCTCCTGCCGGCTCGCAGGCCACTCCCTCAGTCGTTGCTAGGAGTCTGAGGCCGTCTAGGATTTCTTCGTCAGACACGCTTATGGCTATGCCGTTGGAGTCCTTGATCGCCCTTACGCCCTTCTTCCAATTGACTGGCTTGCCTATCCTGATGGCGGTGGCAATTGTCTCGGGATTGTCCCAAAACCTGATAGTGGACGCGTTGTTCGTGAGCATCTCAACTATGGGGGCCGCGCCTCTGGCCTGTACTCCGACGAGCCGGGGAAAATCGTCTATGACTCCATACAGTTGGAGCTCCTTGAAGCCCTTCCAGATCGCAGAGATGTTCCCAGAGTTACCGACAGGCACAACGACGTCGATGTCTGTCCTACCAAGCTGCTCCCAGATCTCGAAGGACACCGTCTTCTGGCCCTCAATCCTCCAAGGATTAACAGAGTTCAAGAGATACGCTCCCATCTCGGGCGCGCTCCTAAACGCTATGTTCAGGGCCTCGTCAAAGTTGCCCTGAACCTGGTACACCTTCGCACCATGTATCCTAGCTTGGAAAAGCTTGCCGATAGCAACCTTGCCCTCGGGGATCAACACGATGCATTCAAGGCCAGCCCTAGCCGAATAGGCGGCGAGGGAGGCAGAAGTATTTCCCGTAGATGCGCACATCACCCTGCGGGCTCCAATTCTAAGAGCCATCGAGACGCCGACACTCATACCTCTGTCCTTGAAACTGCCCGTAGGGTTAAGTCCCTCCAGCTTGAGGTAGAGCTCCCTGACGCCTAAAATCCTAGCAAGCCGCTCACACTTTATAAGCCTCGTAAAACCCTCGCCGAGACTGACAACCTTCTCACCAAAGTCTGGCAGAAGCTCAGCATACCTCCAGATACTCTCAACCCTGCCCCTCAACACATCCCTAATGAAGACACGATCAGCATCAACCACGACGTCGAGAAGATCGCCACACCTTGAACAAGTATACACAACTTCATCGGCACCATACTCAGCTCCACAACCAATACAGCGGAGTGAAAAATGCTTCATAAATCCCAGACCCACGAGCTAGCTCAACAAGGCCAAAACACTAGCCAGTATTAAAAGGCCAACAACAAAAAAATTAAGGACAGGAAAAACAGTCGCTATCCCAAAATCAACACTCAACAGATCCACCAACATCTTCACAGACAGCGCAAGCCCAAGGACACCCAAGACCTTAGCCACAATCCTCAGAACAACCACAGCCCGAGCAGCGACCAACCACCAAACACACCAACACCAAACCGACAAACCATGATTTAAGCCTGATTACATACAGACCCGCAACAAAACAGAAACTTAAATACCCACCACAAAAAACAATTAAGAAGAGAAGACAAAAGCAATGCGTTAGGGTATTAGGATGCAGTGGGCCCGTGGCCTAGTATGGATAAGGCGGCGGCCTCCTAAGCCGCAGATCGTGGGTTCAAGTCCCACCGGGCCCGCTGGAAACAAGACTAGAGTTATTCAGTTTTACTCGTGACTTGAAGATTAATGTTTAACTCTCTGCAGAGCCTATAAAGCTTCCGCTGGCAACGCTTGACGTAAATCTTCATGTACTCTGGGGGAATTCTAAGCTTTAAGACGCCGTCCTCAACCCTGAAGTCGTATCCACGAACGTATCTACTCAGAACGCTTGAGACTAGGGAGCCTATTCTGCTATTCTCTGGATGCTCACCCCTCTCGACAGGCACTATGAAGGTCCTCTCGCCAAACACGTAAAGCTCGTACTCGACCTCGCCGGTCAAGAAATTCTTAACTAGGACAGTTGGCCTAGAAAGATCAGCCTTCTTAAGCCCCATAGGGACCTTAACAACCATCTCGAGGACATAGATCTTCGAGACCTCGCCGTGATCCATAAAGATCACCGTATCGATAATAGATGGCAAAACGCCAATCTCAACTCTGTTGGCAATCCGCTGAATCGCGTCTATAGGCGTAGTCGCGTGAATGACACCTACCATGCCGATCCCCGCGAGACGGAGATCGATGAAGATCTCGAAGTCCTCGGGCCCCCGCATCTCGTCAAACACTGTGTAGTCCGGCCTGCTCAGCAACAAAACATCATACAGCTCTCCCTCCTTGGAAGCGCTCTTGGAGTACTGAGTAACGTCGGAGGGAAGCTGCAAATCACGCGGACTCTCAATCGTCTTAACCACTCTCTTAAGATTTCTATAATACTCAGCAAGCGCCTGCGCAAAAGTCGACTTACCCATGCCTGGCGGACCAGCTATAAGTATGCCCTCGGCCCTCTCGACAAGTCTATTGAGCAGCACCTCCGGTAGGTTATAATCCTCGAGAGAACGATGGACTATTGGCTTGACAATCGTTACCTCCAGGCCGTCACTAAACGGAGGCCTAGTAATGACGACCCTGTAATCACGTAGCTGTAGAATAGTGGTGCCACGCTTATTAACCTCGAGGAAAGACTCCCTACCATACTCAGCATACACCTGCTCCATCAACTGGGCAATAATCAACTCCAGCCTCTCGCGACTCATGGGAACGTTCGAGATCTCCTCGAAATACCAGTTTCCAGGCTTACCCCTCTTGACCCGAGGATTAACGCCCTCCTTCAGATGCAGTGACATTACACCATCAGTAAACAACTTATCAATCTCTATCAGTCCTCTAGGAGCCGCATACAACACGTCTATCCCCATCGCTTCGCATACTTTTGCCATGATTGGGTCAGAAGTGACTATCGTGCCCCCAATCGAGGATGCAAGCTCCCTCAACGCGCTCCTCACATCGCCGTCCAAGTCGTCCTTACCAAGAAACTCCAACGCAACGCCCATCTTATCGCAGACAGTCCTGAGAGAAATGAGCGCATTAATCCCCGCGTCGTCACCATTCGCAAGCTTCTCCTCGAGGTCCCTAAGGAGATACTTATGAATAACCACCTTATTCCTAATTCTACCCTCCTCCACCAGCCTCTCCACTAACCTAGAACTTAGAGCCAGCTCGTCTGGAATGAATAATCCCTGCGACACACTAAGGCCTAATAATAACCTACTAGCACTAATTAATTGGTTTTTCCCTAGCACAAAACAACCAAAATAGTCACTTAGCGCACCGTAACGGCAAACCTGATATTACGCCGTCTCCAAGCATCTCAGCAATATTAGCATTTAGCGACTCATTAAATTTTCTATTCGCGATAACTCATAGAGTTAGCCTTCATGCATGATGCCACTATACCCTTATCGCAGCTTTCACCAACAATGCTGGTCATGCTATGCGTACCCATCACTCTTAATGTACGCCTATAGAGTAAACTTCTTGACGTAAATTCCTAGCCGAGAAAACATTGTAAAAACCTTTCGTTCAGAATAAATTAATCCATAGTAAACAAAATATTTTAATATAAGTGACAAGCGACTTTATGATTAGGCATTTTCTCGATTAGTTCTGGCTCGATAACTTCGCATTTACCTTTTATGAAGTAGGGACATCTCGGGTGAAACCTGCAACCGCTTGGCGGATTGATGAGGCTGGGCGGCTCACCAGCTGGAACACTCCGTCTCGTTTTGCGGTTAGCTGGGTCGGGGTCTGGGATTGCCGCTATCAGCGCCTGTGTGTATGGATGAAGAGGATTGGATAAGACTTCTCTAACAGGCCCCGACTCAACTATCTTGCCCGCATACATAATATTTATTGTGTCTGAGAAGTACTTCACCGTAGACACGTCGTGTGTTATGTACAAGAAACTAGTGCCGTATTTTTCTTGGATACTTTTTAGGAGATACATAATCTCAACGCGTACAGATGCATCAAGCATAGATACCGGCTCGTCTGCCACTATGAATCTTGGATTTGTAATTAAGCTTCTGGCTATAGCTACTCGCTGCCTTTGACCACCTGACAACATGTGTGGATACTTATTAGCAAATAGCTCAGGAGGCTCCAGTTTTACGTCTCGCAAAGCACGATAAACAATCTCGCGCCTCTCTTGAATACTATTCCCTATCTCGTTAATTATAAGTGGCTCCATTAATATCCTTTCGATTGTGAAAAATGGATTAAGACTACTGTATGGGTCTTGATAAATTATTTGAGCTTCACGCCTATACCATTTTAGGTCTTTTTCTTCCAGTGTATCTATTCTTTTACCATCATAAATTATCTCCCCAGAAGTCGGCTTATACAACTTTAAGAGAGTTTTTCCTAGCGTTGTTTTCCCACAGCCCGACTCACCTACTACTGCTACTGTTTCGCCCTTCCTTATGCTTATCGTAACGCCATCTATCGCCTTCACGTATATGGGTTTGGAGAAAAATGTCTTTCTAATGCCGAACCATACTTTTAGATCCTTTCCGACGATTAGGGTATTGTCATTCATTTTTCATCGCCACGTAGCCAACAAGCCGCATAGTGCTGACTATTTATTCTAATCATGTATGGTTCTTTAGTTCTACATTTTTCAAAGGCATAGGGACACCTAGGATTGAAGCTGCATCCAGGTATTTGTTCTATAAGGTCTGGGGGACTGCCCGGTATAAATTCTAGCCTTGACTCTGATCTTAGTCGGGGCGTAGTTTTAAGAAGCTTCTCTGTGTATGGATGCATTGGATTTGTTAGTACATCTTCGGCTGGACCTATCTCAGCTATTTTACCCGCGTACATCACGGCGAAGTAGTCGCTCAGCTCGCTTGCAACGCCCAAGTCATGTGTAATGAAGATGTAGGACAAGTTGTATTCAGACTGCAGATCCTTCAAAAAATTGATGATGTTGGCCTGTGTTATGATGTCAAGGGCAGAGGTTGGTTCGTCGAGGATGACGATCTCTGGCTTCATTATGAGCGCCATTGCTATTAAAACTCTTTGTTTCATTCCACCACTCAACTCATGTGGATATCTCTCAAGAAGAGCCTTAGGCAGCCTTACATTCTCTAAAACTTCTGCTGCCCTTCTTAATGCCTCGTCCTTATCAATATCTAAGTGTACTAGCAATGGTTCAGCAAGTTGGTCACCAACTTTGAGTACTGGATTCAGCGAATTCATAGCACCCTGAGGAACAATGGATATCTTCTTCATTCTATAATTCTTTCTGAACTCCTCTTCACTCAGCTTAAGCACATCTACACCATCTATCTTTATGACCCCGCTGTATTCATGTACATTTCTTGGAAGTATTCTTATCAGTGCGTATGCCAGTGAGCTTTTACCACATCCAGATTCTCCGACTACAGCCAAGGTCTTGCTCCTCTCTAGCTGGAAGCTGACGTTGTTAACTGCCTTGACTATACCTCTACGCGTTCTATAGTAAAGCTTTAGATTGTCTACTGTTAGTATGATGCTCATTCCTCCCTCAACCTTGGATTTAGTATCTTGTCAAAAGAGTACCAGAGCAATGCAAAAGCCATACTTACCAGTATTATTAGTGATGATGGGATGAGTATCCACCACCAGTATCCATAGAAAGTAGCGCCTCCGATAAAGGCCTCTTCAATTAATTTACCCCATGTCGGCAATACTGGATCGCCGACCCCTAAGAGGCTCAGGCTTGCTTCTAAAAATATGTAAGATGGCACGAGAACTGTGACGTTGGCAAATGTGTATGGTAGGACCCTAGGCAATATGTAGAGGAATAGTATTCTTGCTTTGCTAGCTCCATAAGAGATGGCCGCCTCAATATATGGCTCCTCCTTAACTTGTAGCACCATGCTTCTCGTCGACTTAGTTATTGTTCCAAAAATAGACAAGGCTATGACAGTAATAAGGATCGTCCATATCGTAGTTTTGTAGATGAATTGAATAGTAATCAGGAGCGATAAGAAAGGTAGAACTAAATAAACATCGGTGAACCTCTCAATTACTTCATCTATTCTATATCCATAAAAAGCGGCTAACGCTCCAAGAATCGTCTGGACAAATGATATAATTAATGCAGCTGTAAGACCAAACGCTAATGCGACCGGAGCGCCCCATAATATACCTATAAATATGTCTCTTCTTTTATTGTCAGTTCCGGCTATTCCGTGAACCTTTCCGAGCAGATCAAGCTGCGCTGAGGCTAACAGGCCTTCTTTACGCGAGGAAATGCTGACTATTACTTCATAAGGTCTGGGAGGATTGACGTCTGAGGATCTTAAAATTTTAGGATTTCCAGATTTTAATGATGCTTCGCTTGAGAAAAGAACCGTCTGAACAGCTATATCTGGTGAGACGTCGATGCCTGATAGATAAGACTTAATGGAGCTAACTGCATCAGTATCAGTATATAGAAATATTAAGTATGCCCCGCGGCTAACATCTTTTCTATAAACTTCAAGCTTACTACCATCCGGCTTTGTCCAAGACAGAGTTATTAGAGACCTAGTTGTTGCGTTCACGTTTAGCTTTAGAATAATTTCTGACGGTACATCATTATAATCGTAATAGAAGCGTGTCCTTAGTTGAATTGTGGCCTGACCAGTTAATGGATCCTCTGAATATGTCCTCCTGAAATCCTCAGGCTTCAGTATTATGGTTCTTGGAGCATTGCTTCCGGTTATCCAACTAACCCACTCAGGCGCTGCCAATCTAGGATTATCTATCCAGTATTCCGGCTCGTTCCAGTTTTTCACAACTTTTTCTGACCCAGTTGTCCATACCGTAAGGGACATTACCAATATTACCGACAAAATAATAATTGCTATCTTGCCACTCTTTGTCTGGAGTACTTCGCGGAAAATATTTTTTAGTCCAGTAGGAGCTGCGCTCAAATCATCTCGCCACCCTTATACGAGGATCTAAAATGGAATACAAGATTTCCAGTATGAAGACCGTTATGACTAGTAGATACGCAGTAATTACGGTTATTCCTATGACGATGGGAGCATCAGTAGACAATATTGCTAGATTCAGCAAATAACCAATACCAGGCCAATTAAATACCACCTCAGTAATTAGTGCGCCCTGTAAAGAAAAGACTAATGATAATGCGACGTTGGTTATTATTGGTGGCATTGATGGTCTCAGTACGTAACGACGAAGAACCTTATCATCGCTGAGCCCTTTAGCCTTAGCTATCGTTACAAAGTCTTCTCCATAGGTCTGAATAACTATGTTTCGCACAACGTATGCCCAGTATGGAAAGAGCGCAATCGTCCAGGTTATTAGTGGAAGCGCCATATGGTATAGAACATCTAATGCAAATAGGAGAGGATCAGACGGTGCTGGGACGCTTACAAATCCACCTAATGGAAAGAGCCTTACATAGAATGCAAATATTAGTAGGAATATTATGGCGAAGAACCAGGGCGGGATTACTCCTGTTATTACGGCCACCATAGCCATGAATCTATCAAAGAATCCACCGGGCTTTCTAGTCATGTAGAGCCCTATGATTATTCCTATGATGCTATAAATTATCGTCGCAGTTGTAAATAGTGCTATTGTGTTAGGTAATCTTTCAAGAATTATGTCGGCGACTTCTCTAGATCCTGCATTACTTTTAAGAACAAGCGCTTTTCCAAGCCTCAGGGTGAGAGCGTCTACTAGGTAGATAAAGCTCCTTATTATGAATGGCTGGTCAAGCCCTTTCGCCTTTATTGCATTCGTAATTCTCTCTTCAAGCATTTTTTCCCTGACGTCTTCTGGCAATCTTGAGAATGCTGGATCTCTGCTGAGGCTCTGAGTTATTTCAAACCTTATCTGAGAACTTAGGATCTGATCAATCAGCCCTCCAGCGTTCGCTATTACGACAGTTAGATAAGTGGCTATAACTACAGTTACTCCTAGAATTAATGCCCTTTTAGCTAAGTACTTAACAGGTAGCAAGCCTTATCCGAAAAATAATAAAAACTTTAAGTAATAAAGATTAAAAAATTATTGAGTTTTCTTTGGTCTTAAAGCTAATACTGCTGCTATCGCTGAGATTATTATAGCGACGACGGCCAGAATGATTGCTATTGTCGCTAGGTTGCTTACTTCTGGTAGTTTTTTAGAGAGGTCAACGACGCGGTCTTCGACCGCTGTTACTTCAGATCTTAGATCGGAAATTGCCGTGTTAAGCGTCGCTATATTTGTATTTAGGCTGGTTATTCCCGTCGTGACTGTGTCTATTCCTCTAGCTACATCCTTGATTGCTGCTGCTAGATCTGCTTGAATAGTTGATAGTCTTTCGCCTACGCTTTTCTCTATCTCTCCAACTTGACCTACGATATATCCTAGCTGAGGAACAACGTTTAATGGTAAGGTCTTAATTGTAGCTAATGCCGCTTCTCCACCGATTGCTATTACTGTTAGTCTGTATACACCCGCAGCAAGTCCACTAGTGAGCTCCTCGCTTAACTTAATTTCGAATAGCCCAGTGGTTTTTGGCTGAACTGTCTCCATCGTAACTACCTTTCCAGCAGGGTCTTCCAATACGTATTGAACAACGACGTTACCATAGGGCTGCCCTGCTACAGTTGTTGATACCTCAATTGTGTATGCTAGTCCAGGTACAACTTGGGTCGGTACCTTCACGTCAACTGATGGTACTTTAGGTGATAGTAAGTGATCCCACTTATTTGCTGGGAACGGATAGTCCCTGAAGGCCGATAAGATTACCTGTTCAGCAGTTACGTCTACCTTTTCGATGAAGAACGGCCCGGACATCACTAGATAGTGGCCATATCTGTCTACGAATGCTTTCAAGGCATTCCACCTAGCGGCTGGGTCTTTTACAAAGTCTTTTACAGCTGGATGCACGTAGTTAGGAGCAAATTTGTCGTAGTATTCCTTGAGAAGGTCTAGAGTAGTGCCCTTCGTTAGGTCTATTTGATCGACGCCTAGCTCTCCTGCTGTCGTCTCAGAGAATGCGCCTCTCTTATCTTCATAGATAGCGTTGACGAGTGAGTATGCTTCCCATGGCATGAATGGGAAGACGTCTGATTGAGCTGCGATGTACGTCTCATCCGGATGTGTGTAGTCTATGTATATCTCGTATGTGTCGTCACTTAGCCATCTTATGCCCTTAAACTTATTTGCAAATGTCTGGACGCCGGGTGATATTGCGTTGACGTCGTATATCGGACTCTCCGGAGTAGCCAATCCTAGGATCTCGTAGAGGAACATCATTATGTCTGCTTTCTCGACAGGAGCGCCGTGATGCCATTTACCGAGCGTTGCTTTAAATGTGACCTTGCTTAAGGCTGTCACTCCTTCACCTACAGGTACCCATTTATTCTCTTTCCACGACCAAGTCAACGCGTCGGGTGGGACAGTCACACCGCCCGTCTCCACTTTGAAATCGGCCCTTACAGGCATGTATCTACCGGTATGCGGATGAGGCATGACGCCAGGATCAAATATATTGTTGAAGACTAATCCGTCAAAGAGCCAGTTAAAGCCTACGTCAGTACCACCACCCGATCCAGGCATTGCTAGATACGCAGATACGAATATCACTCTGCTGCCTATCTTTGCTTCTCCTCCAACCTTATTTTCCAGCCTCATTGTTCGTCCAAACAATATTCCGTATGGTCCACCGTAGAGGTCTGAAACACCTGGGGTAAGGCTTGGAGAATACGGAAACGCTTCAAGCTGATCAACTAGCCAAACCCTTACTGAGTCCTTCAATGCGAGTTCATTCGCTTGCCGGATTAGTCTGCTACGCTCCTCGAGGTCTGAGTATAGGGCTTCATTAAGCCTAGTGGCAACGTCTACAAGAAGCGGCGAGGGCTTATAAACCGTGTGTACAGCATCTGTTCCGGGTGATACGTAGTAGAAATATGCATCCGTGTCCTCGTAGGCAGTTATAGCAGTATATGCCCATCCCTCAGTGTACAAATTCCACTGTCCCTCTGCTGGATCACCAGCATAAACTATTCCGAAGGCTACTGCTGCTCTCTGATACATTCTCTCCACTGTAAATCCAACCTTCTCGAGCTGCGATGCAATGTAATCGCCTATGTTTCTTCTTAAGTCTTCGACCCTTATCGAGAACTTTATCACGACGGGCTTACCATTGTACATCCATTTGCCCTCCTCAAACGTTGCTCCTGCCTTTCCCATTGCTTCGAATATCATGAGCTTAGCCTTATCGAAGTCATAGCTATACTTCGATTCCAGCTCCCTCATGAAGACTATGTTTCTGACATAGTCAGGAGAGAGAGTTCTATGGAGGGTTGTCCTCGGAACAGCTAATCCTTTCATTATTTCTTTAGCTATAAATTCCCTGTCAATCAAGTAGTTCAGAGCTTCTCTAACCTCAGGCAGGCTGAACGGGTTGAAACCCTCCCTAAATGGCACGGGATTTACTAGAAGGTCATATGTTCCCGATGGTGCCTCTAGTAGCTTAATGCCCTCAGCCTTAGCCTTCTCTACTGCTTCCGGAGTCCTCAAACCCCACCATCTCATATGTGCTTCTCCAGTCTTAATTTTCAGGATAGTCTCCTCATCTCCCGGCAATCCAAAGTATATTATCTTATCTACGTATGGACCGTTAGGAACCTGCTGCGCGTTGGCAATTAATAGGAAAGGAGACGCTAAAAGCACCATCGTCACGACAACGATTATCACTGTTGTAGATGAAAACAGATTCCTATATGATTTCCTTTTCATACCTTTTCAATATGATTAATGAAGGCCCACATATATGTATTTCTTCGTCAGATAGCATTTAGGTAATTTAATTTTGATGGTTATCAAAATTTGAGAGATCAAATAAATTTCGTCGAATAATTTGTGGTGTTAATTTAGGGGATGAAGCTGGTTTATATGGGGCATAGGATTCAGAGAGGATATTTCTCCGTTTAAGGGAAAACCTCATTCTTATTAATGCTTGCGGGTTTATGGATGCACCCACCATACTGAATCTCAAAGAGAGAATTGAAAAAAGAGGAATGGTAGGGCCAATAATGGTCAACACAATCGTTGACGACATCATTGGGCTAATTTAGTCTGTGGGCTGGGCGATTTCTATGTTTATGCCGTGTTCTCTCAGCTTCTCGAAGTCTTTGTCCATGGTTCTCAAGGTAAGCTGGTTGGCTTTGGCTGTTGCGGCGATGAGTAGATCTGCGTCTCCCATGCTCAAGCCCTTTCTCCTCAGCTCTTCATAGAGCCTGCAATACTCTATGAAGAGTATTGTAGCTATAAACATTAATAAGAGTGAGACTTTCCTGAGAAAAGGAAAGCCTCAATAATTCTTATTAATTATCTGGTGACGCAGGCCTCAGCATCGTTGTAAATTCTATTTAACTTCATATTATCTCGCTGGCATTGGGCATCCATATATTGTTGTTTGTCCCTTCCCCCTGAATATTACTTCGTTTCCCCATAGATCCAATTGTATGGGAATGTTGATGTTTTTTAGTCCTAGTAGGTGCCTAGTCTTTGACTTCTCCTTCCTCACTACTCCTATCTCTTTCACTATTCCATCCATGCTTGATAGTGTGTGGTATATTTCTCTCGGCAGTATTATTCCCTTAGATGTCTTTACGCATCCTGGTAGCAGTTCCCTAGAGCCTTCAATAAAATATAGTATGTTTCCGTCCATCTCCATGCCTGTTTTGTAGTGTATTGCCCAGTAATGCTTATTCCACGACACTCCTACGGTTATCTTCTTATTTCCCCCTCCCTCAATCCTCTCAATCATTCTCCTGAGGGTATAGTTCAGGCTAATCCTCACGAATGGGGCCGTCCAGCTCTATCCCTCCCAGCTGAGAGGGCTGCCAAGCATGTTAGCGCACCCTACAATCTCACCACTTTCAGCCAAGTCTCCAACGCTTATGTAGCGTCTCTAGTCATGGTTGTGGGTGGTGGATGGGAGTAGCTAGTCGTGTCGCGTCTAATGAGGGGGCTTTCCCGGAACGGGTGGAAACATGGCTGAAGGAGGGGAGCGGGGATCGGGGCGTCCCGCTCCCGGGGACG
>Ga0272449_1003030_pt1 | contig 14875 bp, 15 predicted proteins | sample YNPCB0241_FD_198679 | JGI IMG/M metagenome (GOLD analysis project Ga0272449, IMG submission 198679) | Hot spring sediment microbial communities from Yellowstone National Park, WY, United States - YNP-CB-024-1 | ecosystem: Environmental > Aquatic > Thermal springs > Hot (42-90C) > Sediment...
CCCAACCAACTTATCATGGTTAAAGGCAGGCGACAGACTCCTGTAATGGCTTGAAAGCCAAGGGATAGCAAGTCGTCCTGCCCTGCCTTTTGACTAAAATATTTATACCATACTTTTACGTAGGAGGAGATTTCCTTGGATGTGAAGAAGATTCTAAAAAACGTGCTAATAGCTTTAGTAATAGGTTTAGCTATAGTGAATATTATAGGTATCTTCTTTGCAAAACAAGACCCTATAACTGCGCTTAAAAACTACCCATTCAAAGCTATAGTTGTTCTAATCTTACTAATGGTTTCAGATTACAGCTCTCAAGCTATCCGAACAATGATTATTGTGCGCAGTTTAGGTTACAAAATAACCTTTTTTCAATCACTCGAAAATTTCTTCCTTACAGTGTTCTTTTCTCTTGTGACTCCTATGTCGATAGGTGGTCAGCCTTTTCAGATATACCATCTTACAAAGTTAGGAATTCCCTCTCACGAAGCTACAAATATATCACTAACAAGAATGTTTGAAGGCGTCTTTATAACCTTTACGATAGACATCATGATGCTGAAAATTATACTCAGGGTTCTTAAGGGCACTCTCGGTTTGTCATTGATAATGGTAGGGTTCTTTGTTACATTTGGAATAACAATAGCTGGTCTTTTAACGTTCACCAACAGAGACTTGCTTTTCGCTATCTTTAAATTCTTTTCGAGAATAACGAAATCAAAAAAACTTGAAGAAAGGGAAAGAAAGGCTTTAGAATGGCTCGATATGATGACAAAATCGACAAGAGAGCTGTTCCGCAAGAACTACTGGACCTTGATTGTTGATTTCATTCTGGGCATACTAACATCTTTAATTCCATCTTTCATGATTAAGTACGCAATTGAAGTTGTGAGTGCCAGAAACGTTCCATTATCTGTTGTCTGGGGTGTAGTTAATATGCTCAATACAATTGTCTTTTATATCCCTACTCCAGGTTCAAGCGGTGGTGTTGAAGGGTTTTACCAATTAGTTTTCTCTCACATTTATGAACCAAAAGCTGTTATGACTGGGGTATTTGTGTTTAGGCTTGTAACATACTATCTTATTGTTTTACTTGGAATATTATTGATGTGGAAATTTGCAGGGTTCAGAGAGGAGGTTTCGCATGTCGATGGAATCGAACACGAAAACGAGCAAGCACAGTCAACTGTGGATGATAATAAGTGATTCGCATGACAACATACCTAAAATCAGGAAATTCATGGAAGTTGCTAAGCAGAGAGAAATAACACATGTATTCCATTTAGGGGATGTAGTTTCACCTTTTATGGCTCCGTATTTTCTTTTGGAAGGGGCTAAGTTCATAGGTATATTTGGTAATAACGATGGCGAAAAATTGTTCTTAATGCAGAAATTTCAAAACAAACTGCACAACCAGCCATATGAAATGGAAGAGTCCGGTTTTAGAATCTTCCTGATGCACGAACCATATGCGCTAATACCTGCTATAAAATCCCAGCTTTACGATTTCGTCTTTTACGGCCATACACATCAAATTGATATTAGGAAAGAAGGTCGCACATTGGTAATCAATCCAGGCGAATCTTGCGGTTATCTCACGGGGAAAGCTACAGCTGTGATTCTTAACCCCGAAACACGTGAGTATGAAATCATTGAAGTTTAACAGCGACTTATCAAAACTGTTTAGATATTTTGGATATTTTGAGGACATATTTGAAAATGTATTGAACCTAACGACTGACACAGAATGTGTGGTGTGTGGTTCACAAAGTTTTGGTAAAAGACTTTGCAAAGATTGTGCTTTGGTAATCAATGGTCCTCCTGCAATAACAACACAAAAAGTAGGTCCCCAAGAAGTCCATTATTTTGGATTTTACGAAGATAAGCTCAGGGAATTCGTCTTAGCTTATAAGTTCAAAAACCATCATTCGCTTGCAAAAACTTTTGGAGAAATGTTATACAAAACGGTTGTAGTAAATAACATACCAGTTGAACTCATAACATACGTTCCAGCAACGAAAAGTGCCAAGAAAAAACGTGGATACGACCATATGAGACTTATTGCTATTGAACTTTCAAAAAAGTTACGGATACCAATGGTAGATGCACTGAAAGCTGTTCGTGAAACAGACCAACTGCTAACGAAAGACAGGGCAGAGGCTGTTAAAGGAAAGTTCGCTTTAAGAAAAGAAGCAAAACTTTTAGAAGGTAAGAAAATACTTCTAATCGATGACGTTTTGACAACTGGTAATACCATGTTAGAGGCTGTAAGAATACTTAAGAGCGCAAAACCTGATAATATAAGTTGTTGCGTGATAGCTTTAAACAAAGGTTGATAAAATTTTGCATGGAGTAGGAGGCAGAGTTTATGGATAACATTCAAAACAATCAAGAGGTATACATAACCGAAAATACAAGCTTCGAAGAAATTGCGGAACATTTTCCATACTTAATACAGCCTTTACTTGAAAAAGGTATCAAGGTTATTGTATGCGGTGATGTGAAATGGGGAACAATAGGTGAAGAATTAGAGAAATTAGGCTTGAAAAAAGAAGAAATTTTAAGCGAATTGAACAAAATTGCTCGGAAACAAGGAGGACCTGTTCGCTCTTTCAAATTGGACATCTAAAAAAGTTAATGAATCTTTAAAATTTTAGTGGTATAATATACTGCTATGGCGCAGAGGTTTATGAATTCTCTTAAGATTTTACTAATCACACAGTAGGAGGTGTAGGGTATGAAGAAGATTTTTTTGACACTCTTATTAGTTCTCTCAGTGACTTTCTTTGCTGCAACTAAGGTTGTTTTCTGGCATGCTATGGGTGGTGCGCAAGGCGAAACACTGAACCAGATTGTTAAAGCCTTTAACGAGTCTCACCCGGATATCGTTGTTGAGGCTATTTACATTGGAAACTATAACGCACTTCAACAGAAACTTCTCGCTGGAGCACAAGCAGGTCAACTCCCAACAATATCTCAAGCATACGCAAACTGGACAGCAAAGTTGCTACAAAGCAAGATTGTAGAACCGCTTAACAAATACATGAACGATCCAAAAATAGGAATAACAAAAGAAGAATGGGAAGACGTTTTCAAAGCGTTCAGGGACAACTGTACATGGGGCAACACAGTATACGCTGTTCCATTCAACAAGAGTCTTTACATCATGTACTACAACGCAACAGCACTTTCTGCAGCAGGTATAGGTGTACCGAAAACAATTAACGAACTTCTCTATGCTGCTAAAGCACTTACGAAAGACAAAAATAAAGACGGAAAACCAGATGTCTACGGTTTTGCATTTAGAACCACAGTTGATACATTCCAGATTTTCCTCATGATGCGAGGTGGAGAAATCGTCAAGAAAGACAAGAGTGGCAAATACGTATCGGCAATTGATTCCCCAGAGACAAGAGAAGTACTCTCGTTCTTCAAAAAACTGCTTGACGACAAAATTGCGTTTGCTCAAGGCGGTTATCTCAACGATATCTTTGGTCAAGGCACCGTTCTCATGTATATAGACACAATAGCTGGAAGAACTTACGTTGAACAATCAACTAAAGGTAAATTCCAGTGGGCTTGGGCGCCAGTGCCAGTTTGGAAGACAAGAAACGTTCCGTTTGCTGGGACAGACATAATTATGTTCTCCACTGCTAAAGAAGATGAAAAACGTGCTGCCTGGGAATTCATGAAATACCTTATTTCTCCAGAAGTCACGGCTTACTGGGCGGTGAACACAGGTTACTTGCCAGTTAGAAGATCCGCACTCCAGACAACCATTTGGAAACAAGCGGCAAAAGCCGACCCACTCATTGAAATACCATTGCAGCAGATTGACAACGCAAAAATGGATCCACAACTTTCTGTCTGGACAGAAATTAGAAACGTCGTTAGCACGATGTTCAATGACTTCATCAACGGAAAGGTTGATATGGAAACAGCTATAAAGAAGGCTGACACGGAGATTAAGAAATACTTAGATGAAGAATACAAATAATCTGGCATTGTGGGTGATTCCGAATCCCCCTCGCAAGAGGGGGATTCGTTTTAATATAACAAAGAGGTGGTTGTGTTTCTATGTTGCTATTGAAAACTGTTGGATTAACTAAGTATTACGGCAAGAAATTGGCAATAGAGAATATCAGTTTTTCAGTATCCGAAGGTGAGATCGTAGGTTTTGTTGGACCAAACGGTGCTGGGAAAACAACTACAATACGTACAATAATGGGTTTTCTAAAACCAGATGCCGGAATAATCGAAATTTTAGGTCAGCGAGCTGACAGAAAAATTTTTAAGGATATTCTCAAAAATGTAGGCTACGTGCCTGGCGAGGTGAATTATTACGCTGACGAAAGAGTTGAGAAAATAATTGAACTTTACAAAGGATTTTACAAAGATTTTGATGAAAGTTATTGCGAAGGGTTGTGTAAAAAGTTCGATTTGCCATTCAAAAAGAAGTTTGAGGAGTTATCAATTGGTAATAAGAAAAAAGTTGCCATAATACAAGCGCTCGCGCATAAGCCCAAACTTGTAATAATGGATGAACCAACCAACGGACTTGATCCGTTTGTCCAAAAAATGCTGTACAAAACACTAAACGAATTGAAAGAAAATGGTGTCGGTATTTTCCTCTCTTCTCACGTTCTCAGTGAAGTGCAAAGACTCTGTGACAGGGTAATTTTTATTAAACAAGGTCGCATAGTAGAACCAAGAAGTTTTGAACGAGATTTGAAAAAGATAGAGATAATACTTAACGAAAACTCAAAGGGGTATCTTAAAGAAGTTATAAATGAATTTTCTGAGATTGTTGAGTTTAAGGAGAAAAATGGGAAGGTTGTTTTATTTATGAAATGGAATGCCGAGAAATTTAAGAGGCTTATTGAAATGATAGAATTTGAAGACATAACGATAGAGGACATATCACTTGAAGATGTGTTTGAAGAACTTTACAAACCTGATAATGTGTCAGCAACAGAAGCTAATGAGGTGATGTAAATGTTGATTTTCAAGTGGGAATTTAGGAGGAACCTAAAATCTCTCTTTGTTTGGCTTGTTTTTATAATAGGTATCCAGTTCATGTATTCTGCTCTCTTTCCTAGCTTTGCCGGAGAAGGTGGTTTGTTTAGTTCAAAAATGCAGTTACTTCCAAAGGTCTTTTTGAAGATTTTTGGCATTGAAGAGATTGACTTTAGTAACATAATACACTTTTTTGCCATGCAAGGACAAATATGGATATTCTTATTTGCAACATTTTACGTAATGCGCCTTGCGTCTTCGATAATTGTGAAGGAGGAAGATGAGAAAACTGCTGAATTTGTTCTAAGTAGGCCCCTTTCCAGAAGGCAATACATTTTCGAAAAGGTTCTTCTGGTAACTATAAATACGATTATATACGACTTCACTATAGCATTCGCACTTCTTTATATGTTCAATAAGTACAAGGTAAAAGCGTTTGATATGAGACAGTTCTGGTATATTGTATTTGCGTATGCAGCGGTCCACATATTTATGGCTTTAATCGGGATTATTTCTTCCACAGTTGTACGTAAGCGAGCAACGGCTGATACAATAACACTCTTTTTCTTGGGCTTTTTCTACATACTTGGTCTGATTGCAAGAGTTTATAAAAATTACGATTATTTAAAGCATCTAACCCCGTTTGGCATATTTGACCCTGAAGATATAATTAAGACTAATTCGTTCAACTATAAAGCTTTTGTCTTCATTATTCTTTTATACCTTGCGGGCACCATTTTCTCGGTTCTATATTATGAAGGAAAAGATATATATGCTTAAACGGAAAATAATATAACAAGTAAAAAAACCGACCGTCAAATAAAGACGGTCGGTTTTTTAATTATTATAGGCTTCCAGGGAAGTGACACGCAACGAAGTGTTCAGGCTTAACCTCTCTTAGTTCTGGTTTTTCCTTTGAACAAATTGGTTTTGCTACTGGACATCTTGGGTGGAACGGACAACCACTTGGTGGATTTACCGGACTTGGAACATCACCTTGGAGAATTATCCTTTGCTTTTTGTACTCTGGATTTGGTACTGGAATCGCACTCATTAATGCTTTTGTGTAAGGATGCAGTGGCTCATCAAATAACTCTTTTTTTGGAGCAGTTTCAACAACTTTACCTAAATACATAACAACAACCCTACTTGAAATGTATTTAATAAGTGACAAATCGTGTGAAATGAATAAGTATGTCAGATCATGCTCTTTTTGCAGATCCATCATGAGGTTTATAACCTGCGACCTGATAGAAACATCAAGAGCCGCGACTGCTTCATCTGCAATTATGAGCTTCGGGTTCATCAAAAGTGCTCTTGCGATACCTATTCTTTGCCTCTGTCCACCGGAAAATTCGTGTGGGAATCTGTACATGTGAGTTGGATGTATTCCAACTTCCTGTAGAGCCTTTCCGACGGTATCAATTACCTGTTCTTTCGTAATCATCTTGTGAGCGAGAGGACCTTCTGCAAGTATATTCTTAATCCTCATCCTTGGGTTCAAGGAGCTGTACGGGTCTTGGAAAACTATTTGAATCTCTCGTCTGAAGGCTAATCGCTTGGCTTGTAAGTCTCCAGTTAAGTATTCGATAAGACCTTCTTCACCTTTCTTTGTGAATATGTCGTAGTATTTTTTATCAATGTCGTCCTTTGGAACAAAGCCAGATTCTTTGAATCTTTCTATATACGTCTTCCTAACGTATTTCTTAGCCTTCCATGCTGGAAGGAAGTAATGTGTAGTATCTTCGCCTTCTACAATTATTCTTCCTGACGTTGGCTCATATAGTCTCAAAAGCGTCATACCAACGGTGGTTTTTCCACATCCGGATTCACCAACAAGACCGACAGTTTCACCCTTGTATACTTCAAAGCTCACTCCATCTACGGCCTTGACCCACGCCACGATGCGTTTGAAAACCCCTGCTCGAATTGGGAAATGTTTGACAAGGTTGTCTATACGCAGGAGAACTTCTCGCTCAGATTTAGCAGGACTATTGTTCGTTTGAGTGACAGCCTGTCTGTTTTCCATCATGCGCCTTCACCAGCCTTAAGTATCTTCTGTGCTTCTTCTAACTTATGGTAGAAGAAACACCTTGAATAATGCCCTGGTTCAACCTCTACAAGCTCTGGCATTTCAATTGTACATCTTTCTTCCTTAAAGTCACACCTGTTGCTGAATCGGCAACCCGGTGGGAAGTGCAATGGGTCTGGAACCATTCCTGGTATACTGTAAAGTCTTTCCTGCTCAACATCGAGCCTCGGAATGGAATTCAAAAGTCCCCATGTGTATGGATGCTTGGGTTTCTTAAAGAGCGTCTTCACATCGGTAGTTTCCATGACTTTTCCACCGTACATAACGACAACTCTGTCAGCATTTTCGGCAATCACACCGACATCGTGAGTAATGAGTATAATTGCCATGCCATATTCTTCTTGAAGTTCTTTCATAAGCTCAAGTATTTGAGCTTGGATGGTAACGTCTAAAGCTGTTGTTGGTTCGTCCGCTATCAAGAGCTTTGGCCTACAGGAAAGAGCCATGGCAATCATTGCCCTCTGCCTCATACCACCTGATAATTCATGCGGATATTCATCCACTCGTTTTTCCGGTTCGGGAATTCCAACTTTTCTTAGCATCTCTATTGCCATCAGTCTTGCTGTTTTCTTATCAACATCCTGGTGAAGTAAAATAGCTTCCATAATCTGTTCGCCTATCGTAAACACTGGGTTCAATGCTACCATTGGTTCTTGGAATATCATAGCAATATCGTTACCTCTGATTTTTCTCATTTCATCTTCGCTGAGTTCTAATAAGTTCTTACCGTTAAATATTATCTGGCTGCCTTCTTCTATTCGTCCCTTTGGGTCAAGTAGTCTCATTATGGCAAGGGAGGTAACACTCTTACCACTTCCAGATTCACCAACGATTCCAAGAGTTTCACCCTCGTAAACGTCAAAGTCAACACCATCAACTGCTTTGATGACTCCGTCTTCTGTATAGAAATACGTCCTTAAATTCCTTACACTCAAAAGTGGTTGCTTTTTTTCCAATTTATTCACCTCCAGCCATTTCAACCGTTATTTCAGTCTTGGGTCAAATACGTCTCTCAAAGCATCACCGACGAGGTTCCAGGCAAGCACAAACAAAACCATAGCCATACCTGGATAAAAGACCGCATACCAATACGTAAATGCTGAACCACTTGTCCCAAGTATCCAGTTCCTTGTGAAGTTGAGCATTGAACCCCAGTCGGCATATCCCAGAGGCGCACCAAGTCCCAAGAACGAAAGACCTGCTGCAGTGATGACAAGAGACCCCATACGCATCGATGCTTGAATAAGAACTGGGAATATAGTGTTTGGCAGGATATGTCTTATTATAATGAAGAAGTCCTTAACCCCAAGTGCCTTGGCAGCTAAAACGAATTGCTCTTCTTTGACTTGAAGAATATTAGCCCTGATAAGCCTTGCAGCACCCATCCAACCAAAGACAGTCATTGCAATCATAACCTTGTCAAGACCGTTACCTAAGATTGTGGTTAAAACCATTGCAGCCAAAAGGAACGGGATGGACATAAAGGTATCTGTGATTCTCATAAGTATTTCATCAATCCATCCACCGTAGTAACCAGCAATTGAACCAATTATAATACCGAAAATCGTAGAAAGTATAGTAACGGTCAATCCTATATAAAACGCAGTCCTTGTGCCCCACACAACTCCGTAAAATATGTCTCTTCCCTGTATCATACCAAACGGATGTTCACGTGATGGAGGAACAGGTTCTGAACTCCAAGTAATAATTGGCATTATGTAGGGATTATCTAACTTCATTGGTTTACCTTCCTCATCAAGCATCATCGGATTCAATGGTTTTGCGATGACTGGCGCGAATATAGCCACGAGGATGAAAAATATAAGAAGCGAAAAACCAAGAATAGCAGAAGGATTTCTCAATATCTTTCTCAAAACTCGTCTGAATTCCGTGTTCATTTTTGTTGTTGTTACACCTTCACTCATCTTGTGGCACCTCCTTAACCAAGTCTGACACGTGGGTCGAATACTGCGTATAGTATATCAATGATGAGGTTACCGAGCACTAACAATATCGAATAGAACAGAGTAGATCCTAACACTGTAGCGTAATCAAGTTGAACAGAAGCTTCAGCAGCTAATCTTCCTATACCTGTTCTGTTAAATATAACCTCGATTATAACCGTACCCGAGAGCAAGCCTATTACCATGGCACCTGCAACTGTTACAACCGGAATCATAGCATTTCTCTTTGCGTGCTTATGTATAACATCTTTTTCAGGAACTCCTTTTGCCCTTGCAGTCCTCACATATTCTTTAGAAAGAACTTCAAGCATACTTGACCTTGTAATTCTTAACAAATACGCCCACCAAAGGAATGAAAGAGTTATGACTGGTCCTATTATATGCCTGAGTGCATCCCAGAAAATATCAAGTCTTCCGTTAATAAGAGCATCAATTGTAAGAAGGTGTGTGACCTTTAAGTACTGGGGTGACTTGACAATTTCTTCAGCCCATTGTGAAAGGTTTCCCGGAGGGAACCAACCAAGCACTGAATAAAAGACCATAAGCACGAGCAATCCAAAAACAAAGTCCGGGAAAGACCATCCAATGATTGCAATAATCCTAATGAAGTGGTCTAAGAACTTATCGCGTTTAACTGCTGCAGTAACACCAAGCCAAATACCTACACCAACAACTGGGAATAATGCATACAGAGCAAGTTCAAGCGTGTACGGGAACCTACTCCAAATCGCTTTCAAAACAGGTTCTTTTCCAACCTGTGACCAACCAAGGTCACCTTTGAGTGCATTAAATAACCATTTACCGTACCTTTCAACAAAAGGTTTGTTCAAACCGTACTTCTCCTTCAAAGCATCCAGCTCAGCTGGGGTCAACTTATCAAATACGTTTGGGTTAACGTATGAAGCAAGAAGCTTATCTGGACCCAGTATCTGGAAGAGCGAGAAGATAATCAGCGACACACCCAACACGATGAGTGGTAACAGGAGTAACCTTCTGATAATAAACGTTGTCAACTACATCCACCTCCTGGAGAAATATATTGACATGCCAATTTTCCTTTATTAACTCACAGAAACATTTTGACTCTTCCCATGCTTAAATTATAACACCCGTGAACTTTTTATCAACTTACTTAACAAGAATTTAAATGTCTTTCAGGTAAGATAGTTCGTTTAATAAACTTTCTGTAGCCTTTTTCCCAATTAATCGTTCAATTTCTTCCCTTGACGCTTTTTTCAATTCTTCAACCGAGGAGTAACGCTCAAGTAATATTCTTTTTCTTTTAGGACCTATCCATTTTATCTCATCTAAGAAACTTCTCAAGGACCTCTTAGTTGCCAGCTGTCTTGCAAACGTATTTGCAACTCTGTGTGTTTCATCTCTGAGTTTTACTAACAATCTCAAAACAGGATGGTCATAACTTAAGCTCACAGCTCCATGCTTGGTTACAATCACCTCTTCTTCCTTGGCTAATCCAATAACATCGCACTTTTTACCTATAGCTTCTAACGCTTCGTACACTGCATTAACCTGTCCGATGCCCCCATCAACAAAAATGAGGTCAGGTAATTCATGTTTAGTGTACCTTCTTTTTATGAGCATTCTTATACTTGCGTAGTCATCCAAAATATCACCCAATTTGTATCTTCTATACTCTTCCCTTTTGACTTCCCCGTTTTCGAAAACTATAAGCGAAGCGACCGTATTTTTGCCGGAAGTGTGAGATATGTCAATTCCTTCTATCCGATAAGGTACTCTACTCAAGCCTAACAATTCCTTCATCTGCCTAAGAATAGCCTTGTTGGAAAGTATCAACCCTATTTCGTAATTGAGGTTTTCAATAGCCTTGTCAAGTAATTGGGAATAGAGTTCGGCTTTAGGTGTTGGAACTATGAATTCTATTCCGAGCACTTTCGCTAGTTTTGTTAGCCCTCTGCTTTTTTGTTCAACTAAAACAATCTTTGGCAGTTCAGCCCCCCTCGATACATAAAACTGTTCTACAAAATCCTCAAGCGTGCCTTCAAATTCGTAAAGTAACTTACCAATCAGATAACCTGAACGGATTCTCAAAACCAAATAGGTATTGCTCTTACCAACTATGACATCTAAATTAACTTGGTCAGGCAAGACTACACCTTGCGCTTCCATAACTTTGCTGAAATTCATCAATATATCTCTATACTTGGCTGCGTTTTCAAAATCTAACAGTTTCGCGTGTTGCTCCATTTTGGTTTTGACATATGCAACAACATCAGAGAAGTTTCCGCTAAGCACTGTTTCTAGCTTCTTCAACCTTTTTTTATATTCTTCAACACTTTCCTCACCTACGCATACTCCGGAACAAAGTCCAAGGTGGTAATCCATACAAGGTTTCTTTATCGATGTTAAGTCTCTCTTACATGTTCGAAATTTGTAAACTTTTCTAAGCACTTCGAAAAGTTGCCGAGTAAAACTAACATTTGTGTAGGGTCCGTAAAAACTTCCGGTTCCATTGCGTGAACGGACAATCTCTAAATATGGGACTTCGTCGTCACTTATACGTATATAAGGATACACTTGTGTGTCTTTGAGCATAGCGTTGTATTTTGGTTTGTGTTCAAAAATTAGATTGGCTTCCAAGATAAGTGCTTCCTTTTCGTTTGAAACCAGTATAATTTCCAAATCATCCGCTTCCTCTACTATTAGCTTACTCTTTCCTGAAGTTGCCCTAAAATGTGATGTTAATCTTTTCTTTAAGTCCTTTGCCTTGCCAATGTAGATATAATCAGTGCCTTTTTTAAATAGATACACCCCTGCTTTGTGAGGGATGTCATTTAGAATATCTGGATTAACCATGCCCAGTTTCGCACCCCTGTTTAAATTAATCGTCTTTTGGTTATATTATACTACCTTACGCTGCTTTTTGCACTGGTTTTCACATTCAACGCAAAAGTTAACTAAAGTTAATGAGTTTTTCGTTGAAGAAAAAACTATTTGAGAGTAAACTTAACATGAATTAGCAAAACGGCTAGACGTTTTTTCGTGGGGGTGTAATAATGCCTGAGAAGTACATAGTAGTGACTGGTGGTGTTTTGAGCGGTATTGGAAAGGGAATATTCTCCGCCTCTCTTGCAAGACTTCTAAAAGAAGTTGGGGTTGATATAAATGTGTTAAAAATAGACCCGTATCTAAATGTTGATGCAGGAACGATGAATCCGAATCAACATGGAGAAGTTTTTGTCACCGACGATGGTTACGAAGCAGATCTCGACCTTGGGCATTACGAAAGATTCTTAGGTGTTAGTATGTCGCGAAAGAATAACATTACAGCTGGGCAGATATATTCGACAATAATCCAACGTGAACGCGAGGGAAAATATCTTGGCTCTACTGTTCAAGTCGTTCCACATGTTACTTCCGAGATAAAAGACCGAATTACATCGATGCCGGGCAAAGTACTTTCAATCGAAATAGGAGGAACTGTCGGGGACATAGAAGGCGAAGTATTTCTCGAAGCAGTTAGAGAGCTCGCTTTTGAAAAGAACAGAAACGATTTTCTATTTATACATGTTACGTATGTTCCGTACTTAAGAGTTACTAACGAATTCAAGACAAAACCAACACAACAATCGGTTCAGTTGCTGAGAAAAATAGGAATTCAGCCAGATGTTATTGTTGTTAGAAGTGAGATGCCAATAGATTCTCAAAGCCTTTACAAAATAGCACTTTTCAGTGGAGTTCCAAGAGATATGGTCATAAATCTACCAGATGTTGGAAATGTCTACCAAATTCCAGAAACACTCTACGAAGCTGGCGTTCATAAACTCGTTGCCAATCGACTCAACATTCAAATTGAAGAAAAACCACTCGGTTGGACATACCCAAAGTCGTTTAAGCCATACAGAATCGCACTCATTGGTAAATATCTTGGAACAGACGATGCTTACAAGAGTATCATCGAATCTATTTTCCTTTCCGGCGTCCAAAAACCTGTCGTTATAGATGCTCAGGAACTTGAGGAACTGGACGATGAAGGTGTTGCACAAAAGCTCTCTAGTTTCGATGCACTAATAATCCCTGGTGGATTTGGCAGGCGTGGAATTGAAGGGAAGATAAAAGCAATAAAATACGCGAGAGAAAACAAAAAACCTATCCTTGGTATATGCCTTGGAATGCAACTTATGGTTATAGAATTTGCAAGAAATGTCTTTAACTTAAAAGGTGCCAATTCAACAGAATTTGATGTTGAAACTCCTTATCCTGTTGTAAATATGATGGAAGAGCAAAAGAAAATTATGAACCTCGGTGGCACAATGAGACTCGGTGCCCAAAAAATGCAGGTTCTTAAAGGGACAAAGCTATATAGCGTTTATGGACAAGAAGAGGTTTACGAAAGACATAGGCATCGATACGAAGCAGATACCGTTAACTTTGGGTTTATGTACAAACTCCCAGGGGAGGAAGGTTACAAACTAACGATATCCGGAAAGTCTGAATTTCTTGAAGCTATCGAATTAGATGACCACCCATTCTTTGTTGGTATCCAGTATCATCCTGAATACAAATCAAAAGTTGGGGCACCGCATCCACTCTTTACCGCTTTAATAAAAGCAATAGAGGAGGTCAACAGGTGAGCGCAAAAATTAAAACCCTGATTGCAGATTACCATATTCATAGTAGATACTCGCCGGACTCACAATCGGAAATCGAAGACATCATTGAGACTTCTCGGGAAAAAGGAATAAATCACATAATAATCACTGACCATTATGAACTGGCTGATGAACATGCGAATGTCATAGACGTTGATACTTATCGTTCTGAGATGGAAAAATACTCACTTCCAGTTGGAGTTGAGCTTGGTTGGGATGGAGTAAAAGAATTAAACGTGGACACAAAGAAATTTGACTACGTTTTACTTTCTCACCACCAAGTGGAAGAACCGATTACTCAGGAAAGTTACAAAAATTACCTTCTTCGTTTGTTAGATATAATGAAAAGATTCGATGAGTATCACGCACTTGCGCACTTGATTTTCCAAGAAGATATCAAAAAAATAAGGAACCATTTTCTGTGGAACTGTACGATATTATCAGTGAGATAATGAAGATACTTATCAAAAATGGCAAAATGCTCGAGGTAAACACTGCGGCTATTGAAATTTACGGAGAACCGAACCCTTCCATCGAACTTCTAAGGCTTTACAAGTCTCTTGGAGGAAGGAACATAACAATTGGTTCTGATGCACACTCGTTGGAACAGATAGGAAGAGGAATTGAGAGAGGTATTGAAATACTCAGGGAATTAGGTTACAATTATATCTTAGTGTTCGATGCTGAATGGCGAGAGGTAAGGATTTAAAAGGATTTAATAAAGTGAATAATTGGATACATCACAAAAATACGTAGAGGAGGTTGGACATTATGGAAATTAGCGCTCAGATGGTTAAAGAACTTCGTGAAAGAACAGGTGCTGGTATGATGGATTGTAAAGCTGCGCTTGCTGAAGCAAACGGCGATATGGAAAAGGCTATAGAAATACTCAGAAAGAAGGGTCTTGCAAAGGCTGCGAAAAAGGCTGGAAGAGAAACGAAAGAAGGACTTATCATCTCTTATGTTCACCACAACGGAAAAATAGGTGTCCTTCTTGAACTCAACTGTGAAACAGACTTTGTTGCAAGAACAGATGAATTCAAAGAACTTGGAAACAAAATTGCAATGCACATTGCAGCTATGGCTCCAAGATGGGTCAAAAGAGAAGACGTCCCAGCGGATGTTATCGAAAAGGAAAAAGAAATATACAGAGAACAACTGAAAGATTCTGGTAAACC
>Ga0272449_1003033_pt1 | contig 14868 bp, 14 predicted proteins | sample YNPCB0241_FD_198679 | JGI IMG/M metagenome (GOLD analysis project Ga0272449, IMG submission 198679) | Hot spring sediment microbial communities from Yellowstone National Park, WY, United States - YNP-CB-024-1 | ecosystem: Environmental > Aquatic > Thermal springs > Hot (42-90C) > Sediment...
GGTTGAGCTGCCTCCACAACACACATCTGAAACATGCTCCAGATGTGGGTGGGCCAATAAAGACCTGAATAGAAGCATATTCAGATGTGGGGGTTGTGGACTAACGATAGATAGGCAGCTCAACGCCGCCATCAACCTCTACCTGAGAATGGAGGGGGCTCCCCATCAACTCTGGTGGGATAGAAATATCCTACCAACCTTGGTGGGTGGGTGCCTCCTGACAGGGGCGGAGCAGAAGGCCCCCAATGAACTCGTGAGGGGGCTGCATGAAGCCGTGAAGCCCAAGCTCTACTATGCATATGATAGATATGCTGATGCATACCTACCTATGCCTACGTAGAGTGAAAACCCCTGATCCTATCCTGAAGAAAACTCATAGCCTCCCTGATCTTCTCCGCGTCCTTCTTTTCAGCTATAAAGTCAATAGTCACAAGTGATATGCCGTCCTCAATCCCCTTTGGATTGCTTTTGAGATATAATCCAGGATATCGTTTCATAGTTTCAACTAGGATGGGTGCTAGGGATGATTCGAAAACCCCTTTCAGGGTTAGGGACTCGGTGACGTAGGAACGACCGCCCGATTCTGAGAGCATGAGGGGTGCGATGTGATTCTCAAAAATGTCCTGAAGCTCTCTGGGCACTCCGGGAAGGCACACTATCCTGGTGGATCTCAATTCAACCAAAACACCGGGAGCTGTTCCAACCCTATTAGCGAGGGGCTTCGAGCCTACCGGAAGCTTTGCCATCTTCAGCCTCTCCTTCGTCAGCTCAACCGACGCTATCAACCCCGTCCTCTTCATCTCCTCATATCTAAGTCTCAGCATCTCAACAGCTTTCCTGTTGAGCCTCAACCCGACTCCCAACGCCCTTGCCACACCCTCCAATGTCTTATCATCATGTGTGGGACCCAAACCGCCGCTGATCAGCAGCCACCCCGGCCTCCGCTTCAACACCTCTCTAATGCAGACGGATATAGCGGCCACATCATCCCTTACAATCGTAGCCCTCTCCACCAAGTAGCCCAGCCTACTCAGCCTCTCGCATAGCCATTGTAAATTTGTATTTAGAGTCCTACCGTCGAGCAACTCGTTCCCGACATTGACAACCTCCACTGCAAGCTTGGCTGCCTTCATCGGTCCCAACTACCCATCGGCGACAATTAAGGGTGACTCCATCACAGGATAAAATTATTTAGAGGACCGTGTGATATAAAATGCATGGCCGAACATTACAACTTCATCGGCGGCGAGTGGGTTGCCTCCAGCAGCGGCCGACTCTTCCCATCCATCAACCCAGCCCATAAGAACCATGTCCTGGGATATTTTCAGGCGAGTGTGGAGGCTGATGTGAAGGCTGCAGTGGACGCCGCCGAGGAGGCCTTTCCAAGATGGTCCGAGACACCTCCGCCCGTGAGAGGTGAGATTTTATTCAAGATAGCGCTGAGGCTGGAGGAGAAGAAGGAATCTCTGGCCAGGACGATGACGATGGAGATGGGGAAGGTTCTTACGGAGGCAAGGGGCGATGTTCAGGAGGCTATAGACACCTTCAAGTACATGGCTGGTGAGGGTAGAAGACTTTTCGGACATACGACCACTAGCGAGCTGAGGGACAAGTTCGCCATGACTGTCAGAAGACCAATCGGTGTGGCAGCGGTCATCACGCCATGGAACTTCCCCATCGCCATACCCGGCTGGAAGATGGCCGCAGCTCTAGCAGCCGGCGATACGGTGGTGTTCAAGCCTGCCAGCGACACACCCCTATGCGCCACCGAGCTTGTGAAGACTATGGCGGAGGCAGGGCTGCCACCAGGTGTTGTGAACCTTGTCACAGGCTCGGGGTCCGAGGTGGGGCTGCCTCTGGTGAGGAATAGGAAGGTGCGGATCGTGAGCTTCACAGGCTCGAGGGATACTGGTGAGGAGATATTGAGGCAGGCCGGTGTGAAGAAGGTGGGGCTTGAACTAGGTGGGAAGAACCCCATCATAATCATGGCAGATGCAAACCTGCAGCTGGCCGTTGATGGATGTATATGGGGCGGCTTCGGAACCTCTGGACAGAGATGCACAGCGGCCAGCCGTATAATAGTCCATAGGGACATCTATCAAAACTTCATCAGGTACTTCCTAGAGAGGGCGTCCAGGCTTAGGGTGGGAGATGGGCTGGACAGCACAGTTGATATGGGGCCCATAGTAAATGAGAACCAGTTGAAAAAGATCCACAGCTATACCGAGATCGGCATCTCGGAGGGTGCGAAACTCTCTCTGGGAGGAAACATATTGAGGGGCGGACACTATGATGAGGGCTTCTACTATCCGCCAACCATATTTGAGAATGTGAAGTCGGATATGAGGATAGCTCAGGATGAGATATTCGGCCCTGTTGTTTCGGTGATAAGGGTTGACTCGTTTGATGAGGCTATAGAGGTGGCCAATGATACCCGCTACGGCCTATCATCGTCGATCTATACCAATGATATCCGGACCGCCTTTAAGGCTATCGAGAAGCTTGAAGCTGGGATAACATATGTGAACGCGCCCACCATAGGAGCCGAGTCCCACCTACCATTCGGAGGGGTGAAGGAGACGGGAAACGGTGTTAGAGAGGGCGGGATACATGGCATCGAGGAATTCACAGAGGTCAAAACGGTTTATATAGATTATTCGGGCCGGCTCCAGAGGGCGCAGATAGATACCTCGTATGGGTGAGCTTGTATGGAGAACCCGGCCCTGACCGAGACCGAGCTGAACAACCTCGTCTCAAAGTCCTTCGACAGGTTGGAGAGGATAAGACATGAGGAAGCCGCCAAGAGATGCGGGGTCATCTATCTGCGGGGCTCCGAAAGCTCCGGCGGAAGATACATTGTGAATGTGTTGAATAAGACGTACACCGTGGAGCTTGGTCAGAGGGCTGTCCTCGACCTTATGACCGGCAGGCAGGCTGGTGGGAAGCTCTCCTATGTCATTCTAGCATATCTCCTTTCAGATGGTGGGCATTCGGGGCCGGAATCATGGCATCCAATTCAGAACCTCCTCAAGACCCCCACCCTGACCTCCTATTTCCAGAAGAACGTCACAAGGCCCATCACCAAGCTCTTCGGATTCGATAGTCAGAGCTTTGAAAGATGTTCCATCGCACTGGGTGGTGTGAGGGAGAAGAAGATGGGCGGCAGCAGTTATTCCTTCCTCTTCCTCCCCAAGGTGAAGCTCGTATTCCAGCTGTGGGCGGGTGATCCTGAAGACCTAACCCAGCCGGAGGCAAGCATATCATATAACACGCCTGCACCCCGCTACCTATCCACCATCCCACTAATCTACGCCTGCGAGATAATAGTGGGCTTTCTAGAGAAAGAGAGCAAGTCCCCCACAGGTAGAAAAAGGGCTTGAGACTAGTCATCGAGAACTGTAGGGCCTACACCTCTTTCAACCCACCCAGAATTGCTACAAGACTAGAGATAGAAGACGGAGTAATATCATCTCTGGATGGGGGCGGCGCATCCTCCCACATCCTAGACCTGGGCGGGAGAGCCGTCATACCAGCCCTTACCGACAGCCATATACACCTTGTGGAGCTGGCTACCCAAGGTGATTTGCTCGACCTCCGCACTGTGGGGAGCAAGGCTGAAATGCTGAGACGTGTCGCCACCGCTGGCAAGTCTGGTTTCGTATATGGTTATGGCTGGGATCAGGAGAAGATGGACGCCATCCCAACGGCCGAGGAGCTGGAGGCAGCATCTGGCGGAAGACCTGTTCTCCTGGAGAGGGTCTGCGGTCATGTCGGGGTAGCCAGCCTAAGCACCCTCAAGCTACTTGGCAGACGGCCGTCGGATGGAACGTCTGGACTGGTCGTGGAGGATGATCTTGAAAAGCTCAGGGAGTATATTCCCAAGCCGGGGCCAGACCACATCATCACGGGTCTTCAGCTGATTCAGAGAGAGCTACTTAGATATGGTTTGACGCGACTGCATGTGATCGTTAGGGATAGAATTCATTTGGAGGCCCTGGATTTGCTGGCTTCATCTGGAGACCAAGACATACTGTGTTACATTACGCCGGATCTGATACCATATGTTGCAAAGACCCATAATGTCAGGATCCAAGGTGTGAAGGTGTTTGTCGACGGATCCCTAGGCGGATGGACTGCAGCCCTAAGACAGCCATACGCCGATAAACCGGTTAGAGGAGTGCTAAGACATGGTAGAGAGGATATTAGGAATATACTGGAGCTGTGTTCCGTTAATGGTTTGCAGCCAGCCTTCCACGCTATAGGTGACGAGGCCATATCAGTTGTCCTAGATGCTATTGAAGAGTTCGGAGGGTTTGAAAGGACAAGGATCGAGCATGCATCGTTGATGGATGATGAGATGATTAGAAGGGCTGCCAGGCTGGGTGTTATCCTGTCCATCCAACCCATGTTCGCTGTATCGGATACTTGGCTGGACAAGAGGCTTGGGGATAGGGTTCGGATGTGCTATAGGTTTCGAAGCATGCTCTCCATGGGATGTGTCTTGTGCGGTGGCTCGGACGCTCCGGTGGAGCCGGCCAATCCTTTTAGGGGAATATGGGCCGCAGTATATGGAAACCCCAGCATTAGAGAGAGGTTGGAGATATGGCAGGCCCTTGAAATCTATTCATCCGGTGCGGCCTATGCATCAGGTGATGAGAAGCGCTGGGGCCGTATAGCTCCCGGATACACTGCAGATCTCATCGTACTAGATAGGGATCCGCTCGGATTGGATCCAGTCTCCCTCAAGAGCCTTCGTCCGGTAATGACTATTAGAAGGGGCCGTGTGGTGGCTAGCCTCTAACCCACTCCCTGTCAGGCACTCCAGCCCTTTTATTGCACACCCTAGCGAGCGTAAACAATAGTGTGGAGAGCCTGTTGAGATAGGCTGGTATCTCAGGCTTCACCTCCTCTGACTCCATGAGCCTAGCTATGTTCCTCTCAGCTCTCCTAGCCACCGATCTACATATGTGGAGGGCCGCCGCCACAGGTGTTCCACCCGGATAGATGAAATGCCTCAAGGGCTCGAGCTCCCGCTCATACATTTCCATAAGCGTCTCCAACTCCGAAAGCCATTGACCCAGCTTAAATCTCTCACCATCACCCATGGCTAGATGGGCGCTGATGTGGAAAAGATGCGTCTGGATCTTAGTTATCGTCTCTCTCACATCGGCATACTCCACCAGTGAACACGCATATCCCAGCATTGACATCAGCTCATCTATAGTGCCATATGCTTCAACCCTTGGATGGCTCTTCCTCACCCTGCCCAGGTTTGGAACATCCGTGAAACCATCATCGCCACGTCCCAAGCCTGTTTCCCTTTTCCATCAGGATGCTGGCCGCCTAATATTCTCATGCAATAGGCTTATAGAGTGTATGACTTTATTCTTTAGAAACTGTTGTAGCTGTAGCAGGCATATCGTGCTGTCGGTGACAACAGTCTCCCCGCCTATCCTGTCAACAGCCTCCACCAGTTCGCCCACGATCATCCTACTCATCTCGAAGCCAGCGCCCACTCCCCATACACCAGCCATACCACAGCATCCCACATCCAGTCCCAGCACATCATATCCAAGTCTCTCCAGAAGCAGTTTTGTGGGAGGATGAGCATGTAAATCCCTGCTATGACAGGGCCAGTGATAGATCAGCCGGCCATACACGGGCTCCAGGGCCTCCACCTCTAGGATTTTGATGAGATAGTTGGAGAGGCTATAGGTCCTGAGCGCCACCTTGCTAGCCTTCACGGTTTTCAACAGCTTCGGATAGATCCGCCTGAGCATGTATTCGGCCGTCGGCTCCAGGCATACGACCTCATGATCCGACTCCACATAGGGTGCTAGGTTATCAACGTTAAGATTGGCCATCTTCCTCGCCAAGTCCAGGAGCCCATTCTGGAATAGGGGCATGCCACTCCCAGTCTGCGGCGGCAAAGAGACATCCACACCCAGGCCGGAGAGCATCAACCCAGCCTCCAACCCCAGCTCAGGAAAGAGATACATTATCATGGAGTCTGTGAAGAGAACAGCTTTGCCGACAGGGTGTTCAGGCTTCTCCACCCTTCTGAAAAGCTCCCGCAGGCTTTTCGATGGAATACTCGGCAGAATCCTCCTATGGTCTATATCGAGGATCTTCTCCATCAGGGTTCTCATAGATGGGTTGGAGAGAATAATGTTGGAGAGATGGGGAAGTCTTGAGGCGGTTCTGAGGATTCTCTCATAGTTCGCCGCTAGGAACGGTGGTTTGGAAGAACCCGATCGTACAGCCCTGTCCTTCACCGCCGAGATTAGGTATGGGATGTCTATGTTAACAGGACACTCTCCCATGCATAGTCCACAGCTTATACAGAGATGGGAAAAGCCTGCTGCAGCCTCCGCACCCGCCGTTATATATGTCCAGGGTATTCCTATCGGCCCCGTGTAGATGTGGCCGAATATCTTGCCGCCTACAAGCCTGTATGTTGGGCAGACGTTGAAGCATGCCGAGCATCTAATACATCTGAGGGTTTCTCTGAGCTCAGCATCTCCGGAAGCCCTCATCCTACCGTTATCCACTAGGACTAGGTGAAACTCCCTACCTTCCCCAAACTCCCTTGCATTGGGTGAGATTATGGTCAGGTACGAGGTTAACCTCTGGCCCGTAGCACTAGCCACTTGGATCTCCACGGTTCTAAGCGCCTCATACATGTTGGACACGACCTTCTCAACACCCGCCACGCATATGTAGATCCTCGGGATCGATGTGACAAGCCTTTCATTCCCCTCATTGGTCACTATTATGATGGAGCCAGTGTCGGCTGATATGGCATTAGCACCCGTTATTCCCACATCAGCCATCAGAAAATATCTCCTGAGGTCATCCCTCACATGCCTGACGATCGCCGATGGGGTGGGTTGTAGATTGCTGGAGAGAATCTTGGAAATCTCCGACGCGGTCATATGTATGGCCGGAGCTAGGATATGGGATGGCTTTTCTCCCGCCAGCTGGATTATCCTCTCACCCATGTCGGTTTCCACAACATCCAAACCAGCAGCCTCCAGAGCATGGTTAAGCCCTATCTCCTCTGTCGTCATAGACTTGGTCTTTAGAATCAGCCGCCCGTGACATCGCCTCACAACATCCACCACATAGTCTGTGGCCTGGGAGGGAGTTTGAGCGAGATAGAAATGGCCTCCAGCTTTCTCCACCGCATGCCTAAGCCTGTCAATGTTTGAAGCCAGCTTTTCCAAGTTCTTATCCCTCAGTGTCTGGAGTTCTTCAAGGACTGATGGCGTAATCTGCGACATCCTCAGACTCCTCGCACGCCTCACACTGTCCAGCGATTCCCTCAGTAGATGTTGACCGCGTATCATTCCTCCACCACTATTAGGGCTATCACCTTATCGGGGCCGTGGACACCCCTCACATATGTCTGTTCAACATCCAGTGTCCTGCTTGGACCTGATATGATTGAAACAGTCTTACCATTGGCGACGCCATTAGCGATAATCTCGTTGAGGTCTATGAGGGATGGTAGGATCCTCCCAGCCCATACAACGCCCAAATATGCCTCAGGAAAGCATGTCACAAGCCTCTCCGCAACGCTCTCAGTGAATATGACCAGAGAGCCTGATTCGGCAACTGCATAGTCAACGCCTGTGACAGCCATCCTGAACCTCGCTATCTCACCAAAATTCATCCCATCCTCTACGTGATTTAGTCTATTGATGATGTTTTCTGGAAGACTCCTAAGCACTTCCCTGGGATAAAATGCTGCTGGCTCCAATCCAACCCTATCCATGACAAGCTCCAGATTCCGGTAGAGGTCCTCCGATCCCCTGCAGACTATGGCCTGGGACCCGTTCTCCACCAGCCTATCCACAAATATATTAAGAATCCTCCTCTTTTCCAACACCTTTTTTCACGTCACCACCAATTATGCTGAGGAGCTTCTCCCGTCTCAACGTGAAGGTCGGCTTCTCCGGTATTATACCCTCCGGCCTCTGAAGGAGAATTACCAGGAGGACCGCACCCAGTATAAGTGTGTCAAGCCATACGATATTGAAGGGGACGAAACCGGCCAGCCTGTCTTTATAGAATATTATTAGTTGGCGGAAGACCACGAAGGCCGAGGTTCCGGCCAGTGTGCCCACATTATTAGCCGTTCCACCTAGGATCACCATAACCCATGGCCAAAAGGTCCAGCTAACCCTGCTGTAGGTGGTGGCTATGACACCCCCCGTATAGAGGGCGTATAGGGTTCCGCCCAGCGATGCTATTGCGGAGCCGACCACAAGTGTCCTCATCCTTAAGCCGGCCACATCCTTCCCCAATGACTCGGCTGTCACCTCATTATCCCTCATAGCCCTTAGCAGTCTTCCCAACGGCGACCTGACAAGAAGCTCCGCATAGAAGTAAACTCCTGCAGCGATCAAAATGATGAAGACAGTTGCTACTACAAACCTGAGCTCGCCACCGGCCCAAGCATATAGATTGGGCACTGAGATGCCTAACGTGCCACCAACCAACGGCTCGTAATTCAACCCGATTATTCTCAGCATCTCACCCATGGCGAGGAGGACCATAGCTAGATAGTCACCCCTCAGCCTGATTCCTGGATATGATGTGATGAAGCCGAGGAAGCCGCCGAGGAGTCCAGATGATACTAGAGTTATTATGATCAGCAGGAGTGCGAACCCTATGTTGGAGGCGATCACACCTCCCAACCAGTCAATTACTGCATTATTGCATGGAATATACTGGCCTAATGCTTCATCAAGGCTTGTCAATATTTTCAAACTGCCCGCCTCTTCTTGCCCACAAACTATATTCACAATATCTCCGTGTGGGAAAAGCTTAAGCAGGAGTATCCCAACCCTTCCCGGCAGAAAACCGGCTAGGAATGCACCACCGGCCACAGCCAGAACCTTTCCAAAATGGGGGATGCCGGCATAACCATACTCAATATTGAGGCTTATGGTTATGATGAGGTAAACCGCTAGCTGTGCCGTCACGGCTAATACGAAGTTCACTTCAATCGGTAGCGCCAGATGTCTTCACCCTAGATAGGCTTGGCCAGCTTATGCCCGTGATACCCTGGGGTGCGAAGAGGAGTGTGATGGACATGGCAACCAGTGGGATCACAGGCCTATACGGTATTATCCAAGGTCCGAGGGCTGTGGCCAGCTCGGCTGTCCCAAGTATCTCGGCTGCACCAATAACTAGTCCGCCCAGAAGGGCTCCATAGAGGTTTTGAAAACCGCCCACAATGCTCGCCGCAAAGATGCTCACCAGTATCTGCGAACCTGTCTCAGGGCCTGTGAGAAACCAGAGGGGCATATAGCTCCCCGCCACACCCGCCAAACCGCCTGAGATAAACCATGAGATGGCATAGGCCAGCCTAACATTAATCCCAACAACCTCGGCTAGAGGCGGGTTCTCGATGGCGGCCCTCATGCCCGTGCCGAATTTAGTTCTTGTGAGAAGCGTGTGGAGGGCTACTATTGAAGAGATCATAGTTATGGGTGCTATGAAGAACATCGCAGGCTCATCCAATCCCCTCACCTCACCCAAACCCAGAGCCGATGCCAATGGGCTGAAGTCTATCCTATAGTCGATCTTCCTAAGGAAGACAGCCCTAGCCTGCTCCACCAGTCTTCCAAAATTCTCCGTCAGATAGTCCGCATATATGTTGATGATGCTGAAGATGAGGAACTCGAAGGCTATTGTCGCAATCATGAGCTGGAGATAGCTTGCACCCCTCCTGCTGAGGGGATGTAGTATTCCCAGATACATTGATAGGGCTACAAGCCCGGAGATGAGGAATGAGAGGGGTGCTGAGAGGTATGGGTTGAGTCTGAAGAGCATACCAATTGTCAATGTTACATATATGCCTATAGTGGCGAAGCCTCCATGGGAGAAGTTGGGGACCTTGGTGGTCATGTATGTGAGCGTGAGGCCGGTGGAGAGCATCACTAGTATGCTGGAGTAAACAACTACATCCCTCACCAGGGGGTCCACCAGGGGCATGCACTGCAGAGATCATATCCTCACTTAAATAAATTGTCTTATGGGAAAATTTTTACGTGGTTCGGAAAAAGCTTATAACCATCCAATCAGCATGAAACCGGAAGGTGATAGGAAAAATGAGCAGTAAAGCCGTATCATCAACTCTGGCAGGCATCGCAGCCGTGGTAGCATTGCTGATAGGGATCGGTGCTGGGTTAGCGGTAGCGCCTATGGTATTCCCAGCCCGAGCCGTGACAGTCACAAACACCCAGACCGTGACCCAGACTGAGACAGCTGGCTTCACAGGTAAGATCGTTATAGGCGCCATACTTCCCTTGACCGGCGATCTGGCATCCTATGGTGAGAACAGCAAGGTGACTATCGAGATAGCTGTGAGGGATGTAAACGACTATCTGAGGAGGGCTGGGGTTCCTGTCACAGTGGAGCTGGCAATCGAGGACACCCAGACCAAGCCAGAAGTGGCTTTGACAAAGCTTCAGAGCCTAGCTGCTAAGGGTATTAAGATCTTCATAGGACCCCAGACAAGCGCAGAGGTTAGGCAGATAAAATCATATGCAGACTCTAACAAGCTACTCCTGGTGAGCCAGTCATCCACCGCCCCGGCTCTCGCAATACCCGACGACTACATCTTCAGATTCTGCCCTGATGACACTATACAGGGTCCTGCGATCTCGGCGGTTGCGAAGGCATTGGGTGTGAAGGCGGTTGTTCAGGTATGGAGAGGCGATGCATGGGGTGACGGCCTGCAGGAATCCACAAAAAAGTCGGGTGAGGCGTTAGGTCTAAAGTATGCTGAAGGTATTAGATACTCGCCTGAGGCCAAGGAGTTCAGCGCAGAAACCAGGCTTCTCAACGACAGGGTCACCCAGCTCCTGCAGACCTACAAGCCTGAAGAGGTCGGCGTGGAGCTAATAGCCTTCAATGAGGCTGTGACATTCATAGTCCAAGCATCCGAATACCCTAACCTCGCCAAGGTCAGATGGCTTGGCAGCGACGGCACCGCACAGCTGGATGAGCTGATCAAGGAGCCCAAAGCAGCCGAGTTCTCCGTCAAGGTGAACTGGATCAACCCCATCTTTGCTCCTACAGAGTCAGAGAAATATACTAAGCTCGTCGAGCAGTCCAAGGCACAGCTTGGAAGAGTTCCCGACAGCTATGCGATAGCAGCCTACGATGAAGTGTGGGTGCTCACCCTCGCAGTTCTACAGGTGGGCAAGTATGACGCCGAGGCGGTGAAGAATGTTCTGCCAAGTGTTGCCAACAACTTCTTCGGTGCGAGCGGCTGGATTACCCTCAACGCAGCCGGCGACAGGGCTACAGCCGACTATACACTCTGGGCTGTGAGGCCGGCCGCTGGCGGCTATGAGTGGGTTAAGGTAGGAGTTTATAACGCCGCCTCCGGCACCGTAACCCTCACGGGTTAAGCCTTTAATCTCCCCACATCCTTTTTTATATTAAAGATGGAAAAGATACTGGAGGTTATCAATGTCACAAAGATGTTCGGGGGACTGGCCGCCCTCAACTCACTAAGCCTTACGGTACAGAAGGGCCTTATGACACTTCTCATAGGCCCCAATGGCAGCGGCAAGACAACCCTCATCAACGTTGTAGCCGGGCTTTATAAGCCCGAGTCTGGCACAATACGGTTTGAAGGTGAGAATATTACGGGTCTCACACCTCATGAGATCTATAGAAGAGGGTTGGTGAGGACCTTCCAAATCCCCCAGCCCTTCACAAGGCTGACAGTCTTTGAAAACCTGATGACGGCCCGTGGATCCAACAGGGGTGAGAACTTTGCTCTGGCACCGCTGAGGAGGATGTGGATGGATGATGAGGAGAATGTCGCTAGGGAGGCGGCCAGGATCATCAAGCTTATCAGGCTTGAGCATGTGTGGGAGCAGCCAGCCTACAAGCTGAGCGGTGGTCAGATGAAGCTGCTGGAGGTGGGTAGGGCTCTGATGAGCGGGGCCCGCATGCTGATGATGGATGAGCCTGCGGCCGGAATCAACCCCGCCCTCGCCCATGAGCTGTTCACCCATCTCAGAGAGTTGAACAAGAAGACGGGTGTAACATTTCTACTGATAGAACATAGGCTTGACATCGCCCTCCCATATGTGGATAAGGTCTACGCTATGCACATGGGGCGGCTCATAGCTGAGGGGAAGCCTGAGGAGGTTCTCAGCAACTCACTGGTGGTGGAGAGCTATCTCGGAAGGTGAGCTCGATGATTGAGATCAGCGGTTTGAACGCCGGATATGGTAGGCTGCAAGTCCTCTTCGACGTGGAAATATCAACCATGCCCAAGGCGATAAACGTCATCGTCGGCCCAAACGGCAGTGGAAAGAGCACCCTCCTCAAGTCTATCTTCGGCCTAACCAACATCTACTCCGGCAGCATAAGATTTGATGGTGTTGAGCTGTCCAGACTACAGCCCCATACGATAGCCAAGCATGGTATCGCCTACCTACCACAGGTGGATAATGTCTTCGCCAACCTAACCGTATACGATAATCTTAGGATGGCCGCCTACATGCTGGATAAGAGGACCGTGCAAGATAAGATAGAGGAGGTTTTCGAGCTCTTCCCAGTCCTGAAGCGGTTTAGAAATAGAAGGAGTGGGACGATGAGTGGTGGAGAGAGGCAGATGCTGGCCATTGCCATGGCCTTGCTGAGGAGGCCGAAGGCTATGCTCTTTGATGAGCCGACGGGAAACCTCTCACCCAAGATGGCCATACAGATCTTCGAGATCATAAAGAGACTGAGGGATGAGTTCGCCATCACAATCATAATGGCTGAGCAGAACGCCAGGAAAGCGCTTGAACTGGGTGACACAGCCTTCCTAATGGTTAGCGGCAGGCCGATCTTCAAAGGTTCAGCGGATGAACTGCTCAATCATGCCGAGCTGGGTAGATTGTATCTGGGCATTACATCAGCAGGCCGTCCAAGTCAAATATAGAGCCAAGTCTATAGTCCACGCCGGCCCTAGCTTCTCCTCCGTGGATTAGAGCGGTCTTCATACCCACCCTCTTGGCCGGCTCCAGCTCCACCTCATACCTGTCTCCCACATAAAGGGACTGTGAAGGCTCTACTCGAAAGCAGTTGAGGATGTACATGTATCCTTCGATGGAAGGCTTTGGAGGCGCATCATCGCTTGTGACGAGCATGTCGTATGAGCTGCTGTCCACGCCCAGGGCGTTCAGGACCTTGGTTGCGAGATCCCTGCCCGAGTTGGTGTGTAGCACCACCCTCACGCCCCTCTGCCGTAGCCCCCTGAGAAAAGCGGCCACCCGGCTGTCAGCCTTAACATATCTACCCACATCAACCTTCTCCGCAAGTTTCATGTAAAAGTCCCGCCTATCCAGTCCCAGCATCTCAACAGTTCCACTCACAGTCCTAGTGATCTTCTTCCCCTCAGCGAGTCGCTTGGCAGCGGTCTGGGGATCGACCCCCATCATCTCAGCCAGGGTCTCCACCATCTTGCCGAGGAGATGCTCCTCATACTCCCGGGACCGGTATAGGGTTCCATCCACGTCGAAGATCACTAGTTTGATATCCGTCTTAGACACCCTTCATGATTCCGAGGCTTCTATCCGTCTCCCTCATACTCTCCTCGGCCGAGCATATACCTGTGACAGCCCTAATGGCGTCTATATTTTCAGGCACAACAATAGCCTCCTGATGGACTGCCATGAAGAGATAAACCTCATCGCCGTCGGCTTTGACCGAGTCACGCCATATAACCGATTCGTAGATATCAGCCCGTCTCCTACCCAATTCCCGCGCATACTCGACTATATTGGATGTGGATTTGAAGCCCTCCGACTTTCTCGGCAATAAGATCCTAGGCGTAGATTCTAGAGCTTCCAGGACCTTAGCGGTGGATACCGGTGTCTTCAAACTCACCATGAGGCTGTGGACATGCATATGGGTTGTTGGTATCTTCATAGCCATGGTCACTATGTCCACATGCGGCAATACTGTCTTGACATCCAAGGCGTGGTGGGATGGGACCTCAACGGGATCCAGCACTACAGAGTCTATCAGCCCCCTCCCAACCTCCTCGGGGTCGGCGGCCCTCCTCGCTATCACAACCCTAGCCTTTCTCACACCAAAATATTCGTCGAGAGCATGGATTACCCGGCAGATTGATGTTGTATTACATGATACAACCCTAACCCTTTCCTTTCCAACAGCCTCTCTGAAGTTGCACTGCGCCACGAAGCTTGTCTCGGCTACGTCAGGCTCCTCACCGCCCTGGAAGATAGCCTTCCTACCCATGTACTGGCGCAGATAGGTTCTCCCCACGTCGCCAGGTGTGCAATCAACGACTACGTCAGCCTGCTCTATCAGATCTTCAAGAAGACCTGAAACCTCTATGCCCGCTTTGGAGAACTTCTCAGCACCGGCGGCGTCAACAGCGTATAATCTGATCCCCTTCTCAACCGCGAGTTGGGCCTTGTAATCAGGCGTGGTCTTGGTGACGCCTACCAGCTGCATATCCTTCTGGAGCCTCACCGCCTCAGCCACCCGCCTACCTATCGTCCCATATCCGTTGACGGCCACCCTCACCATCATCGCCTCAGCCTACCCGCCGCCCTCTTAAGAGCTTCTATCAGGGGAAGTCTCTCACCGGCAAGGAACATCACAAGGGCTCCGCCCGCCGTGCTAACATGATCCACCCACTCCTTGATACCCAGCGACTCCATCGCAGCTGTTAGGTGGCCGCCGCTAACGATTGTTGTGCCGAGGGATGTTGCCGTCGCCATCAGCAGCTCATTAGTGCCCTTCTCGAACCCATTCCTCTCAAAGGCTCCTGGGGGGCCGCTCATAAAGACTGTTCCCGAGCTCTTGATTATCCTAGAG
>Ga0272449_1003037_pt1 | contig 14850 bp, 17 predicted proteins | sample YNPCB0241_FD_198679 | JGI IMG/M metagenome (GOLD analysis project Ga0272449, IMG submission 198679) | Hot spring sediment microbial communities from Yellowstone National Park, WY, United States - YNP-CB-024-1 | ecosystem: Environmental > Aquatic > Thermal springs > Hot (42-90C) > Sediment...
ACGTCCACGGGAAGGTGAGGGGCGCTCTGGGCCCCGTCCACCACCACCAAGGCCCCCGCCGCCTTGGCCTTTTTGGCGATCTCGGCCACGGGGTTGATGGTGCCCAGGACGTTGGACATGTGGACCACGGAAACCACCTTGACCCTTTCCGTGAGGAGGGTGTCCAGGGCGGAAAGGTCCAGCCGGCCCTCCTCGGTGAGGGGGATGGCCTTGATCCGGGCTCCCTTGAGCCCCGCCACCAGGTGCCAGGGCACAAGCCCTGCGTGGTGCTCCATTTCCGTGACCAGGATCTCGTCGCCCTCCTTAAGGTTCCTTAAGCCCCAGGCGTAGGCCACCAGGTTCAGGGCCTCGGTGGTGTTGCGCACGAAGATGATCTCCCTTTCCTCGGCGCCAAGGAAGCGGGCCATGCGGCGCCTGGCCTCCTCGTAGGCCTCGGTGGCGGCCACGGAAAGCCGGTAGGCTCCCCGGTGCACGTTGGCATTAAGCTCCTTGTAGTAGCGGTCCAGGGCCTCCAGGACCCGCTTGGGCTTCTGGCTGGTGGCGGCGGAGTCCAGGTAGACCAAGCCCGGCCGCCCCGCAATCAAGGGGAAGGCTTCCCTTAGGCTGGTGAAGTCCATGCCTCCAGTTTAGCCCTAGGTATCCAGGCGCGCCCGCCTTAAGAGGAGGGCGTTGAGGGCTACCACCACCGTGGAAAGGCTCATGAAGAGGGCCCCGAGGGCCGGGGGAAGCAGGAGGCCAAAGAAGGGGTAGGCCGCGCCCGCGGCCAGGGGCAGGGCCACGATGTTGTACCCCGTGGCCCAAAAGAGGTTTTGGAGCATCTTCCTCCGGGTGGCCCGGGCCAGGTGGAGGAGGCGGACCACGTCCAGGGGATCGCTCTTGACCAGCACCACATCGGCGGATTCAATGGCCACATTGGTCCCCGCTCCGATGGCCACCCCAAGATCCGCCTCCAAGAGGGCAGGGGCGTCGTTGATCCCGTCCCCTACAAAGGCGGTGGGGCCTTGGGATTTTAGTTCCCGCACGATACGGGCCTTGTCCTGGGGTAGCACCCGGGCGTGGTAGCGCTCTATCCCCAGCTCCCGGGCCACGGTTCGGGCCACGGCCTCCGCGTCCCCGGTGAGCATCACCGGGGTGATCCCCATGCGCTTCAGGGCGTCTATCGCCTGCTTGGCCGTGGGGCGGAGGCGGTCGCGGAGGGCCAGGTAGGCGAGGACCCGACTTTCGTCCATCAGGGCCACCACGCTCTCCCCCCGGGCCTCGGCCTCCTCCAGGCCCTGCCGCAGGGAAGGGGGCACTTCCAGGCCCAGCTCCCCCGCCCACTCTGGGCGGCCCACCCGGTAGAGGCGGCCTTCCACCCGGCCCTCCACCCCTTTCCCGGGGATGGCCCGGAAGTCCTGGACCGAGGGGAGGGGAAGCCCCCGCTCCTTGGCGGCCTCCAGGATGGCCTGGGCCAGGGGGTGCTCGGAGAGGGCCTCGAGGGCCGCGGCCAAGGTTAGGGCCTCCTGCTCCCCAAGGCCATCCGCATACACCGCCCGCACCTCAAACTGCCCTTCGGTGAGGGTGCCGGTCTTGTCCAGGGCCACGTACCGGAGGCCCGTGGCCCGCTCAAAGGCCTCCCGGTTGCGAATAAGGATTCCCCTTTGGGCGGCCATGGCTGTGGCGTTGACCACCACCAAGGGTATGGCCAGGCCCAGAGCGTGGGGACAGGCGATAATCACCACGGTCACCGCCCGCTCCAGGGCGAAGGACAAGGATGCGTCGGCTAGAAGCCATAGGAGGAAGGTTGCGCTTCCACCCAGCACCGCCACGTAGAAAAGCCACCCCGCGACTCGTTCACCAAGGTCCTGAAACCGGCTCCGGGAAACCTGGGCTTCCTCCACCAGGCGCATGATCTGCCCCAGGGTGGTGGAGGTTCCGGTGCGGGTTACCCGCACCACGATGGCTCCTTCCCCGTTTAACGCCCCAGCCAGCACCTCGTCCCCCACCCCTTTGGCCACGGGCCGGGACTCCCCGGTGAGGAAGGCCTCGTTCATGCTGGTGGCTCCTTCCACCACCACGCCGTCCGCAGGCACCTGCTCCCCCGGGCGGATGAGGATGAGGTCGCCTTCCTTTAGGGCCTCGGTGGGCACGTCCTCAATCCGGCCATCCCGGAGCCGGTGGGCCGTCTGGGGCATCAGCTTGGCCAAGGCCCTTAGGGCCTCCCCTGCCCCCAGGATGGCCTTCATTTCCAGAAAGTGGCCCAGGAGCATCACGTCCACCAAGGTGGCCAGTTCCCACCAGAAGGGTTTCCCCTTTAGGCCCAGCTCCACGGCCAGGCTGTAGATATAGGCCACGGTGATCCCCAAGGCCACCAGGGTCATCATCCCCGGCCGCCTTCCCCTTAGCTCCCGGCTGGCACCCTGGAGAAATACGCCCCCGCCATAGAAGTAGATGATGGTTCCGAGGAGGAGGGGGATCCAGGAGGCTCCCTCCAAGGGGGGAAGGCCGAGGAGGCCCCGCACCTCCTCGGAGACGTAAAGGATCGGCAGGGTGAGGAGAAGCGAGACCAGGAAGCGATTCCGGAACATCTCCGGGGTATGGCCGGCATGCCGGTCCAAAGCCTTAGTAGAGGCAGTGTGGGAAGGGTGGTGATGGTGGTGGTGATGGTGGTGGGGAGGTATTAGCTCACCTCCAGAATCCCCATCATGCCCCGGTCCTCGTGCTCCACGATGTGGCAGTGGAAGACGGTTTTCCCGGGCAGGTTCCTAAGGGGAACCAGAAGGCGCACCACCTCCTTAGCCTTTAGGTTCACCACGTCCTTGAGGGCGCGGTAAGGAAGGGGCTTGCCGTTCACCGAGAGAACCTGGAAGGGATGGGTGTGGAGGTGGAAGGGATGGTCCATGTCCCCTTGGTTTTCCAACTCCCAGACCTCGAGGTCGCCCACCCGCCCGCGGAAGTCCACCCGACGGTGGTCAAAGGTCTTGCCGTTGATGAAGAAGCGCCCGGCCATCATGTCCTCCGTGAAGGTGATGCGCCGGGTCACCCTGGCCTGGTTGGGGCTGAGGGCGGGCAGTTTGGCCAGGGCCTTGGGCAGGGGGAGGGGTTTGGGGCGGGGCGGGGCCACCAGGGTGAGGAGGGTTTGGGGCCTTTGGCTTGTTCCCATGGCCATTCCTCCGTGGCCCATGTGCTCCATCCCGCCCATCATGTGGACCCCTCGGTCGTAGGGAAGGGCGAGGAGGCGGAAAGCCCCTTCCTTCTGGAAGCGCACCAGGACCTCTGCCCGTTCCCCGGGGGCCAGGAGGAGTTCGGGGACCTCATAGGGTTCCTCCAGGAAGCCCCCGTCGCTGGCGATGAGGTAAAGGGGATGCCCTTCCAACTGGAGCCGGTAGTAGCGGGCGTTGCTGGCGTTCAGGAGGCGGAGGCGCAAGGTGGCCTTGCTGGCCCGCAAGGTGGGGCGGGAAGCCCCGTTGACCAGAAGAAGGTTGCCCTCCTTGCCGTTGATCCAGTCCATGGGGGTGTGGGCGGCGGGACGGCCCGATGCGAGCTCCAGGTCCTTGAGGACCAAAAGGTGCTCCTCGGCTTCCCGGAGTTCGGGAATCCCGTCCACGGGGCTTTCCACCACAATGGCCCCCGCTAGTCCGGCGAAGAGCTGGGGGGCCACCCGCCCGTGCAGGTGGGGGTGGTACCAGAAGGTGCCCGCCAGGTCCCAGGGCACGGTGAACTCGTAGCGCCAGCTTTCCTTGGAGGGTATCTCCAGGAGGGCATCGTCCACCTTAGGAGGGATGGGAAGCCCGTGCCAGTGCAGGTTCGTGGACTCGGGGAGGAGGTTTTCCAGCTCGAGGCGCACGGTATCCCCAGGGCGTACCCTGAGGGTAGGCCCTGGGAAGCTGCCCCCATAGGTCCAAAGCCGCGCCTCCCGCCCGGCTACGGTAACGGGGGTGGGGGCGGCCTTCAGCCGCACCTGCAGGAGGCCGTCCCGGCTTTTAAGCACCGGGGGCTCGGAAAAGGAGGCCTGCCCCCTGGCCAGGGGGGAGAGGAGGAGGCCTGCGGTGAGCTTAAGAAGGGTTCGGCGGTCGGTATTCATACCCTTATAAGGATATGAAGGGTTTGTAAAGGAAGTATAAAGGTCCCTCCAGAACCCCCTAGAGTTTGGCCAAGGCTTTCTCCAGCCGGTTTCTCGCCTCCTCGGCTACGGGTTTGAGCGCCTCCTGGGTTTCTGTAGGAAGGACCCGGAACATCTCCCTGGGATCCTGCAAGAGGACCTCCACGCCCTCTGGCCCCTCCTTGAGCACCGCATTGCAGGGGAGGAGGAGGCCGATATCGGGCTCGGCCTCGAGGGCTTTGGCGGCCAGGTTCGGGTTGCAGGCCCCCAGGATCAAGTAGGGGGGCCTTTCCAGGCCCAGGCGGGCCTTGAGGGTGGCGGCCACGTCGATCTCCGTGAGGATGCCGAAACCTTCTTCCCTTAGCGCGGTTTCCAACCGGGCCCGGGCCTCGGCCAGGCTGGCCCTAAGGGTCTTCCTTAATTCCGTCATGATACCCTCCTAACCTAAAGTGTAACGGAGCCTGAGGCAAAGGGTCTTTTGTGAAGGTTGTGTTGAGCTCCCTGGGGGTATAGGAAAACCCGGGACCCCGCCTGGGTCTTTGGCCCCAGGCGGAGCCCCTGGGAGTTACTTACCCAGGAAGAAGCCGTGCCAGGTGTGGACCCAGACCTCCCCCGTGTAGGCATTCACGGAAAGCATGCCCTCCACCTCCTTGCGCCCGAAGTCAAAGGTGTAGTACCCGGGGAAAGCCCCGGCTTCCATCACCTGGGCACCCGGGAGGTAGCCTTTTAGGAAGGTCTCGGCCAGCTTTTTGGCCTCCTCCAAGGGGAAGCGGACGGGAGTCTGTACCGGGCCTCCCATCATGCTGTAACGGGTGTTCCACATCATGTTGGGGCCGGGCTCCGGGGAGACCACCCCGGTGTAGCGATCGGCGATGAGCTCAAAAAGCCCCTGCCCTTTCTCGTCCACCACCTGGGCGTAGTAGTTTTGACTGAAGGCCATGAAGTCCTTAAGGCGTGCCCCTGGGTAGAGGCGCTTGGCGTAAGCCTCCATCCGCGCTTTGGCTTCTGCCTGGGGAATGGGGCGGGCTTCCGGAGGGTAGACCGCCATCATGCCCATCATCCCGTGGCCGCCCATCATGCCGTAGCCCATCATCCCCGGGCCGTACTGCGGGCCATAGCCCATCATCCCCGGGCCGGAGTCCCCCATCATGCCCTGGGTGAGGGCAAGGCCCAAGAGCAAAAGGCCCAGAACTCCTAAGACCATACCGTAGCGTTTCATGCTTCACCTCCCCTTTCCAGTTCCTTCCGCAACCTTCTGTAGGTTTCCTCGTCCAGCTCGCCTCTGGCGTACCGGAGGCGCAGGGCCTCCAGGGCCTCATCCTTTTTGGGCCCGCCGCCTCCCCCCCAGGCCCGAAGCCCCAGGTACAGGAGAAGTCCCAAGAGGGCCAGCACCAGGAGCATGTTGAGAAGCCCGAAGAACCACCCGAAACCCATGCCGCCCCAACCCATCATTCCCACGATCCACCTCCACCTATACCCTAGACCGGTACTGTTAAGCTGGTGTAAAGGAGCTGGCTTTACCTGGGCTTAACATTGGGCCCCTAGTCTTTACGTAGATGCCGAGAGGATACGTGAGGCTTGGTTTCGCTTTCCTGGTCCTGATTGGGTTGGCCTTGGGAAGTGGGTTACTGAAAGAGGTATCCTGGGAGCTTTACCGGGTAGCCAACTCCTTATACGCCCTCTTGGCCCCGTGGGTGGACGGGCTGAGGCGGGAGGTGGGGGTGCCATGGCTTTCCGCTTTTCTCCTGGGAGTCCTGGCGGCCTTCGCTCCCTGCCAGATCACCACGGGGGCCAGTGCCCTGGCCTACCTGGCTCCTTCCGCCCTCGAGGGGAGGGTCTGGCCCCGGTTTCTGGCCTTTCTCCTGGGGAAGGCCTTCACCTACCTGGCGCTGGCCGGGGTCGTTCTCTTTTTCCTGGGCGGGGTTTTGGACAACCCCGGGGCGGTCTTCCGCCCGGTGCGCTTGGCCCTTGGCCCCTTCATGGTCCTGGTGGGCTTGGGCCTTTTGGGGGTGGTGCGCTGGCCCCTGGCCTGGGGGGTGCCGGAGGGCGTGGGGGCCCGGGTGGGAACGTGGGGCGGGCTTCTTGGGCCCCTAGCCCTCGGGGGGGTTTACGGCCTGGCCTTCTGCCCCACCCTCTTCTGGCTTTTTTTCGGTCTTTTGCTTCCCCTGGCCCTGGCCTCGCCCCTGGGTTTCCTGCTCCCCGGTGTGTTTGCCCTGGGGACGGGCCTCCCCTTGGGTTTGCTGCTACTGCTCTTCGCCCGCCTGGGCCGGGGCCAAGCCCTTAAGGGGATGCGCCATCTGGGGAGCGCGCTTTTGAGGGGTGCAGGAGGGGTCTTCATGGTGCTGGGGCTTTTGGACACGGTGCTTTACTGGAACCTCTAGCATGGGAGGCAAGGGCATGAAGAGGGGCTTAAGGGCTCGGTTTTTCGCCGCCCTCCTTCCCGCCCTTTCCCGGGAGCACGTGGGCTTGAGCGAGCCCTGGCGGAGGAAACTCCTGGGAGGCCTGGCGGGGAAGGTTTTGGAGATCGGCCCGGGAACAGGGATTAACCTGGCCTACCTGCCGGATGGGGTCTACTGGCTGGGCCTCGAGCCCAATCCCCACCTGCACCCCTGGTTGGAAACGGCCTTGCGGCAGAGGGGAGTCTTGGGCGAGGTGCTGCTGGGCCAGGCGGAGGAGATTCCCCTGCCGCAGGAAAGCGTGGATGCCGTGGTGGCCACCTTGGTCCTCTGCTCGGTGGAGGACCCCAGGCGGGCTTTGGCGGAGATCCTTAGAGAAAAGTGGGGGTGTGGGGGAGCTATAATCCCCCGGTTTTCAAACCGGGGATACATGGACTCCCCCACGTCCACCACAGGTGGACACGGATTTGGTACAATGTTCTTGGGGACAAAGTTCCCCGTGGACCTTGAAACTTGGAGTAGGGGGTTCCATCGGGTAGTCCGATGGGTAAAACTCCAAACGAACACCCGTGGCAGAGCCAGAAGCATTGCGCTCGCCTGCCGATACGGAGTCAAGGTCTTTCTGGGCCCGGACGGGGCCTTCGGGAGCAATCCCGAGAAGCCCCGGACTTTAGTCCGGGGAGTCGTCACGGTGCTGAGGCCCGGGGGGCGGTTCGTCTTTTTGGAACACGTGGCCGCCCCTCAAGGTACGCTTCGCGTGACCGGGGTTCCTGCCTTCGCCGGGCCCAGGATTTCCTCTGTTCCCCTTGGGCCCTTCTGGGGGATGGTTGCCATCCCAACCGGGAAACCCTGGCCCTTATTCGGGAGGCAGGGTTTGCCCGGGTGGAAGCGGAGGCCTTTACCTTGCCCCTTCCCCTGGTAGCCCCCCATGTGGCGGGAATAGCCTGGAAGGCGTGGCCCTCAGCGCCCTTGCCAGAGGGTGCCCTTCCCGTCCACCCAGGCCAGTAAACCCTCCTGCTGGGGATGGGCGGCCAAGGCCAGCACCGTACCCTGCCAGAGCCTGCGCCAGCCCACTTCTGTTCGTTGCCATATTCCAAGCTGCCCTCCTAGGTACAGGGTGCCGGAGGGCGAGAGGGCCAAGGGTCCAGGGGCGGGGTCCGGGGTGGGGATGGGGCGGAAGCTCCTACCCCCGTCCTCGCTCACGAAGAGCCCACTTTCCATAAGGGAGGCCCAGATGCGGCCCTTTTGGTCCACCAGGAGAAAAGCCATCCCGGCCTTGGGCAGGCCCTGGGCGGGAAGCTTGGCAAAACTCTGCCCTCCATCCTGGCTGCGGAGGTAACCGTAGGTGGCCTCGAGGGCGTAGTGGACCTGGGGCTTTCTGGGGTCGATGGTGTAGGCGTGGAGGTCTAACGCAGGAAGGCCCTTGGGCTTTAGGTCGCGGAAGCGCTTCAGGTCCCGGCTTTCCGCATAGATCCAGTGCCCGGCTGCCAGGAGGCGCTCACCGTCCCAGGCCAGGTTCATGGCGTCCCAGTCCCGCCGCCGCACCAGGTCCTGGGAGGTGCTGTTATTCCAGAGAACAATGCCGTCGTGGTGGCCCAGGAGCAAGGCTCCGGAGGGATGCCACAGGAGGGCGTGAACGTCCCGGGTGGGCACCGGACCCAGGGGAGTTTGGGCCAGGGCGAGGCCGAGGAAGAGGGTAAAAAAGGTGAAAGGGCGCATGGCGTTCTACCGTGAGGCGAGGCGGAAGCCGGTGAGGCAGGTGGGGCTTTGGCTGAAGGTGGCCACGGAGCCGGTGGCCGCCAGGTTCCCCCAGCGGATCTCCAAGGTGTAGCGGCGGTTGCGGGGCAACCAGAGCTCAAAGAACCCGTCCTTCCCCGATCTGACCTGGGTCTTGAGCACCTCCTTTTCCCCCTCCAGCACCCGGACCTCAAAGACCTCCTCCTGGAGTTCCCCCGTGCAGCTGGAGAAGTAGTGGACCTGGCAGGGATGGGTACGGCTCACGTAGGGGGCTATCGCCAGAAGGAAGCGGTCCTTGAGGGCCACCTGGGCTTTGCGACCGTCCGGGAACTCGAAGAAGAAGGCCTCGGGGGTCACGTAGCTCACCACCCTTTGCCCTTCCTCCCGCCACCGCTTGGCCAGGGCCAGGGCCTCTTCGGGCTTCAGGCCTTTGAGGGCCTCGGGGGAGGGAGTCTGGGCCAGGCCTAAAGCCACGCCTAGGGCAAGCGCCAGAAGCTTCTTCATGGCTCTCACCCTAAGCCCTGCCTGTTAAGCCTGTGTAAAGGGGTAGGGTGAAGCGGAAAACGCTTCCCCGGCCCAGCTGGCTTTCCACCCAGATCCTCCCCCCCATGGCCTCCACCAGGCCCTTGGCGATGGTGAGGCCCACTCCGGTTCCCCCGTCCTGACGGCTGCGGGAGGGGTCTATGCGGTAGAAGCGCTCAAAGATGCGGGGAAGGTGTTCCTCGGGGATGCCGGGTCCTGTGTCCTCCACGCTGAAGACCACCGCCTGGCCCGCCGGTTCCGCCCTAAGCCTTACCCTTCCTCCCGCCGGGGTGTGGCGGAGGGCGTTGGCGAGCAGATTGGAGAGCACCTGAAGGGCCCGCTCCCCGTCGGCCCATACCCGAGGGAGAGGGCCAGGGGCCCACACCTCCAGGGCTACCTCCTTGGCTTGGAAGGCGGGGCGGAAACGCTCCCCCGCCTGTTCCAAAAGCGCGTGGGGGTCCAGGGGCTGGGGGTGGATCTCCACGGCTTTGGACTCCACCTGGGAAACCAGGGAGAGGTCCCGGACCAGCCGGCTCATGGCCCGCACTTCCTGCTGGATTCTCTCCGCTGCCCTCTCGGGTTCCATGACCCCGTCCGCCAGAGCCTCGGCATAGGCTTGCAGGGCGGATAGGGGGGTCCTCAGTTCGTGGGCCACGGTACCGATGAGCTCTACCCGGCTTTGTTCCACCCTTTCTAGGGCCTCGGCCAGGCGGTTGAAGTGGAGGGCCAGCTCGCCCAGCTCGTCCTGCTCCAGAAGGGGAAGGCGCACCCGGTACTCCCCTTGGGCCATGCGCCGGCTTCCCTCGGAAAGAAGCCTTGCGGTGCGGGAGAAACGCAGGCTGGCGAAGGAGGCGGAAAGGGCAGCCCCGGCCACGGAGAGGGGAAGGGCGGCGAGGAGGGCGGTAGTGAGGGTGGAACGCAGGCCCGCCTCGAGGTCCCGCCTCAAGGCCTCGCCCATCATGAGCCCCCCCATCATGGAGAGGGCGTGGTACATGCGTTCCACATGTTCCCGGTAGAAGGAGGGGGCCAGGGCCTCGGCCAGGAGGAAGAAGAGAAAAAGGGTCAGGAGGGCTACCAGAAGGTGGCTCAGGAAAAGCTTAGCGAAGAGGCGCATCGCCTTCCCGGAAGCGGTAGCCGAGGCCCCGCACCGTCTCGATAAACCTTGGGTTTTCGGGATCGTCCATGAGCTTCTTCCTAAGCCCGGCGATGTGCACGTCCACCACCCGGTCTATCCCCGGGAAATCCGGCCCCCATACCTTTTCCAAGAGCCTTTCCCGGGTGAAGACCATCCCCGGATGCTGGGCCAGGGTGAGGAGGAGGTCAAATTCCAGCTGGGAAAGGGGAAGGGGCTTGCCCTCCAGGTAGGCCTGCCGCTCCTTGGGAAGAAGGCGCAAGGGGCCATAGTTGAGCTCTTCCTTGAGGCCAGCCCGCCTGAGGAGGGCCTTGACCCGGGCCACCACCTCCTTGGGGCTGAAGGGCTTGACCACGTAGTCGTCGGCCCCGAGCTCCAGCCCCTTAACCCTTTCCTCCTCCTCTCCTCTTGCCGTCAGCATGAGGATGGGTAGCTCGGGCCTTTCCCGGCGGACCTCCGCCAGAACCCGGAAGCCATCCAGCTTGGGCAGCATGAGGTCCAGGATGATGAGATCGGCCCGGGGAAAAAGCTCCAGGGCCTTTTCCCCATCTTTTGCCTCCAGCACCTCAAACCCAGCCCCCCTCAGGTAGGCCCCCAGGACCTCGAGGGGGGCCGGGTCGTCGTCCGCCAAGAGGACCTTCATGCCAGGTCCCGCTTCATCCGCTCAAAGGTTTCCTTGTCGATCTCCCCCCTGGCGTAGCGCTCCCTTAGCACCTCTAAGGCCCGGTCCCGCCGCTCAGGGGCTAAGGTCCTGACGATCCAGTAGACCAAGAGGCCTAGGAGGGCGAACCAAAGGAGGCTTAAGAGGGGCCCCCACCAGCCCAGGTACCCACCGTGGTCGCACCACCACATACCTTTCACCTCCTAGTTCCAGCTTAGCCTCGGCGGATTAAGCTACGGTAAAGCTCCTTGGCTGGAACCCTTTTAGCCTCAAGGAGTTGCTGAGCACGAAGAGGCTGGAGAGGGTCATGGCACCGGCCGCCAGCATGGGGTTTAGCAGTAGCCCGGTGAAGGGGTAAAGAGCCCCGGCCGCCACGGGGATGAGGAGGATGTTGTAGGCGTAGGCCCAGAAGAAGTTGAGGTAGATGGTCCGAAGGGTACGCCGTGCCAGAAGGATGGCGTCCACCAAGCTTTCCAGGCTCGGAGAAAGCAGGATGACATCCCCTGCCTCCACGGCGATGTCCGTGCCCGTGGCCAGGGCAATGCCCGCATCGGCCTGGGCCAAGGCGGCGGCGTCGTTGATGCCGTCCCCCACAAAGATCACCTTCCGCCCCTGGGCCTGGAGGTGCCGTATGGCCTCCACCTTACCCTCAGGGCGCACCCCGGCCAGCACCTCCTCTATGCCCAAGGCCTCGGCCACCCGCCTGGCCGGGATGGGGTGGTCCCCGGTGAGGAGGACGGGTTTGAGGCCCAGGGCCTTTAAAGCGGCCACCACCTTCTTGGCCTCGGGCTTGGGGGGGTCAAAGACCCCGAAGGCGGCCAAAAGCCTCTCCCCATCCGCCAGGTAAAGGGGAGTGTAGCCCTTTTCGGATAGCTCCCAGGCCTCCTTGGGAAGCGCCACCCCAAGCCTCTCCATCAGGGCTGGGCCCCCCAGGTAAAGCTTCTTCCCCTCCACGACTCCCTCGATCCCCTCCCCGGGAAGAGCCCGCACCGCCTGGGCCTCGGGTATGGAAAGGTCCTTGGCGGCATCCAAAACCGCCTTGGCGATGGGGTGTTCGCTTCCCCGCTCCAAGGCGGCGGCGAGGCGCAAGGCCTCCTCAGGGCTTAGGGCAAACCCCAGGCGTTCCGTGAGGGTGGGCTTCCCTTGGGTCAGGGTCCCGGTCTTGTCCAGGACCACGGTATCCGCCCGGGCGAGGCCTTCGATGGCCTGGCCCTTGCGGAAGAGGAGGCCGAGCTGGGCCGCCCGCCCCGTGGCCACAGCGATGGCCGCTGGGGTGGCGAGGCCCATGGCGCAAGGGCAGGCGATGAGGAGCACGGAAAGGAGGGCCATGAAGGCGTAGGAGAGGCCGGGGCCATAGAGAATCCAAAGGGTAAAGGTGATAAGGGCGATGATGAGCACGATGGGCACGAAGACGCTGGCGATGCGGTCCGCCACCTCCTGCACCCGGGGCTTGTAGGCCTGGGCTTCCTCCACCAGGCGGGCCATCTGGGCCAGGACCGTGGCCTCCCCCACCCGGCTGACCCGCACCAGGAGGGCTCCTTCCCCGTTCACCGTACCCCCCACCACCTCATCCCCGGGCTTTTTGACCTTGGGAATGGGCTCCCCGGTGAGCATGGCCTCGTCCACGTGGCTAAAGCCCTCCACCACCACCCCATCTGCGGGGATGCGCTCCCCGGGAAGCACCCGCACCAGATCCCCGGGGATGAGGGCCTCGGCGGGGATTTCCCTTTCCTCCCCTTCCTGAACCACCCGGGCGGTCTTGGGCCTCAAGGCCAGGAGCTTGCGGATGGCCTCCGAGGCCTTCCCCTTGGCCTTTTCCTCCAGGTGCTTGCCCAAAAGGATCAGGGCCAGGATCACCGCCCCCGCCTCGAGGTAGAGATGGCGGGCCTCCTCGGGGAAAAGGGTGGGGAAGAGGAGGACCAAAAAGGAGTAAAGGTAGGCGCTTCCCGCTCCCAGGGCCACCAGGGTGCTCATGCCCAGGGAGCGGTGCCGGATCTCCGCCAGGGCCTGGCGGAAGAAGCGCCGGCCGGCGTAGAGGACGGGGAGGGCGGTGAGGACCTGGAAGAGAGGAGGAAGGTGGGGAAGGGGAAGAAGCATGGGCCCCATGGCTAGGAGAAGGGTGAGGAAGGCAAAGGGCAGGGCGATGAGGAGGTCCAAGGGATAAGCGGGGGCCCGTTTTTCCTCCTGGACCACCTCCAGGGGCTCGTACCCTGCATCCCGGATGGCCTGGCGCAGGCGGGGCAGGGTCACGGTGTCCGGGAGGTACTCCACGAAGGCCTTCTCCGTGGCCAGGTTCACGTGGGCGGAAAGCACCCCGGGTAGCTTCTTCAAGGCCCTTTCCACCCGGGCCACGCAGGCGGCGCAGGTCATGCCCCGGATGGGGATCTCCGCCCGGGCCACCACGGGCTCGTAGCCGGCCTCCTCCACCTGCTTCAGGACCTCCTTGAGGTCTATGCCTTCCTGGAGGCGCAAAAAGGCTTCCTCGGTGGTGAGGTTGACCCGGGCTTCCTCCACCCCTTCCGCCCGCTTCAGCGCCCGCTCCACCCGGGCCACGCAGGCGGCGCAGGTCATCCCCTTGATGCCGAGGCGGACCTCTTTCATTTGAGAAGCCAGAGGCGGAAGCGGTGGATCTCTTCCGTCTGGGCTAGGGCGATGGCCTTGGCCAGGTCCAGGACCTCCCGGTCCTTGGCCTTAAGGAGGGCCTCGAGGGCCATCTCCACGGCCCCTTTGTGGTGCTCCAGCATGAGCTCCACGAAGGCCCGCTCCCGGTCCCTGGCCCCCCTCAGCCGGGCCACCATGGCGGCCATCTCCCGGGCCATGGCCTGGTAGGCCGCCTGGTCCAGGCCGCCCAGGCGGGCGAGGAGGGCCCGCATGACGCCGATTTCCTTATCCTGCTCCTTCAGGATGCTTTCCGCCCAGGCCCTGACCTCCGGGTCCTTGAGGTCGGGCAGGGCCACCCGCACCATCTCCAGGGCCCCCTCGTGGTGGGCTATCATGCCGGAGAGGAAGCTCCTTTCCGGGCTGGTTTGCGGGGTGGCCGGCGCGCCGTGCTGGTGTTGGGCCAGGCCCAGGGAGAGGGCCAGCAATAGGGCAAGGGCTTTTCTCATCCTTCACCTCCTAGCGGTACTTGAGGGCTTCCATGAGCTCCTCCACGATCTCCTCCACGTCCCCCCGCTCGTGGGCGGTGGCCACGTGGTCCTTCAGGTGGGCCCTCAGGACCATCTCCCCCACCCGGTCCAGGGCCCCTTGGACCGCCTTCAGCTGCTTGAGGACGTCCACGCAGTAGACCCCTTCGTCCTCCAGCATGCGCAGGATGCCTTCCAGGTGGCCCTTGGCCGAGAGGAGCCGTCTTTTGGCTTCTTCCCGGACCTTGGGGTCCAGGTGGAGGTGGCCGTGGGGCATCAGGCCGCTACCTCCGCCCGGTAGCCCTCCTCCTCCACGGCCTGGATGAGGGCCTTGGGGTCGGCGTTGCCCTCCACCAGGGCCTCGCCCCGTTCTAGGGAGACCTCGGCCCGCTCCACCCCGGGCACCCGGGAAAGGGCCTTTTTCACCGCCATAACGCAGTGGTTGCAGGTCATGCCTTCTACCTTGAGCTTGAGCATCCTCGGCCTCCTATCCACCCCTCCTGGGGTGGGGTACGCCTAGTCTACCCTTTGGCCCTTGGGAAAGCAACCCTACGCTCACCTGAAAAGCCCCCCTCATGGTCATCAGCGATGTTCCCCCAGGAAGAGCCCGTGCCAGGTGTCCTTCCAGCTCCCTCTTGAGCTGCCTAAAGGTTTCCTCGTCCAGCTCTCCCTTGGGGTAGCGGAGCCTGAGGGTTTCCAGGGCTTTGTCCCGGTCCTTTCGCCCTTCCTGCCCCTCCAGGGCCTTGAAGCTTAGGTAGACCAGGAGGGCGAGAAGGCCCAGAAAAAGGAGCATGCCGAAGAGTCCGAAGAAGCCCCCAAAACCCATTCCGCCCCAACCCGTCATGCCCATGGCTCACCTCCACCCATACCCTAGGCTGGTACTGTTAAGCTCGTATAAAGGGGCCTGGGCTGGGGTAGACTTTTCCCGGTGATCCGCAAGCGCCTCTTCGCCCGCCTCTATCCCGGGCTTTCCGCCCGGCACGAGGCGCTGGTGGCGGAAGGGAAGCGGGCCCTCTTCCGGGAAGCCCTGGAGTGGGTGCGGCCTGAAAGGGTCCTGGAGATCGGCCCCGGGCCGGGGACCAACCTGGCCTACCTTCCTCCTGGGGTTCAGTACCTGGCCCTCGAGCCCAACCCCTTCTTCCACCCCCGCCTGAGGGAGGAGGCGAGGAAGCGGGGCCTCGCCCTCACCCTCCTTC
>Ga0272449_1003038_pt1 | contig 14847 bp, 26 predicted proteins | sample YNPCB0241_FD_198679 | JGI IMG/M metagenome (GOLD analysis project Ga0272449, IMG submission 198679) | Hot spring sediment microbial communities from Yellowstone National Park, WY, United States - YNP-CB-024-1 | ecosystem: Environmental > Aquatic > Thermal springs > Hot (42-90C) > Sediment...
ATCGTTCCCTGTTCTTGTAGATAGCGGAGAATGTACGTCTATGCCGTATTTTACTATTGACTTAGTTCCTACAACCGTAATGTCTCCACCTAATAGCTCTGTAGATCTAACGCTCACTATTACACCCCACAACAACTTTACGGGTACAGTCAACTTATCACTGAGTAATGCTCCTAGTGGTATATCCATAAGCCCCACTAGTGTAAATGTACTTGGGCCTGATCCTGCTGTTTTCACGATTACGTTAATAATAGGATGGGATGTTGTGCCCTATACATACTATACGATATTTAACGCTATAAGTGGGAGTATACACGAGTATACAAATCTAGACGTAGTAGTACTGCAATCCGGTTATGTATGCTGAGGATGGAATGGCAACGATCTCTCTCTCTACTATAGACCGTTTCCAGTTTCCATTTAATAGTGGTACTGCAAATCATATAGGTAATTTGAGTGGAAATAGAAATATTTTAAGTGCTACGGATGGCGTAGACTTTGTGACAATGTTTGTGTAAATACACTGAGACGTTTTAACTTTATACATATAACATAATATTTAACGCTATAAACGGAGGTATACACATGTATGCAAATCTAAGCTTAACAGTACAGCAGTATGGTTTAGGATCAAATTATGGTTATGTATGCGGTGGCGGCCCCTACTCTACCATAGACCGCTTCCAATTTCCATTTGATAGCGGTACAGCAAACCAAGTAGGTAATTTGAGTGGAAATAGAAGTGATTTAAGTGCTAACAATAGCAGTACATACGGATATGTATGCGGCGGAGGAAGTGGCTCGCTCTCCATTATAGATCGCTTCCAATTTCCATTTAATAGTGGTACTGCAAGTTATGTAGGTAATTTGAGTGGATATAGATTTGAGCTAAGTGCTAACAATAGCAGTACATACGGATATGTATGCGGAGGATTTTATAATGGCTCCTTCTCCACTATAGACCGCTTCCAATTTCCATTTAATAGTGGTACTGCAAGTAAAGTAGGTAATTTGAGTGTAGATAGATACCGCTTAAGTGCTAACAATAGCAGTACATACGGATATGTATGCGGAGGAAGTGGCTCGCTCTCCATTATAAATCGCTTCCAATTTCCATTTAATAGTGGTACTGCAAATTATGTTGGTAGTTTGAGTGTAGGTAGAATTTATTTAAGTGCTAACAATAGCAGTACATACGGATATGTATGCGGAGGATTTTATAATGGCTCCTTCTCCACTATAGACCGCTTCCAATTTCCATTTAATAGCGGTACTGCAAGTAAAGTAGGCAATTTGAGTGGAAGTAGATACCGCTTAAGTGCTAACAATAGCAGTACATACGGATATGTATGCGGAGGAAGTGGCTCGCTCTCCATTATAGATCGCTTCCAATTTCCATTTAATAGTGGTACTGCAAATTATGTTGGTAGTTTGAGTGTAGGTAGAATTTATTTAAGTGCTAACAATAGCAGCACATACGGCTATGTATGCGGTGGCGGCCCCTACTCTACCATAGACCGTTTCCAATTTCCATTCAATAGTGGTACAGCAAACCAAGTAGGTAATTTGAGTGAAGGTAGAAGTGAGCTAAGTGCTAACAATAGCAGTACATACGGATATGTATGCGGAGGATGGAGTAGTAGTAGTGGCGGTTTCTCTACTATAGACCGCTTCCAATTTCCATTTAATAGTGGTACTGCAAGTAAAGTAGGTAATTTGAGTGTAGATAGATACCGCTTAAGTGCTACAGATGGCGTAGACTTTGTGACAATGTTTGTGTAAATACACATGCTACTGTAGTTTTATGTTTCTTATTCGAGATACTCTACTAATCAAACCGATATTACTTAGCGTAAAAAGGAGAAGCGAGTGCGGCTTACGCCGCACTCACCACTAATCTTCCAATACGTTAAAACTTATTAAAGAGAAGTCTCAATAGGTGGTAGTATATAGCTTTTGTTATCGACCTCTATAACGAGGTTAACGATAACTTTCTTTTTGGAGACGTCTTGAGAGAAAGACATCTCTCTTACTGTAAGACCCGTGATTTGTCGTTCTAAGTCTAGTTTGAGTTCTTGGGCTAGCATTCCGCTAGTGTCTTCTTCTAACTGTCTAAATTCATATAAGTAAAGATTCGAGCCTAACTCTCTAGCTCTGAAGATCGAACCTTTTGGTGTACGTAAGACAGCAAACAATTGCTGAATAACACGCTTAACGTCTGTCAATACTGTTTTGAGATCATGACGTAGATAGTCGATGTCTGTTGCTTGTGTTTTGAGTGTTTGAGAGATAAGTTCTCTCTTCAGAAAGATGTTACTCATACTTCATTTCTTCCCTGCTAGAAGTAATTTTAGTTGTTCTAGTGCATTAGTTGATCGGAGGTCAATCTTTCTATGTCTACCTTTCTTACCGAATGCATTTACAAGCCAAAGTGGAACGAGTTGAGATTTCACTAGACCTGTTTCTTCTTCTATTTTGTTAAGTTCCACTAGTAGAGAGTCCAATTGACGAGGAGTCATCCACCAAATATCCGTTAGTTTGAAGAAGTAGATAGCTGTCGCGGGTAGTTTCCAATTAACGCGCTCCTGGAATAACACTCTCCAACAGATATCGAAAAAAGTTGAGTTCGACTTTTGACTGCTTCTTGCACTTCTTACAGCTGAATGGTATAGTGAATGTAAGTGTGTATGGAGATGGTTGAGGATTCACTTTCTCGTTGAATTCTTTAAGTGGAACTTCTCCAGTGAGATTACTTAACATATCTAGCCAAGGAGCAATCTTCTCTGTTTCTGTATAGCTAGGCCGTTTATAGCTTTTGTTTTGATATTTCACTTCCTCGATAGTAGCGAATTTAACTGCAGCTAATTGTTTCTCTGATACTAAATCTTCTGCTGTAGCTTGTGTGAGAATTATCAGTTGGTCGTCGAATGTGATATACGGATGAAGTACTACTTCTAATCCGGTTGAGAGCACAACATTCGTATTCGAGAAAATATCAACACCTTCTGTGTTGATCTGCCCAGATAACTCTATCTTATCCAGATTGACTATTATCTCGGGATTTGGTACATTGCAGTTAGGACACGTAACAGTTAGTTTGAGCTTTGGGCCGTAAGTGTCATAGTATATACCATAACAAATAGCATGTAGATCGTTTTCTGTTGTCTGTTTGAGCCAAGCGGATAAAGGTATCTCGCTCTGAATAGCGTTATGACATATTTCTGCTAAACGTGTGAATTTTGTGTAGAGCGATTGACTTTCAATTAACAGAGAAGACTGAAGTATGAGCTCTTCCTTGAGAGTTAGCCCGCGTACATTAACTTTTTTACCTGAAGAAGGTAACAACACTTCAAACATTTTCGCCTCCCTAGAAAAGTTACTCTAAGACTAACAAAAGTCTTAGATTTTTGCTTTCTAGGGATTGTTCCTTCTTTCAGGTAGTTGATGTAGACGAGAGACGTGTGTACTTCTTAAGCAGCTGCTGCTGCTAACGCTGTTGACGAAGATGAGAGTGAGCCCAAGCATTGGGATATCGCATTTATTATACGGTGTATGACTTCAACGAGAACTGCGATAGAAACGAGTACGTTGACGATCGTACGAGTTACAACTTCCACACGACGAGACGTTTCTTTGGTCGACATATTTTCGTTATCAGTAGCTTCTTCAGATGTAATAGAGTTTCTTACATTAAGTTCGTTGTTGATCTGATTGACGAACTCCTCGATAGCGTTAACGATATTTACTACGATCCGTTTTATGGCATCTACAAGAGATGAGAACCAGTTCATATTTTCACCACCTTTCTATTGTAGATTCTAGACTTAGAGCTGGTGAATCACAGGTAAGCTTACAGTATGCTACAATGCGTTTTTGACCACTTTCCGCAGTCGTTTGAAGTACTGTCTTTGTTTTGGAGTAAGTTGTGTGCTAGCAAGTGCGTAGTCGATAGCTTTGAGCATTCGTTTGAGTTCGCGTTCGAGTTCTTTATCTTGAATTTGTATTGAATGAGTACGTAGCTGATCGATGAGTGTATATTCAACGAGATCGGGAAATATGCTTTTACTCTCTAAGAGTATTTCAGCAAGATTGTTAGTCTTCATTTTTATACTCCTGTTGACGATTTACGTTCGTTTGTTATACAGTGAGAAGATCACACTTGACACATCTACGTAGTATTCGTACTTGTTGTACTTCAGGATCGAATATACTAATCTCCTCCCATTTGTGGTCACATGGTTCGTTTGTTGTCTCTCCTTTTGACGTACAAAATGGACAAATAAATATAGATGGTGAAAACACTCTAAAACATTTAGGACAAATCCATCCAAATTTTCTTAGTGATGCTTCTAACATTTACGTCCCTCCTTCCATTGAATGAGTCTTGCACGTGTACAAATCGCCTCTTCTTGTGTAAGCCAAATATAAGAGCAGATATAATGTTGTAGTTGAGGAAATATAGTAGAGATAATCAAGTCGAGCGGTTCAGAGTATTCGTCCGTATCTTCACTAAGACGTTTCTCATATGTCTCCGAGCGTAGATAAATTACGGTCCAGTCTGAATCGATATCTCCTTGCTGATATTCAATATCTGGGATAATATCCTTTAATACTCGGACTAGAGTCTCTCCAATTTTAATGTTGATGTGATTTGTAAGTTCGAGTGAATCCGTGTAGAGTTCACTTAACGCAATGAAACTATTAGCATCCTCTACTTTTTTAGCACAAATACGTTTGTATAAATTAGTTAATCTCTCTAGAAGACGTACTCCTTTCATTGTATCTCCTGTGTTCTACATAGTTTTTCTACCTCGTCTATGATCGCCCTCTCAAGCTTCTCCACTTTCTTAGTAATCTCTTCGTAAGGAATATTTCTCTTTATTGACGTAGGTAAGAAACTATAGAAGTCAGGAGCGAGTTTGTATAGTCCTAGTTTTTTTGTTGTCACGTTGTCGAAGTTACTGAGTAAGGTACTTATGACTTCGTTACAACGTTCGTAAGTAGATATAGAGTGTTTTCTGAGATGTTCTGCGCCTTCGTATACGTTTTGAGTTTTTGCTATTCTGACTGCAACCCCAATTTGCTCTTTCAGTTCAGCAAAAGTTTTCTTTATGATATCTATCGTATCCGCAGGATTCACGTTCGGATTCGCTTCAGGCTCGTCTTCTGGTATCTGTAGCTTTATACCACGTGTTAGCATGGCTGCATGTTGCTTACAGAATAAGCCGTTAGGTCCGTATCCTCTCTTTCGACCGCATTGTTTTGTCAGTTTTGTTTTTTCGTCGACAATAGATACAATACATCTGGTGGTGTCTTCTGGAGTTCCTTTGGGTTCACCTGCCCATTTACCATACCACCGCATCGTTCCTCCCTCTCGTCTAAAATATATCTGTTTTTGATTTGTTAGTTTTCGTGATTTCTAGTGCTGTAAACAATAACGTTCTCTGATTCAATTATTAACTCGGGATCATGTGTTATAATAAGTATACGTAAATTAAGCGTTTGGCATAATTGAGATAAGAAGTTAGCTACTGCGGGCTTATACTCACGAGAGAGATACCGTAAAGGCTCGTCGAGTACTAACAAAGGTGTTCTAGAAGAGATAGCCCAAAGACTAAGCCGTAGACCTAAACTTATGAGATCTAAGACTCCACCTCCAAGTTCGTACTTCGGATCGAATTCAATACCATTCTTTAGGATCTTGAACTTCAATTTGTCTTCTTCGATAGTTGCAGTGAAACTATACTCTGGTCCGAGTATTTGTATAAGTGAGTTGACGATCGAAGTTGATATCTCGATTGTCTCTTTGATTATATTTGTTTTTACAGTTTTGAGATAGTCGACAGCTTTTTGCAGTTTCTCCACTAGTTCTTGTGTTTGTTGGATTCTCGTGGACAACTCATTCGTTTGTGCTCTTAGATGATTGAGATAAATCGTAAGATCTTTATACATTTTCCTCTCCACATTTCTTAACTGCAAAAAGTCCTTCTTTCGTTTTGAGGAGCGAGTAGCCGTTGCTGATATCTGTCGAGAGCTCTAAATGTATGTGCCCATCTTCGTCTTCTAAGTATACGAGCGCTTCAAGTGAATTTGGATCTGTGAGAAAATTGTACATACGTGTGGGATTTCTGTATACAGTACGTTCGTCTATTACTCTCACTTTTGTTACTTTGAGCATTTTTTGTACCTCTATTAATATAGATTGTTTAGAGAGGTATGTATGTATGTCGTAGAAGACAAGCATACCTCTCTAATTCCTATCTTTTATTAATATAGCATTTTGTCTATAGCAGGCTCATATACTCTTAATAACTGTAAGATATTCTCGTACTCGTCCTTCGAAAGATGTCCTGCTAAATGATGGTTGTTAGCTATAGATAATATGTGTTGAGCTGCGTATGCGATGCTATCGTATGTCGTGTAGTAGTCAACAGCTTTTGAGATTTCGTGTCTAGGAAGCCATCTATGGAGCTTGCTAAATAACTCATGAGCCATTTCGTTCTCCTTGGAACGATCTAGTTTTCATTAAATTTGTGTAGGCAACTAACATTTCTTTCTTTTGTATAAGAGCATCAACAATCGCTTCGATGATTAGCATGTCTTCTTTAGCGTTGATGAGTTCTTCGTTTGCTTGCTTCCAACGTTCATCACTTGTGACAGCTTCCTCGACTGCTTTTTCTGTTACCTTCGTTAGTTTCTCTCTGTACTCTTTGCCCAGTGTCGCCTCAAGTGTTTGAAGTTCTACTTTCTTTCTATCATATTCTGCTCTAAGAGTCGCAAGTCGAACTGCGTAGTTTGCGAATAACGCTCCTTGTTCTAACATGCACTTGTCGAGATTTTCTTCAGTGATTCGTAACTCATTCTCAATAAGTTGGTGTAACTCATTTATTTTCATTTTTGCTAACCTCCTTTGTAGTTAATGTGTAGAATTGCTTCCAGTAGAATACATCAATAACGAAAGCGAACATTACGAGTATATCGTAAGCGAACTCAAGTAGTCCAAAGGGAATGGCTCCTTCGATCATTCTTATTATAACGAAGTTAGTGAGCACTATTATTACGATTCGTACGCTTTTCTCGAAGATAGTTAAACGGTGCGGGTAGGCTATATCTATTGCGTTTATGGTTCCTATAATCAAGAGCCAAATGATAGCTGTCATTCGTATTTGTGGAGGCTCGTCTGAAGTAGCTTGTAGAAGTATTCCTAATAAGGATAGGACTATTACGGCCCATTTTATTGCTTTCAACCCCCGTTTCATTTTGCTCTCCTACTTTCCTTTTTTAATGAAGAGCATATCTAAATCGTCAGATATGCTCTTCATCAGTAGCGATACGTTTTACACAAACATTGTTACGAAGTCTACACCGTCTGTAGCGCTCAGCCAGCCTCTACTTCCACTCAAATTGCCTACATGATTTGCAGTACCGCTATCGAATGAAAATTGGAAGCGGTCTATAGTGGAGAGATCGCCACTACCATCCCATCCTCCGCATACATAACCGTATGTACTGCTATTGTTAGCACTTAAATCACTTCTATTTCCACTCAAATTACCTACTTGACTTGTAGTACCACTATCAAACGGAAATTGGAAGCGGTCTATGCTAAAAAGATAGTTATCGTGGTATCCGTAATCGCCTCCACATACGTAACCGTACGTGCTACTATTATTGGCAGCTGATGCACTCCTACGTTTACTTAAGTTACCAACTTTATTTGCAGTTCCACTATCGAATGGAAACTGAAAGCGGTCTATAGTGGAGACCGCAGTATCATTATATCCACTTTCTCCGCCACATACATAACCATATACGCTGCTATTGTTAGCACTTGTGCCACGTCTACGTCTACTCAAATTACCCATCTGATTTGCAGTTCCACTATCGAATGGGAATTGGAAGCGGTCTATAGTAGAGTACCAAGATGCTTTATTCCCGTCTCCACTATATCCGCCACATACATAACCATAATTAGATCCGAGTCCATATTGTTGTGTTGTTGAATTTGAGTCTACCATATACATTATACACCCCCCCATTTTTAGAGATTTTTGTACGTCTTTTTTCGTCGACTTGTAGTTAGTGATGTTGCAAGATCTGAGAATATTTGTTGGTATACTTTTCTTAGTCGAAGGTGTTTTATGAGCGTATCATCATCGATTTCGTCGCACAGTAGTCCTCAAGAAAATCTTGTAGTCTTCTTCTTTGGAGCAACTTTGTAGCGAGCGAGAGTATACAGCGTATGTTCGTTCGCTACAATTGATAGTTATTATTCCAGGATACGCTATTCCGCCTCTGGTTTCTATACGAACAGGCATATCGAATACTAGTTGTTCTGCAAGAAGATGATATCCTGAGTCTGGTATCGTAACTTTAGCGTAATATGTTTCGATTATGTATGACTAGGAGAAGAATGAAGTAGAAGATTGGAGTCGTAGTATACGAGAGCAGTAGCTAATACAAAGGAGTACTGTAATTATATCCGGTAAGATTATTAATTGTCTTCTCTTTCTTCCCACGTGACAGTTAGTTCTTTCCTAAGAAGAAGATCATAGTCAGAATGTACTCTAACACTAACATCAGCTTTGTTTGGGCCCAAGCTAATTAGTGCAATCTCTTCTTCGATCGCAGGCTCAATAGCTATGGGATCGTAGTATTTAAAGTCAACACCTTCAATATCCGGTTCTAGTCTGTAAGTATTAGGATCGACATCATTTTTCATACGAACGATTCTTAGAGTCACTTCATCATCAACGATATCATACAAGATTGCATACATACTGCCTCCTACGAATTTTTCTTGTGTCTTTTTGTTGTCGGAAACCAAAATGGAATCCTCTTTTTTCAAATGTTTGTGCCGAGTACTTAGCTAATAGCTAAGTACTCGGCACGTGTATTATTTCAATACATGTTCATTCGTGATACACGTAGTGATAGAGTATTACGTATATTTTACCTCCTCGATTCGTCGCTTTTAGCTAATACTTTGATAGGCTCTAAGCCTGTGAACTCTTTAACGTTGCATCCCTCTATCTCGTTCTCTCCAGTCTTCTTTGGTAGTAAGATGTCTCTGTAGATAATATGTAGATAATCTCCGTTGTAGTCCTCTTCTTGGAGCTTCTTTCTTATGAATTCGATGTTCCACAACACCTTTTTTCGTATGCCCTCAGGTAATTGTGCTATAGCACCAAACGTTCCTGTATCTACTCTACCCATCGTACGGAGCTGTACTTCTGCATCTTTCGTGAAGTACATTACGAAGTATACCATTTCAGCTTCTTCAAAACTTAGACCACTTTCTTCCACTTCTTTCTTAAGACGGTCTATTAGTGTTTGATGCATCGCTACTTTCAACATTGCATCTTTTACTAAGTGAATTGCGTTCTCAAGGTCTCTTTGCTTCTTTTCGAGTTCGTATCTCAACTTGCCTATTCGAAGTTCTAGTCTTCTTCTCTCGAAGTCGTCAGTTACAGATGCAAGCTCGTTCTCAAGTTCTTCGAGTTTTAGCTTTGTTTGCTCTACTTTGTAGTATGCTTCTACATGTCCGTCTTTTGCTGCATAGAGTGCTCTTAGTCTACTGTCTAATTCTAACATTGCTTGTCTCAGTTTGCGGTGTGGTGTGAAGTGGATTTCGTATTGTACACATACATCTTGAAATAGTGATTGAGATACTGGGATTTCTGTAAGTATGTCTCCGTATAGTTGCGGTAATGTCTTATTCTGTGATATTATATCTGTGACTTCTACTAGTTTCTGGTTGAGTTCAGCGGGTAGAGATGATACAAGTTGTTCATCTTTAGCGAGCATATTGAAAATATTTTTGGTGACATTTGTTAATTCTGTGATCTGTTTCTGCTCTTCCATCAAAATCCCTCCTTTTTACTTTAAAGTTTTGTTTGTATTACTTCGAATCCTAAGCTTTCGTATGTCTTTCGCCTCTTACGGGCCCATCTATTTGGTAGTCTTCCACGATCTAGAAAGTCGAATACAATACCTACATCCTTTCCTATTTTACGTCTGACACGACCCGCTTTTTGTCCTAGACTAATAGACGTAGTCTCTCGTGAAGTATTCACTACAACTTTCAGGTTAGGTATATCTAGACCTATCCATCCGATTGTTGTTACGATGCCTTCTAACTTTTCGTTTCTGAGATCGTCGAAGATTGTGTCTCGCTCGGGTGAGGTAGATGTAATGAGGGGAATCGAAAGCTTTTCTGAAAGTGTTTCTCCATACTTGATTCTGTCAACAAATACGAGATAAGGTGTCAGTCTTTCTTTCCTGAGAATGTTCACTAGTTTCACAATTGCTTCTTGACGTTCTACGTCTTCCAGTAGTTGTTCGTAATCTTCAGGATCACTCCATCTTGTGTTACTACAATAATCTACTAGAAAAACTTTTACGGGCACTATTCTTTCTATTTCTCCTTGATAGGTTACGATATGCGGAGAGAACACACTTAGCGTTCTTAAGTCTGCATTATCAGAACGGCCTATCGGCGTACCGCTGAAGCCTAAACGAATCCAGGCATTCGGAAACAGATGGCTTATTCTGAAGAACGAATTGGCTCCGTAGAAATGAGCCTCATCACTGATCATTACTTCTATTTTTTTGCCTTCTTCCTTGAGGAAGTCGAATCGAGAGTTCAATGTACCACTTGTTGTTACTATTATACGTTTATCGAAAGTGGTGTGGGATGTGTTCCACATAACTTGTATGTCTGATGTGTATTTTGTAATATGCTCAACAACTTGACTAAGTATCTCTTGAGTAGGAGTGATTATAATAGTCGGTCTATCAATATATGCTGCAAACGTTGAGAATGTATACGTCTTACCAGCACCTGTGGGTACATTAACGATAGCACGTTGATAGCGTAAAGCATCTCTCATTATCTGTTTCTGGTACGCGTCGAGAGGAATACTTTCGGGTAGAGTAATTGGTATGTGTTTAGGACGAAGATCGGTTATCTCTACTTTGAACTTACTTGTTATGATAGACAATAGTCCTGTAGGAAAGACTTTCGTCTTACCGTGGATCAAGTAGTGAGGAATGGCTGTCCATCTTCCTCTTATAAACGTTTGAGTTTTATAAGAGAGAAGAGACCTAATCTGTGTCCATTCCTCTTTAGTATGCTCTTTTAGTACTGCAAAGTTCTCATCTCTGACTTCTATCTTCATCGGTTTTTCTATGTGCTTCTTTTTCGTTCTCTATGTCGTCAAACAAGTTAAGCTGCGTAGGTTGTTTTTCTGTGATCGGTATTTGTTCTTGTTCGACTTCCCCGTCTTTGAGTAAAACACTCAATATTTTTTTCAGATTCTTCATATGTTCATATGTCATTTATACCCTCCTTTATTTTGATCATACAAACATTGTCACAAAGTCTACACCACCTGTAGCACTCAATGTATCTCTACTACCACTTAAATTGCTCACATGACTTGCTGTACCATTATCAAATGGAAACTGAAAACGGTCTATAGTAGAGTGCTCAAAGTTGCTAATGTTCCATCCCCCGCATACATATCCGTGTGGGCTACTATTGTTGGCACTTAAGAACGTTCTACTTCCACACAAATTACCTACTTGATAAGCAGTACCTCTACCGAATGGAAACTGAAAACGGTCTATAGTTGAGAGATCGAAGCTACCACTCCATCCGCCGCATACGTACCCGTGTACGCTACTATTGTTGGCACTTAAGAACGTTCTACTTCCACTCAAATCGCCTACCTGATTTGCAATACCGTCATCAAAAGGGAATTGAAAGAGGTCTATGATAGAGAGTGCTATTATTTCGTCATGTCCTCCGCCGCATACATAGCTGTAATTAGATCCTGGTCCATGTTGTAGTGTTGTTGATTCTGTATACATATACGTTCTCCATTAGAGACCTAATACGGCTCTCTGTACGTCTTTTGCTGCGCCTTCGCATGCTTTCTCGAGCAGTTCTCTGTCCTTATTATTAACTTGTGAGAACTTTGCGGACGTGACAGTCTCTCTTTTGTCGAAATATGGATCGTATCTCTCAACTTGTCTCTCAGCTCTTACTTTCTTATGTGTACAATCGATTATAACGTTAACGTTCTGATTTTGGGATACGATTACTCCGGGAATGTTAACTTGTAGTGTTGGTGAAAATTCGTATCCGTATGAGAAAACTGCGTATTGAGTAAGTAACGTGATTTTATAGTCGTTGATTCTAATTGCGGGATACTGAGAATTAGCGTATATTTGTTGTAGTTGTTTACATCCAATAGATGTTAACGTTAGTCCTAGAAGTAAAATCGCTGATACCAATAGACGGTTCACTTTTCTTCTCCTTGTTTTGCTCTAAAGAGAGCATATTCACAAACTTTTTCCACTTGATTTTTAGGATCTAAACGGGGAAAAGTTCGAGTAATATGTTGTCCAACGAGTCTACCATTTACGAACTCGCTTTTATAGAGAAAGTATGTACCATAATGACAATCGATATGAATAGCCCAATCATATCCTGAGAGAGAAGGAGTTCTTACACTTAATCCTTTATTCGTGACGTAATATTTAAGTGAATCTGTGTGAAATGTTATCCGTGTTCCAAATTCTTCGAATTGTAGTATTGTCGGAAGTTCTGGAGGTTTCGCTTGCGTAGTATCGTTACTCTTTTTACTGCATCCTCCTAATAATAAAACTAAAAGGAGAAGTAAAGATAGTAATTTTAGCATTGTTGCCCTCCACTCTTATGGTAGCTTTCCAGCTGAAAACTACTGTTGTTGACGTTCGAGTTGTTTCATTAGGTTAATCACTTTTTGAGCCTGTTCATGCCCTCTAGGATCGTCGAGCTCGTAACCTTTGTAGAGTTTAAGAGCAGTTAGGAGGTCTCCTCTAGTTATCCGTAACTTCTCTTTGAGGATTCGAGTGCCTAATCGTATATTGATGTCTTGGTAGGGGATGTGCCAAGGAACTTGTGCAAGTCCGTAGTAGTTCTTTGAAGAAACAGCATTCGGACGAAATGAAGATTCTGAGTAGATAAGTGCTGCTACTAGTGATGGCGGAAGTCCTTCATCTCTGCTAATCTCTACAATCTTTTGAGCTAATGTTGTCTGGATCTGAAAGAACTGAGAGATCCTACTTACTTCTGTGTTCTCAGGAATACTCGGATTGAATGGAGTTATAAGCACAGACGTCTGTAACCACAAGAGTAATGATAACGCGAAGACAACTCCACTTATACCTACTCTTACAATGAACATCATTTCTTCAGAAGTCTTTCGGTTATGTCGTAAACTTTATGCTCGTACACAAATCCACCCACTTGAATACTCTCATTGATTCGCCACTGAAAGAATTTATATGAGATAAAAGAACCTAGGAACATACCAATGAGAATCCACATAACCACTATACCGAATTTACGCCCAATCCATTCTTTTGTTTTAGCTAAGATTGGCGTCTTTGGTTGCCTTTCAGTAATTGAAGGATATGGTACATCAGATACATTTGTGAGTTTTTGCTCTTCCATATTCAATACCTCCTTTCTAAATTACTTCACGTTTTGAATCAGATGAAGTCTGGGAGAGAAGTTGAAGCCTCTCTCGATTGCTTCTTTAAGAACTGTGTCTGCATTCAGTACATATTCTGTATAGTTTCTACTAAGTGGCATTAAATAGATTCTGTCGGGATCTAATCCCATTGCGTCAATAAAATTAAGAGTTGCTGATAACGAGGACTTATCTACTGGAAACTTGAAGATCGTGCGGGGTAGAGATGCTAGATACTGTAAGTGTTCTTTCGAATAGAGAGAAGCAAACGCTACCTTTGGCGACACGTTGAGATACACACTTGGTCGCAGCTCGTATAGTGGTGGAATCAATAGACCATTTGTCTCGATCTCGATCGTAAGTGTCGAGAATGTTTCAAGAACTTCGTTTAGACAGTCTTTCCTAAGAAACGGTTCTCCACCAGTTACAACGAGATGTTTTATGTTTGACTCCTCAATAGTTTTTTGTATGTCTTGTACAGTAAGACAGTAATTCTGTATTGCTTTCTGCGGAGTATCACAGAATGAGCAATTCAGATTACATTCTGTGTAACGAAGAAAGAGAGCACGTCTACCTACCCAGAACGCTTCTCCTTGAATACTTATAAAGTATTCTGCTAACGGGTGTTTTTGCACTATACTCCCTCCTCTAGAAATTTTATGTTTTGAATAAGGTAGTCTTTGTCTACATCTCTGTAGTCAGACACATTAATGACAATTTCTTTGTGCCATTCGTTGTTCATGAATAGCTGTGACTTTGTGGATGTAGTGAGAGCTATTGAAGTATCACAACTTTTGACGTTTTTGATTTTACGATAGAGTCGTAATTCAAAAGGAGAGAGTGCACCAAGCAGATGTATGTTAATAGTTGGAAATAACGAGATGATATGTGCTACTACACTAAATCTTTCTATGTTGGGCACATATGGCACACCAACCCAAGAGATACCCGAGGTCAGTATCTCCGCTAATCCATCAAGGCAGTCAAGTCTAATCGATGGTATCACAAGAGCAGCTGTAGCTTTCTGTGAATCAGAAAGTGAGGGTAAGATACTTTTTGTAAGTGATATAGTGCCTTTCGGATCGTTGAATATATCCGGAAGAATCCATAGAATAGGTTCAACTTCTGCGACGGCTTTCAAATATTGGTCGACAGAAATCGGACAATGCTCGAAGACAGCGTTGTCAAAGAAGATTATATGTTTGAGTCTTTCGGAAGACTGTAACCAATCTCTCCAACGAGTATCATTTTGATAGTCGTTTGCTATAATTGCTATACTTCTGGCAATATGTTTGTGTTCAAATGGAATTCGGTGATAAATTAT